>Ga0325401_1000427_pt1 | contig 29927 bp, 23 predicted proteins | sample PopdelMetagenome_FD_205666 | JGI IMG/M metagenome (GOLD analysis project Ga0325401, IMG submission 205666) | Populus deltoides microbial communities from Bellville, Georgia, United States - Xylem-PdKOR-R2 | ecosystem: Host-associated > Plants > Phyllosphere > Stem > Wood/Secondary xylem | place...
ACCTGTTCTACGGCGGTCCGCAGAACCTGACCGTCATCAACATGAGCGAGTTCAAGGAGGAGCACAAAGTTTCCATGCTCCTCGGCGCGCCCCCGGGTTACGTCGGCTTCGGCGAGGGCGGCGTGCTGACGGAGGCGGTGCGGCGCAAGCCCTTCAGCGTGATCCTGCTGGACGAGATGGAAAAAGCGCATCCGGGTGTTCAGGACGTGTTCTATCAGCTGTTCGACACCGGCCGGATCAAGGACGGCCAGGGCCGCGACATCGATTTCCGCAACGCCATGATCCTGATGACGTCGAACGCCGGGTCGGACCTGATCGAGAAGCTGTTCGCCGACCCCGACACCGCGCCCGACGGCGAGGAACTGGCGGCCGCGCTTCGCCCGGCCCTGCTGGAGCATTTCCGTCCCGCCTTCCTGGGGCGCGTGACGGTGGTGTCGTTTCGCCCGCTGGACGACACGATCCTGCGTGAGATCGTGGACCTGGCGCTGGGGCGGTTGGCCACCCGGATGCGGGACAGCTACGGCGCGACGCTGGAATGGGAGGCGGCGGTGGCCGACGCGATCGCCGCGCGCTGCACCGAGGCGCAGAGCGGCGCGCGCAACGTCGAGTCGGTGATCGCCGGCAGCGTGGCCCCCGAACTGGCGGGCCGCATCCTTCAAGCGCGCCACGAGGGCGGCTCGGCGGACGATGTCCGAATCGGCCTCGACGAAGCAGGTGTCTTGACCTATCACGTTGGCGACCCCGCCCCGGCGGGTGCGACCAAGGGAACCGCGGGCCGGCGGCGGCGTAATCGCCCCGGCGCCGCCTGATACGGCAGCTCGTAAAAGGAGGATCCTATGCCCGTCTATCTGAAGCTCGGTGCGCTCAAGGGCGCCGTCACCGCCGGCCCGTACAAGGACTGGATCGAGATCGACGCCTATAATTGGGGCTTCTCGGTCGCGGTGCAGACCACCGTCGGCGCGTCCGGCAACCGTTTGTCCGCCGGCAAGGTGACGCCCGGCGACCTTCACTTGGTGAAGCGTCAGGACGACACCACCACCCAGTTCATGCTCCAGTCGCTTCAGGGCAAGAACACCGATTCGGCGACCTTGGCCGTCACGGTGCAGGCGTCCGAGGGGGCCGAGAGCAAGTACATCGAATACGTGATGAAGAACGTCATCTGCTCGTCCTTCTCGACCGCGGGCAGCGGTCAGGGCGGCGAGCCGACCGAGAACATCACGCTCAACTTCTCGTCGGTCGAGTTCAACCAGTTCCTGAAGGACGAGGCCAACAACGAGCGCGCGGTGCGCGGCGGCTACGACTTCACCAAGGCCGCCAAGGTCTGATCCCGGACCAAGGTCGATCGACGCGTCGCCCCGCCGCCCGGCGGGGCGGCGGTCATCGTCCGTGACCGACGCGCATGGCCGAACGCGACACCAACAATTTCCTTCACATCCTCGAGGCCCCCGGGTCGGTCGAGAACCTGAAACTGTTCCGGCTGTCGGGCGATGAGCGCATCTCCCAGCCCTTCCGTTTTCGGCTGCAACTGCGCAGCCACGGCGAGGTGCCGCCCGCCAGCGCCTGGATCAACGCGTCGATCACCTTCGCCATCGGCACGTCCGACATGGACGAGGCGCGCCGCATCAACGGCCGATGCACCAAGTTCGAGCATATCCACCAGAAGGGCTCCTACGTCGAGTTTGCGATCGAGGTCGCGCCCGCGTTCGAGGCGCTGACGCTGACGCGCGACCGGCGGCTGTTCACCGACAAGAGCGCGCGCCAGGTGGTGGGTGAAATCCTGGGCGAACACCGCGTCGCTTTCGACGACGCCAAATACGGGCCGTCGCCCACGCGCCCCTACATCGTCCAGTCGGACGAGAGCGACTTCGCCTTCGTCAGCCGGCTGCTGGAGGACGAGGGCGTCTTCTACTTCTTTAAGTTCGACGAGGGGGCCGCGCCCTACAAGCACCGCATGATGATGGCGGGCGACACGTCGGGCTATTACGACGGCAAGCCGTTCGAGACCTCGTTCCGGCGCGACCACCTGCTGCGGGGGCTGCACGACCTGCAGATGGGCTATGCCAGCGCGCCGGCGAAGGTGCTGACGCACGACTACGACTTTCAGAAGCCGGGCAGCCTGTCGCCCGTCACCGCGCCGAGCAAGCTCGACTGGGCGGCCCCCAGCGGCCAGGTCTATCGCTACGCCGAGGATTACACCGACGGCGGCCGGGGCAAGGAGCGCGCCGACCTGCGCATCCAGCGCGAGGAAGCCGGTGCCGTCACCATGAAGGGCGAGGGGTCGTACGTCGCCTTCGCGCCCGCCGCGCGGTTCAACGTCGACGACCCCAGGCTTGACCCGCGCGAACGGCGCATCGTGGTGCGATCGGTCAGCCACGAGGCGTTCGACCCCTATGGCCGCGACGAGGGCGACCCCGAATACCGCCAGTCGTTCGAGGCGCAGCCCAGCACGCAGGTGTTCCGCCCCGAACGCTCCACGCCGCGCGCGCAGAGCCGGGGTCCGCAGACGGCGGTGGTGCTGGACCAGAACGATCCCGAGGGCTTCGGGCGCATCAAGGTCAAGTTCCACTGGGATCGCACGGGCGCGTCCACCGCCTGGGTCCGCGTGCTGCAACAATGGGCGGGGTCGGAGATGGGGGCGCAGTTCGTGCCCCGGCCCGGCATGGAAGTGCTGGTCGACTTCATCGAGGGGCGGCTGGACCGGCCGGTGGTGGTCGGCTGCCTCTACAACGGCCAGAACAAGCACAGCTTCGCGGTGCCCGGCAACCTGAGCCAGACGGGGTTCCGCACCTTCGGCGACGGCGGGCTGGTCCACGAGCTGTTCTTCGAGGACAAGGGCGGGGCCGAGCGGGTCTATCTGCGCTCGGGCCGCGATTTCGCCCGCGACGTGGCGCGCAACGAGAGCGCGCACGTCAAGGAACTGAGCGAAACGACGATCGGCACCACCAGCCGTACCTTCTCGACCGGCAAGATGCTGATCGAGAGCGCGGAGGCGATCACGATCAAGGTCGGCGCCAGCAAGATCACCATCGACCAGGGCGGCGTATGGATCGACGCGCCCAAGATCAACCTGAACAGTCCCGGCGCGCCCGACCACGACGTGCCCGCCGTGACCCAGGCCGGCCAAGCCGCGGCGGCCGGCGCGGCGGCGGCGCAGGCCAAGGCAGCGGCGGCGCAGAAGGCGGCGGCCGCCCCGCCCGCCAGCAATCAGAACGCGGGCAAGGCCGGCGTCGGCGGCGCGGGCGGCGCTGGCGGCGGCGCGGGCGCGGGCGGCAAGACGTCGCCCTCCGGCCTCGTTTCCCCCGAAACGCTGGCGGCCGACGCCGCCCTGGCTCCGGGCGCGCCCGCGCCGATCTCGCCCGAAGAGCGGCGCTACGCCGACGAAGGGCGTCGTCGGGATTTCTGGCGATCGCGGCTGGAACGCGGCGACCCGATGGCCCAGACCGCGCTGGAGATCGTGGATAGCTCCAGCTTCCGCGGCTACACCGCCAACATGCGCCTGCGCAACGGCCTGCGCGAACGCGACTGGAATCCGTTCAGCAACTACGAGGACGAGGTCGAACAGGTCGGACGCGGGCTGATGGACGAGCATGTGAAGGCCGTCGACGTGAACGGCAGTCCTTCGCCCCGCCAGATCGCGCTCTACCATCACAAGGTCTTCGCGGATCACGATCTGGGGCCCACCATGTTCGGCGGGACCATGCTGACCGGTGATCCGGGGGAGGCAAACTATTACGACAATCTCTGGATGGACAAGGGATGATCCCGTGTTTTCCACGCGCCGGGCGGCACGCCTTCTCTGCATCGGCCTATCGGGGGCTCTGGCCGCTTGCGGGGGGTCGGGCATGACGCGCAAGACGGTGGGGACGACCAGTTTCGAGGTTCCGGACGACCGCGTCGTCAGCTTCGACGTGGCCTATCTGCCGGCGTCGCAGAACGACGGGCTGGCCTTTCGCCTCAATCCCGGTGCGCCGCGGCCGGAGGAGATACTGGTTCTGGTGGAGCCGGCCGACGACGTGTGCCGCCGTGCCGCCACCGCCGTCGTCGACATGGTGCCCCGTGCGTGCGCGGTGGCGCGGGGCGAGGCGAAGCCGCAACCCATCGGCACGCTGACCAAGGCGTCGCGCTCGCCCGGCATATCCTCGCAATGGGAGTATCGCGGCCAGGACGGCGGCGTGGTGGCCGCCTGCTCGCGTTCGTCGCGCGGCGGATCGTGCGACGCCAGCTTCGCGTGGCGTGACCTGGTCTATTCGATCAGCTTCGACGACGATCAGATCGGCAAGCTCGCAGAGCTGAAGGCGCAAACCGACCAACTCCTGGATGAGTGGTCCAAGGCGTAAGCTCAGGCCGCATCCAAACGCCGGGTCGATCGTTACGGCCCAGCAACCAATGTGGAACAGGGGGCAGGGCCGGGGCAGATGATGCGATTGCGACTGTTCGCTCGCGACGATCCTTCGCGCCAACTGGAAAGCCGCGTCCTGGACGAGGGCGAGGTCAGCATCGGCCGCGGCGCGCAGGCCGACTGGGCCGTGGACGATCCCGGCCGCGCCCTGTCACGGCTGCACTTGGTGGTGGCGGTTCGCGGCGGCATGTTGACGGTGCGCGATACCAGCACCAACGGCGTATTCCTGGGAAGCCCCCGCCAACGGCCCGAACGCGACCGCCCGGTGCCGGTGTCGCCGGGCGAGCCGATCCAGTTCGGTCCCTATATGCTGCTGGCGGAGGCGGAGACGGCGGGCGCGGACCTGCCGCCCTTCGCGCCCGCCCCGCCCTCCGCGCCGTCCCCGGCGGCGACCGCCTCGCCCTTCGGCGCCCCGGCGGATCGGGGCGAGGTGGAGCGCGCCAAGCCCCGCAATCCGTTCGGCAGCGCGCTCAAGGCCGATCCGATCGCACTGGACGAGGACCCGGCGGAGACGGACGCGTGGGAACGGCGCCGGGAATACAAGGCGGGCGACTGGAACCCCGCTCCCCATCGCCGCCCCGACCATTCGGAGATGATCGGTTCCGCGCAAGCCTGGGCCGAGCCGCCCGCGCCCGCGGAGCGCGAACATGGGCTGGGCTTCGACGCGCCCTTCACCGGGCCGATCCTGCGCGAGCCCGACGCCCCGTCGCCCGACGCCGTGCAGATCCCGTCCAATTGGGACGCCCCCGCCCCGGCCGAGGCCGCACCCCTCGCGGCCGACCCCGCGCCCCAATCCATCCTGCCCGTCGAACCCGCCCGGCCCGACACGCCCGCCCCCGGCGCGGCGGAGCCCGTCGCACCCGCCCCGCCGAACGCACGGCCGTCAACGTCCCCCGCCGCCGACGCCGCCCTGTTCGACGCCTTCTGCGCCGGCGCCCATCTTTCGCCGAACAACTTCGCCGGCCAGGACCGAGCCGAGCTGATGGAAAGGCTGGGCGCGCTCTATCGCCAGTCGATCCTCGGCGTCGCCGACCTGATGAACGAGCGTACCGCGCTCAAGAACGATTTCCGCATGGTGCGGACCACCATCCGCGCCCAGGGCAACAACCCGTTCAAATGGGTGCCGCCGCAACGGATCGCCGTGGAACTGCTCCGCGACGAGGACGGGTCGGGGTACGTCACCGGCGAACGCGCGTTGAACGAGGCGCTTCACGACGTGAAGGCGCACATGCTGTGCATGCTGGCCGGTATGCGCGCGGCACTGGGCGCCACCTTCGACCTGCTGGCCCCGTCCGAGATCGAGCAGCGCGTGTCGCGCGGCGGCTTCGTGATCCCCGGTCAGAAGGGGGCGGCCGCCTGGAACGAATATGCCGAACTGTTCGCCACGCTGCGGCGGGAAGCGGACGACAGCGCCGAGGGGCCGATCAACCGCGCCTTTCGCGACGCCTATGAGGCGCAACTGCGCCAGCTCGACGGCGGGACCGGCCGGTGACGCGCCGATCGACCGGGCACCGTCAGGGGGGATGCTGAGCGCATGTACTGGAACAACAAGGTGCTGTGGTCCGAGGGCATGTTCCTGCGCACTCAGCATTTCCAGCAGTTCGAACGCTATCTGGAGCGCCGCGGCGAGGCGACGACGCGCTGGCTCAATCCGCTCGGCTACGGCTTCTCGCGACTGGAAATCGACGAGACGCTGCTGAAGACCGGGGCGCTGGCGCTGGCGTCCGCATCGGGCATCCTGCCCGACGGCACCGTGTTCGACGCGCCCGGCGCCGACGACCAGCCCGAGCCGCTGCGCCCCGCCTCCACGCTGAAGAACAGCCTGATCCACCTGGCGTTGCCCGTGCGGCGCGCGGGCGCGTTCGACGCGCGGCTGACCCAGGCCCAGGGCCAGAAGCTGCGCTGGGTCGGCCACGAGGTCGAGGTGGCCGACGCGGTGGCGGGGTCGGAGGGGACGGCCCCCATCACCGTCGCCAAGCTAGACCTGCGCCTGATCGACGACGCGCAGGAGCTTGCTGGCTACGTCACGCTGCCCGTGGCGCGGCTGGTGGAGCGGCGCGCGGACGGGTCGCTGGTGCTGGACCCCGACTACGTCCCCACCTGTGTCAGCTGCGACGTGTCGGCGCGGCTGAAAGGCTTCATGGCCGAGATGCGCGGTCTGCTTCAGCACCGGGGCGCCGCCATCGCCGGGCGGCTGGGCGATCCGGGCGGCAAGAGCATCGCCGAGATCACCGACTTCCTGATCCTGATGCTGGTCAACCGCAACGAGGCGGTGATCCGGCATTTGGGGAGCTTACGCGACCTGCACCCGGCGCAGCTGTACGAGATGCTGGCCGGGCTGGCGGGGGAGCTGGCGACCTTCACCGAGACGGGCAGCCATCGCCCGCCCGAACTGCCGCCCTACGATCACAACGACCTCCAGGCCAGCTTCGCCCCGCTGATCGGCTTCCTGCGCGAGGCGTTGAGTGCGGTGTTCGAGCAGACCGCGATCCCCATCCCGCTGGAGGAGCGCGCCTACGGCATCCGCGTCGCGCGCATCGCCGACCGGTCGCTGTTCACCGACTGCACCTTCGTGCTGGCGGCGTCGGGCGCGGTCGACGGCGACCTGCTGCGCCAGAACATGCCGAAACGCACCAAGGTGGGCGCCGTGGAGCGCATCCGTGATCTAGTGAACCTGCAATTGGGCGGCGCGCCCATCCGCCCGCTCCAGGCCGAACCGCGCCAGATTCCGTTCCGCGCGGGCATGGTCTATTTCGAGGTAAACACCAGTTCGGAGGATTGGCGGCTGGTGGAGAAGTCGGGCGGCGTCGCCGTGCACGTGTCGGGCGACGTGCCCGACCTCCGCCTCGAACTCTGGGCGATCCGGGGTCGCGTGCGGTGAGCGGGCGCAACCCCTTCGAGCGCGGCGGCGGCCCGGGGAACCCGGACGGCGACGGCGACCGCACCATGATCGGCCCCGGCAACGGTGCGGGCGGCTTCGGCGGCGCCGACGACGGCGACCGCACGCAGATCGGGCCGGCCCCGAATGCCGACCCGTTCGCACGGCCCCCGGAGACGCCGCCGCGCGCCGCCCCCGCCCCGCCGCCGTCGCGCGTGCCGGCCAGCCCCTTCACGCCCGCCGCCCCCGGCCTGGACAGTTTCGCCGGCACCAGCACCAACCCGCTGCTCGCCGCCGGCACGCCGCTGATCGTGCTGGCCAACTCGCTGCGCGCGGTGACGGGGCACGAGGACACGGTGCGGCTGCGGCGCACGATCGTCGACGAGCTTCGCCGCTTTCAGGCACGCACGCGCGAACTGTCGGTCAGCGACGAGGAGGCGCGCTACGGCCATTACGCGTTGTGCGCGCTGCTGGACGAGGTGATCCTGTCCACCCCCTGGGGGGCGCGCAGCGGCTGGGGCGCGCAGACCCTGGTCGCGACCTTCCACAACGAGGTCGTGTCGGGCGACCGCATGTTCGAGGTGGCCGACGCGCTGGAGGCGCGGCCCGGCCGCTCGCCCAACCTGCTGGAACTGATCTACGTCTGCTTCTCGTTCGGGTTCGAGGGGCGGATGCGGCTGGAACGCGGCGGGGCCAGCCGCCTGGTCCAGCTGCGCGACCGCCTGTACAACGCAATCCGAAACTTGCGCGGCCCCGTGGAACGCGGCCTGTCGCCCGCCTGGCGCGGCGCCGACGCCGCCTACCGCCCGATCGCGCGCGAGATACCGGCCTGGGTCTACGCCGCCGGCCTCGCCCTGCTGCTGCTGGCGATCTACGCCGGCTTCGTGTTCCGGCTGGCGGCGCTGGGCGACGGGGCGATGGCGCCACTGACCGCGATCTATCGCGCGGGGCCCGCCGAACTGAACCGCACGGCCCCCGCGCCGGAGGGGAACAGCCGGCTCTACCTGACGATCCTCGACATCCTCAAACCCGATATCGACGCCGGCCGCGTCGGCGTGACCGACGATCCCGACGCGGTGCTGGTGCGCCTCAAGGACCGCGGCCTGTTCGCGTCCGGCTCGGCGGAACTGGACAACGGTTATGCCGAGACGATGGGCCGCGTGGCGCAGGCGATCGGCATCACCGACGGGCCCGTGCCCGTGACGGGCCATACCGACGACCAGCGCATCGGCTCGCTGCGCTACCCGTCCAACCAGGCCCTGTCCGAGGCGCGCGCCGCCACCGTGGTCCAGGCGCTGACTGCGGCGGGCGTCGCCGACGGGCGGCTGCAACCGTCGGGCCTGGGCGACGCGCAACCGGTGGCGGGCAACGGCGACGATGCGGGACGCCGCCAGAACCGGCGCGTGGAGGTGGCCATACCGAAAACCTATGCGGAGGGTCCGGCACGGTGATCCGGATACCCTATTGGATGCGCCGGCGCCCGCCGCGCTGGGCGCTGGTGCTGGCCGGACTGATCCTGCTGTCGCTGTTGATCTGGTTCGTCGGCCCGCTGATCGCGATCGCCGGGCGGACACCGCTGGGCAACCCCTGGGTGCGGCTGGCGGTGATCGCGCTGGTGTTCGCTGGATGGGGCCTGCGGCTGTTCCTGGACCGCCGGCGCGCGCGCGAACGCAACCGGGCGATGGTGGAGGAGCTTCAGGCCGCCCCCCCCGTCGACCCGGCGCAGGAACTGGCCGCGGGCGACGTGGCCGCGATGGAGGAACGCGCGGGCCGCGCGCTGGCGCTGATGCGCGACGCGCGGGTGGGGAAAAAGGGCGAGTTCGTCTATGAACTGCCCTGGTACGTCATCATCGGCCCGCCCGGCGCCGGCAAGACCACCGCGCTAAAGAACTCGGGCCTCGATTTCCCCGTGTCACAGGAGATCGGCGACGAGCCGGTGCGCGGCGTGGGCGGCACGCGCACCGCCGAATGGTGGTTCACCGACCAGGCGGTGCTGATCGACACCGCCGGCCGCTATACGACGCAGGACAGCGACGAGGCCGCGGACGCGCAGGCGTGGCGCGGCTTCCTGGACCTGCTGCGCCGCCATCGTCCGCGCCAGCCGGTGACGGGCATCCTGGTCGCCATCTCCGTCACCGACCTGGTCGGCGCCGACGAGAGCGCCGCCATCGCCCACGGTCGCGCGGTGCGCGCGCGCATCAACGAAGTGCAGTCGGCGTTCGGCGTCCGCACCCCCGTCTACGTGCTGCTCACCAAGCTCGATCTGCTGGCGGGCTTCGCCGAGTTCTTCGACGACCTGTCCAGCCACGAGCGCGAACAGGTATGGGGCGAAACCTGGCCGGTCGAGGCCCCGGAGGGCGGCGGCCCGGCCCCGTCGGTCGACCGCGCCTTCGCCGCCCTCGTGGAGCGGCTGGACCAGCGCGCGCTGATGCGCGTCCAGGCCGAACAGGACATGGTGCGGCGCGGGCTGATCTTCGCCTTTCCGCAACAGTTCGCGTCGCTGCGAGAACCGCTCGCCCACCTGATGGCCGCGATCACGCGCGACACCAAGTTCGAGCCGCGGCCCTTCGTACGCGGCTTCTACTTCACCAGCGGCACGCAGTTCGGGCGGCCCATCGACCGGCTGGTGGGCGCGCTGTCGGCGCGGTTCGGCCTGTCGCTGGCGGCGGGCCGAACGGAGGCGGGGCGCGGCCGTTCCTATTTCCTGCGCGACCTCCTGGCCAAGGTGGTGTTCCCGGAAGCGTCGCTGGCCGGCCGCGACCCCAAGGCGGAACGGCGCCAGCGGCTGGTGCGGCTGGCGACGGTGGGCGGTGCCGCGGCGTTGTCGCTGATCGTGATCGCGCTGTGGACGGTCAGCTATTTCCGCAACGCCGCCATGATCGAGCGGCTGGGCGCGCGCTCCGCGGTGCTGCAACGCCAGGTGGCGGCGTTGCCGGGCGGACCGATCAGCGACAGCGACGTGCTGCAACTGCTGGAACCGCTTCAAACGGCGCGCCTGCTGCCCTTCGCCTCCACCGCCGCGCCCGCGGACCGCGATCCGGGCTTTTCCTGGGGCATCGGCCAGGCCGGTACGTTCCGCCCACAGGTGGACGGGGCGTATCGCAACCTGCTGATCCGCCAGTTCCTGCCGCGGCTGCTACTCGATCTGGAGGACCGGCTGACCGCGCTGGCGGGCGAGGCCCCGGCCGAGGGGCGCGACAACCGGCCGGAAGTGTACGCGCTGCTGCGCCGCTACCTGATACTGGGCCGCGCGCCGGGCGCGCCGCTGGACCGCGCCGGCATCCTGGCCGCGTTCGACGACGACTGGGCCGACCGCCTGCCGGGCGAGGAGGCCGAGCCCGCGCGCGCGGCACTCCACGCGCACCTGGCGACGCTGCTGGCCGGGCCGATGCAGCCGCCGCGCCTCAACGCCACGCTGATCGCGCAGGCGCGCGAGCGGGTGGCGTCGCTGGGGCCGGGCGAGCGCGTCTACGCGCAGATGCTGGCCGACCCCGGCCTGCGGTCCTTGCCCGAATGGACCATCGCCGAGGTGCCGGGCGCCGGCACGTCCCGGCTGTTCACGCGCCGCTCGGGCCGGCCGCTGACGGCGGGCATCCCCGGCATGTTCCGGCGGCGGGCCTTCTTCGCCAGCGTGGTGCCCGCCATCGGGCGCTACGCCACCCAATCCGCCAACGAGAATTGGGTGACGGGCGGGGTTGCCGGCGGAGGCGGGCTGCTCAACAACCAGGCGGGCGCGGTCAAGGACGCGCTGCTCACCACCTATCTCGCCGACTTCACCCGCCGGTGGGACGAGATGATCGACGACGTGGTTGTGTCGGGCGAGCTGCCGATGGACGAACGGTTGCGCATGGCCGTCCGCCCGCCCTCCCCCGTCAAGTCGCTGTTCGGCGCCTGGGGCACCGAAACCGACCTGACGCCGCCGTCCGTCACCAAGGGCCAGGGCGGCGCGGCGCTGCGCGTGGGCGCCATCTTCTCGCGCAACATCTATCGCGGGCTGCAACGCGCCGAGCAGGTGGGCTCGGCCGCGCGCAGCAGCGGGCCGCCCGCCCCGCCGGGCCCGCTGGACGAGGTGGTGGAGCATTTCCGCTGGCTGCGCGAGCTCAATCCCGGCCAGGGCCCCGCCCCCATAGACGACGCGCTGAACGCGCTGACCGCGGTGGGCGACACCGGCACCGCCGCGCGATCGGCCGCCGGCCTCGGCGACCCCTTGCTGCAACGCGACCGGGCGGCGGGCGCGATGGCGGCGACCGCGCGGCTGGGCCAGGTGTCCGCCACGCTGCCGCCCGCCGCCGGACGGCTGTTCAACGGCTTCGTCACCGCGTCGACCGCTCAGCTGAACCGCGACACGCGGTCCAGCATCCGCACGCAGTATGCCGGCCAGCTCGGCCCGGAATGTCGGGGCATATTGGCGCAGGGCTATCCCTTCCGCCCCTCCCCGCGCGAAGCGTCGGTGGACGATTTCAGCCGGTTGTTCCGTCCGGGCGGGCTGATCGACGCGTTCGCCCAGGCCAATCTGTCGGGTCAGCTGAACGCTGGCGCCGGCGGCGGCCTGACCCAGTCGGGTCGCGCGCTGGGCCTGTCGGCGCAGACCGCGGCGCAGTTCGCGCGCGCCGCCAAGATCCGCGACGCCTTCTTCAAACCCGGCGACATCCGGCCCAACGTCCGCTTCGTGCTGGAGCCGATCCGGGTCGGCGGCGACGCGTCCGCGATCACCGTCACAGTGGACGGCCAGCCCGCCGCCTTCGACCGGGTCAACCGCCGCGGCGTGGAGTTGCGCTGGCCGGGCAACGCGCCGGGCGTCACGCTCAGCGTGCAGCGCAGCGGGTCGTCGCAGCCCAGCATCCGTACCTGGTCGGGCGACTGGGCGCTGTTCCGCTTCCTGTCCGCCTATCCCGTCAGCGCGGTCAACCGGTCCGGCCTGACCGTGACGGTGACGGAGGGCGGCGCGCAGGCGACGTTCCGGGTACGCGTGCTGAACACCGTCAGCCCCTTCCGCCTGCCCGAACTGGGGAGCTTCCGCTGCCCGGCCCAACTCTAGTGGGGGCTCCGACGGGGCTGGTGGGCAAGCTGCCCGCGCACGGCGACTTCGTCCGCCGCGGCGGGCCCGCGCCCGTGCTGGCGGCGTTGGACGAATGGCTGGACCGCGAGCTGTCGCTGGCGCCCGATCTGGCCGAACGGCGCGACGCGCTGGACGGCTGGCGCTTCGCCGCCCGCGTGGCGGGGCACGATGTGCTCGGCGCGATGGTGGCGAGCGTCGACGCGGTCGGTCGCGAGTTCCCGCTGGTGGCGGTGCTGTCACCGGGCGCGGCGGTCGCTTTCGAACAGGCGGACGCTTGGTGCACGGGGGCGAGCGAAGCACTGGCCCAGGCGCGCGACGGGGGCCTGCGAGCAGACGCGGTCACGGTCGCCCTGGCGGAGATAGCGACGCCGGCTCGCGGTGCAGAGGGGACGGGGGGCTGGTGGCGGACCGGCGACGCGGCCCCGACGGGTGAACCCGAACTTCCCGTCGGCCCCGCCTTCGCGGTCCTGTTCGCGGAGGCAACCGCGTGAGCGCCCCCGCCTTCACCTTCCGGACCGCAGAACGCACCCATGTCGGCCGCGTCCGCAAGCTGAACGAGGACCGGGTGATCGCGCGTGCCCCCATCGGCCTGTGGGCGGTCGCCGACGGCATGGGTGGGCACGAGCGCGGCGACCTTGCCAGCACCATGCTGGTCGACGCGCTGGCGGTGGTCGACCCGATGACGTCCGGCTACGCGTTCCTGGACAGCGTGCAGGACGCGGTGCAGCAGGTGAACCGCACTTTGGTGGCGCACGCGCGCCTGTCGGGGCCGGGCACGGTGATCGGGTCGACGCTGGTGGCGCTGCTCGCCTATGCTGGACATTACGCCTGTCTGTGGGCGGGCGACAGCCGCGGCTACCTGCTTCGCGGCGGTCGGCTGGAACAGGTGACGCGCGACCATTCGATGGTGCAGGAGATGATCGACTCCGGCGCGCTGAAGCGATCGGACGCGGCCGGTTTCGGCCGGTCCAACGTCATCACCCGGGCGGTGGGGGTGCATGATCGGCTGGCGCTGGACCTGCACACGGGGCCGATCGCGGGGGGTGATCGGTTCCTGCTCTGCTCGGACGGGCTGACCAACATGGTCGACGACGCCTTCATCGCCGACGTGTTGACCACGGAGCCGGAACCGGAGGCGGCGGCCGATCGATTGCTTGAGGCGACGCTGACGCGCGGGGCCAAGGACAATGTCAGCCTCGTTCTGGTGGACGCGGCCGTTGAACAGGACGACACGCTCCAGCCCCGGCTGGGCTGAACCGAACAGGAGGAATGCAAGGGTGGAACGGCGGGCGATACGGACTTTTGTCACGGGGACGATGCTGGCCGCGTCGCTGGCGGCGTGCGGCAAGAAGGACCGGCTGAAGGACCTGCCCCCCCCGCCCGAAGCGCCCCCCACCCAGACGCCCGCCCCCTCCATCGAGAAGTCCAAGGACCCGCTGCCCGACCTGTCGCCCGACCAGCGGCTGGCGCGCGTGGTGGCGCTGCTCAACGCGGGCGACGAGCCGACCGCGCGCGTCGAGCTGGCCGAACTGCTGCGCCAGCAGCCCGGCCGTCGCGAGGCGCTGGTCCTGCAACAGTCGATCGAGGGCGACCCGCGCGCGCTGCTGCCGTCGGACAGCTTCGCCTACGTGATCCAACCGGGCGACACCTATATCACGCTGGCGCTCGAATATCTGGAGGACTCGTACAAGTTCTACGCGCTGGCCCGCGTCAACGGCGTGTCGGCGGCCGAGCTGAAGCCCGGCGTTACCATCCAGATCCCCGGCCGCTTCCGCACCCCGCGGCGCCAGCGCCCCGAGACGCCGCGCCCCGCCCCATCGCGGCCGTCGCGCCCGGCGGCGGGCCCCGCCCCCGCCGTTCAGCCGGTCGCCCCGCGGACCAACCCCGCCGCCGCCCAGCGCTATCGCCGGTCGGGCCTGGAGGCGCTGTCCGCCGGCCGCACCGACCTCGCCGTGCGCCGCCTGGAACAGGCCGCGCGCGCGGACCCCGGCAACACCGCCATCCAGTCCGATCTCACGCGCGCGCGACGGGTGCAGTCCACCGTGCGGGGGCGCTGACAAGGAACGCCTCGGCCCTCCGCCGGGCGGACCATGGGCCGAGGCCGTTCCTATGCGCCGTCACCCCGGACATGTTGGTCTTTGTACCGTTCGAACACGTAACCTCCGCCGTCATCCCCGCCCAGGGATGATCGGTCGGATCGTCCACCGGACGATCCCTGAACGCGCGGGGCGCGCGCGTTCAACCGGTCATCGATCCGAACCGGCTGACGGCAGCGTGGCATGGATCCCCGCCCGCGCGGGAATGACGAAGCGAGAATACCTGTCCCAAGGGTATGATCGCCGAACAAATCCGGGGTGACGGCACGGCGTGGGAGCAGTCCCGTCGTTCCGGGACGTGGGCCGCCGCCCCTATACGCGATTATCCGGCATATCCCCCGCCAGCGTGCTGTCCTCGTCCTCGTCTCGCGCCCAGGTACGGACCGGAGTGGGGGAGGCTTCGGCGCCTTCGGGAGCGGGCTCGGGCTCGCGATGGGTGACGGGCACCTGTTGCAGCTCGATCTCCTCCGCCGCGGTCGCGGCTTCCGTCCGGTCGGCGGGGGAGGCGGGCGCGTCGAGCAGCAGCGCCTCGACCGCGTTCAGCCGTTCCTCCATCGTCTGGGCGGCCACGTTGACGCCGTCGAACAGTTCGCCGAACTCGTCCCGGCGATTGTGCGAGATGCGGAAGTCGAGGTTGCCGCGCGCGATCTCGTGCAGCGCTTCCAGCAGCCGTTCCATCGGCGGCTTCAACAGGCGCCCGCTGGCATAGGCCGCCGCCGCCACCGCGCCCAGCGTCACGATCGATACCAGCAGCAATGCCAGTTCCGAGGCGCGCGACGCCGACGCCAGCGCGCTGGCGTCGACGGCCACGTCCACCTTCCCGAACCGGCGGCCGGCATAGGTGATCGGCCGCACGAACCGGAACGCGCCGCCGCCCGCCACCTCGGTGACGCTGGCGCCGCCCGCCGTCCGGCCCGTCTCGACCGCCGTCTCGCCCGCGGGCGCGCGATAGGGGCGGCCGACCTGGGCCGTGTCGGTGGCCGCGCGCACCACGCCGCCCGCGTCCACCACCGTGATGCCGCGCACCGACGGGTCGGCGGACGCGGACCGCACGAACACCTCGGTCGGCAACCAGTCCTGCGCGTCCGGGGGCAGCGAGGCGTTCTCGACCGCGCGCAGACCCGCATTGTTGGCCACGAACGTCGAGATGGCGGTGCCCGACGCCAGCGCCACGTTCCGCATCGCCCCGCGTTGCGTAAAGACCGCGAACAGCACCGCCGCCGCCAGCACGGTGCCGGTGATGAGCGTCAAGAGCGCCGCGAGGCGCACCGCGAGCGGCACGTAGCGGCGGCGCTCCGCCGCCTCGGCCTGCACGGCGCGGTTTACCGACAGCTCGCGGCGCAGCGCCTCGGCCATGCGATATCCGTCGGCGAAGCGTTGGGCCGGGTCTTGGTTCATCGCCTTGCCGATGATGAACTGAAGCCCGCGGGGCAGGTCGGGGGCGACCTTGGACAAGGGCTCGGGATCGGCCTTGGCGATCTGGACGTGGAGCGAGGCGGCGTTGACCGCCGGAAAGGCGCGGCGGCCCGACGCCAGTTCGTACAGCACGACGCCCAGCGAGAAGATGTCCGACCGCCCGTCGATCTCGCGGCCCAGCGCCTGTTCGGGGCTCATGTAGCGCGGGGTGCCGACCACCTGGCCGATCTGCGTCTTCAGGCTTTCCTGCTCGAACACTTCGCCCTCGGCGACGCGGGCGATGCCGAAATCGAGCAGTTTCAGCGACCGGCGCTCGGGCGAGACGATGACGTTCGACGGCTTGACGTCGCGGTGCACCACGCCTTGCGCGTGCGCGTAGCCGAGCGCGGAGGCGAGCTGGATGCCCACCGCGATCACCTCGGCCGCGCTCAGCGCCCCCCCTTTCATGATCTCGGACAGCGGCTCGCCGTCCAGATATTCCATGACGATGAAGGGGTAGCCGTCGACCTCGCCCACGTCGAAGATGGTGACGATGCCCGGGTGCGACAGCGCGCCCGCCGCCCGCGCCTCGCGCAGGAAGCGGACGGAATATTCGCGATCCTGGCGGAATTCGGCCTTCAGCACCTTGACCACCAGCGGGCGGTCGATGTGCGGGTCGTAAGCGCGATAGACGTCGGCCATCGCGCCTTCGCCGATCTGCTCCTGGATCCGGTAGCGGCCGACCAGTTCCAGCACGTGCTTCCCCCTTGTTGCCTGATCGCGACCTATCAGCGCCGCACGCGCGGCGCCAGACGGCTGGGCATCGGCGTCAGCGTCGGCGCGCGACGACCGCGGGCGTCATTCCCATGCGCGCGACGTCCGGCCTGGCGCCGCCCAGCGCCCAGGCCCCGCCCGCCTCGTAGATCGGCGGGTCCAGCACGCGGCCCGACCGTACCAGCGCCTGGCCGTCGGCGCGCAGGAACACCGCGGCGTAGCGCGCCGGCATGGCGGGGCGCACGAACAGCCGCCGCCAGCGTTCCGCACTGACCCGCACGATCCTGAGCCGGGCGGGCTTGGCGGCGGAATAATCGTCCAGGATCGCGGCCCAGTCGGCATAGGCTTCCGACCCCAGTTCCGCGCGCGTCGGCCGATCGGGCGCCACCACCACCAGCGCCGGGCCGGCGGGCACGGGCCCGGCCGTGCGCGGCGGCGCGGCGCACCCGACGCCCCCCAGCAGCGATAGCCCACCCAGCAGCGCCAGCAGCCGCGCGATCACCCCCACGCTCACGCCGCCCGCCAAGGATGACGGTCGGCATAGGCACGCTGGGCGAAGAAGAAGCGCATCTGGTATTCCTCGCTCCGGGACGAAACCTCCCGGTCGAAATGCACGGGATCGATCGGTGAGAACTCGCCGCCCCAGCGCAGGCCGGCCCCCTTGGCCTCCGCGATCATGGCGGCGAACGCCTTGCTCTGCCGGTCGCGCGTCATCTCGCTGCTCAACCGCACCGCGCCGCCTTCGAGCAGGTTGCCGTCCAGCGCGCTGCCGATCAGATGCTGCGACCGGGTGGCGGGCGCCACCACCGCGCCGCCCACCACCGCGCCCTGTACGCGGAACGCCTGGTTGACGCGGAACCGCACGCCGGCATTGCCCGCCGCGGTGTTCAGTACGCCGATCGCGGGCGGGAAATTCTCGTCGACCAGCACCTCGCCGCGGGAAACGCCGTTCAACGCCCGCATGGAGGGGGCCTGTTCCAGATTGGCATAGGCGCCCAAGCCGTGCCGGACCATGAGGGCGGTGGGCAGATAGCCGTTCTCCGCCCACACCTTGGCCTCGAGCGCGGTGGCCAGGTCCCAGGCCCCGGTCTGGGTCACCGCCGGCCGCGCGAACTGTTCGATCAGGGCGGTGGAGACGGTGCCGCCCGCCGGCACGTGCAGGCGCCAGCTGGCGTTCATCAGATACCATTGCCAGCGGCGGACCGCCGCCTCGGTGCCCGCGCCGAAATCGCCGTCCGGGGTGCCCTGCAACACGCCCAGCGCGACCAGCCGCGCCTGGACCTGCGCCACCCGGCCCGCGTCGCCCTCGCCCGCCGCGTCGCGATCGTCGCGGCGCAATGCCGTGTCCAACTGGGTCGCCATCCGGTCACGCCCCTTACCGTTTCGACCGGACGTATAGCAGCCGCGGCCATTCGGCGAAACGCGGCTCGTCGGGCGGGACAGGCGGGTTGACCCTCCTTCGGGTGAGCGATAGCCTTTGCGGACGATGGAGCCCGACGTGATCGACCGTTTCGCGCTGGGCAGCTTGCTGGCGCCGTTGGACGACGCGGGCGGCGTCGGCCCCGACCCGCGCGACGACCCCCGCTACCTGGACGTCAAGGACCTGCGGCTGGAAGCGCGCGGCAGCGAGCGCGACGCGCTGGTGTCCGCGGACCCGGACGCCGACCCGTTGCGCGCCGGGCTTCGCGCCTGGGAGGGCGCGGCCGACGGTGCCCGAACGATCCTGGCCGAACGGTCCAAGGACCTGCAACTCGCCGCCTGGCTGACCGAGGCGTGGCTCCGCACGGACGGCTTTCCGGGACTGGCGGCGGGGCTGACGCTGATGGCGGCGCTGGTGGAGGAGCATTGGGACGCCGGCCTCCACCCCCAGGAGGACGAGGACGGGCTGGAAACGCGCGTCGCCCCGCTGTTCGGCCTGTTCGGCCGCGGCGAGGCGGGCACACTGCTGCAACCGATCAAGCTGTTGCCGCTGACCGATCGGCCGGGGGAGCCCGTGGCGCTGTGGACGCTGGAGAATATGCGCGCCCAGGCCGTGCGCCACGACGACCCGGACGAGCGCGAGGCGATGGAGGCCCGCAAGCGCGAGCGGATCGAGGCGCTGGAGGACGCGATCACCCGCGCGTCGCCCGAGTTCCAGGCGGAAACCGCGGCCGCGATCGCGGCGGCGCTGGCGGCGATCGACCGGCTGATGGCGGCGGTGGACGCGCGCACCCCCTTCGGCCGCTTCGGGTCGCAACTGGTTCGCCCGCTGGAGGACGCGCGCGACGCCACCCGCCCCCCCGCCGCGGACACGCAGGCGGTGGCGGACGTAGCGGAGATCGAGGTCGAGCCGGACCTGCCCCTCCCCCCCGCCGACAGCGATACCCCCGACGCGCCCGCCCCCGACGCGCCGGCGAAACCCGCGGCGATGACGCGCGCGTCGGCGCTTGCAACCCTATTGCAGATCGCAGCGTTCTTCGACCGTAACGAACCGCAGTCGCTGGTGGCGGCTGGTTTGCGCGAAGTGGTGCGGCGGGCGGAACTGCCGGTGGACGACCTGTTGCGCGAGCTGCTGCCCGAGGACGAACAGCGGGCGATGTTTCTGCTGCGGGCCGGCATCCGGGCGGCGGCGGCGGACGACGGGTCGGCCTATTGACGGGCCGGGAAGCAAGGGCCGGAAAACAAGGGGTGGTCATGGTTGATAGCGTCCACGACAAGCTGAAGCGGGTGCGGAAACCCCGCGTCCACATCACCTACGACGTCGAAACCGAGGGCGCGCAGGAGGTCAAGGAGCTGCCCTTCGTGATGGGCGTCATGGGCGATTTCTCCGGCGACCCGACCGAGCCCTTGAAGCCGCTGCGCGACCGCAAGTTCATCCAGATCGACCGCGACAATTTCGACGACGTGATGCGTCGCATGTCGCCCGGCCTTCGCCTGCGCGTCGAGAACACGCTGAAGGGCGACGGCAGCGAGATGGCGGTCGACCTGCGCTTCGATTCGATCGAGGATTTCGAGCCCGCCCGCGTGGTGCAGCAGGTGGAGCCGCTGCGCCGGCTGATGGAGACGCGCAACAAGCTGCGCGACCTGATGAGCAAGGCCGACAGTTCGGAGAAGCTGGAATCGCTCTTGGAAAACATCCTCCAGGACGAGAGCCAGATTGCCGCGTTGCGTGCCGAACTCAAGGACGGCGCCGCCGGGGAGAGCCAGCAGTGACCGACGCTAACCGTTCTGCGGCCGCCCCGCAGACCATCACGATCGACCAGGCGGCGGGCTCCAGCCTGCTCGACCAGGCGATCGGCGCCACCCGTCAGACCGAACCCGATCAGGTGGCGGACATGCTGCGCACCCTGACAGAGCAGGCGACGGCGGGCACCGTCAGCTATTCCAAGAACCTGACCGTCACGCTTCGCCGCGCGGTCGAGGCGCTGGACGCGCGCATCTCCGAACAGCTCGCCGCCGTGATGCACCACGAGAAGTTCAAGGCGCTGGAGGGCAGCTGGCGCGGGCTGAACTACCTGGTCAAGAACAGCGAAACGGGGCGCGACCTGCGCATCCGCGTCCTCAACGCGTCCAAGCGCGACATCGCCCGCGACCTGGAGCGCGCGGTCGAGTTCGATCAGAGTACCCTGTTCAAGAAGATCTACGAAAACGAGTTCGGCACGCCGGGCGGCGAACCCTACGGCGCATTGATCGGCGATTATTATTTCGGCGCGGGCAACGAGGACGTGCAAATGCTGCGCTCGCTGTCGGGCGTGGCGGCCGCCGCCTTCGCGCCCTTCGTCGCTGCCGCCGGTCCGGGCATGTTCGGCTTCGAGAGCTTCGAGGAGCTGTCGCGCCCGCGCGACCTGGCCGACAAGTTCCAGTCGGCCGAGTTCACCAAGTGGCGCAGCTTCCGCGACACGGAGGACAGCCGCTTCGTCACCCTGACCATGCCGCGCGTGCTGGCGCGCGAGCCGTACGGGCGCGAGACGCGGATCGTCGACGAGTTCAACTACGAGGAAGCGCCCTATTCCGCCGACGGCGCGCCGCGACCGATGCCGCACGACGATTATTGCTGGATGAACGCGGCCTACGCGCTGGGCGCGCGCATGACCGCCGCCTTCGCCGAGAGCGGCTGGACCACCGCGATCCGCGGCGCGGAGGGGGGCGGCAAGGTGTCTAACCTGCCCACCCACGTGTTCCTGTCGGACGACGGCGACATGTCGGAACAGTGCCCGACCGAGATCGCCATCACCTCGCGTCGCGAGAAGGAGCTGAGCGACCTCGGCTTCCTGCCCTTGTCGCATTACAAGAACACCGACTACGCCGTGTTCTTCGGCGCGCAGACCACGCAGAAGCCCAAGAAATACGACCGGCACGAGGCGACGGAGAACGCCGCCATTTCCGCGCGCCTGCCCTACATCCTCGCCTCGTCGCGTTTCGCCCATTATCTCAAAGTGATGGCGCGCGACAAGATCGGCTCGTTCATGGAAACCGAGGACGTGTCGATTTGGCTCAACCGCTGGATCCTGAACTACGTCAACGCGGCCGAGGGCGGCGGCCAGGAAATCCGTGCCAAGTTTCCCTTGCGTGAGGCGCGGGTTGAGGTGGCGCCCGTGCCGGGATCGCCCGGTTCGTACAATGCCGTCGCCTATCTGCGCCCCTGGCTCCAGATGGAGGAGCTGACCGCCTCGCTGCGGCTGGTGGCGCGCATCCCGCAAAAGGCGTGAGCCTGACGGAAGCGGGAGGCGTCGCCGACGCCTCCCGCCCCGATCCCGACCCTTCCGCCGCGACGCCGCCGCCGCGCGCCACGCCCGCATCGGACGTGGCGACCGACGACGATCCGCTGGCCGTGTTCCGCTGGATGCGGACCTACGCGCGGGGGGCCGACCCGCTGACGGCGCGCGCGCTGGCCGACCGGCTGGTCGCCGCGATCGACGCGGCGATCGGGCGCCAGCTGGACGCGGTGATCGCGCACCCGCGCTTTTCGGCGATGGAGGCGGCGTGGCGCGGCGTTTCCTGGCTGGTCGGCGGGCTGGGGGCGGACGGCATGGCCCGCATCCGGCTGATGGACGCGCGCTGGGCCGAGATCGTGCGCGACGTCGAGCGATCGGCCGACGTGGAACACGGCGCGCTGTTCGACATCCTGTACAACCAGGAATTCGACATGCCGGGCGGCGTGCCCTTCTCGCTGATCCTGGGGCTGTACCAGGTCCAGCACCGCCCCTCGCGCACGCATCCGGGCGACGACGTGGCGGCGCTGCGTCACCTGGCGCAGGTGGCGGCGGCCGCCTTCGCGCCGATCATCCTCGACGCGGCCCCCGGCTTCTTCGGCGTCGACGCGATGGCCGACCTGCAACGCCGCCAGTCGCTCGACCCCGAACTGCGCCGGCCCGATTACGCGCGCTTCCGCGGGCTTCAGGCGATGCCCGACTCGCGCTTCCTGGGGCTGGTGGCGCCGCGCGTGCGGCTGCGCGGGCCGTGGAGCGGGCGGACGGCCGGCGACATGGGTTTCCGCTACGAGGCGGACGAGACGGCGATGCTGTGGGGCCCCGGCGCGCTGGCGTTCGGGCGCGTGTGCCTGCGCGCGTTCAACGACCATCGCTGGCTGGCGGCGATCCGCGGCACGGTGCGCGACCAGCTGGACGGCGGTGTGATCGCCGACCTGCCCGTGCTCGACTTCGCGACGGACGCGCCCGCCAAGTTCGTGCGCCCGCCCGTCGAGGTCCACCTGCCCGACCCGCTCGACCGCGAGATGGCCGAAGCCGGGTTCGTGACGGTGCGCCGCGTCAAGGACACGCCGTACCTGGCGATCCACAACATGCCCTCGCTCCACAAGCCCGAACGCCCCCTGTCGACGGAGGCGGCGCGCGCCAACCAGCGGCTGGGCACCATGCTCAACTACATCCTGTGCGTCTCGCGCTTCGCCCATTACCTGAAGGTGATCGGGCGCGAATGGATAGGCTCGTTCCATTCGCCCGAGGAATGCGAGCTCAGGCTGCAACGTTGGCTGAACGGCTTCACGGCTGGCGGCGAGGATCTGGACTTCGATACCAAGGCGCGGTTTCCGTTGCAGGAAGGGCGCATCAACGTGGTCGCGGTACCGGGCCGGCCGGGCGACTATCGCTGCACCGTGGCGTTGAAGCCGCATTTCCAGCTGGATCAGGTGATCTCGGAGTTCCAGCTGGTCACTACCATCAGCGACGCGGGGGGCAAGGCATGAGCGGCACGACCGAATTTGGTGCGGCGCTGCGGGACGGGCGGCTGGCGGACGCGCGCGCGCTGGCCGCCGCGCGGGTCAAGGCGGCGCCGTCCGACCCCGCCGCCCGCCTCGACCTGGCCGACGTGCTGATCGTGCTGGGCGAGTGGGATCGCGCCGACACCCACCTCGACATGGCCGGCACGCTGGACCCGACGCGCGCCGTTCGCGCCGCGCTGGCCCGCCAGCTGGTACGCGCCGCCGCCTGGCGCGACGACGCCTTCACCAGCGGCCGCCCGCCCGAGCTGGTGACAGAGCCCGACGCCGCCGTCGCCCACGCGCTCGCCCGCCTGGCGGGCCGCGCGCCCGACGCGGAGCCTCCCGCCCCCACCGGCACCTGCGACGGCGCGCCGTTCGACGCTTTGCGCGACGCCGACGACCGCACGGCGGGCGTGCTGGAGGTGCTGACCTCGACCGGCAAGTACATGTGGGTGCCCTTCGCCGCCGTCGCCTCGCTCCGCCCGTCCAGGCCGGAGGGGTTGCGGGACCTGGTGTGGCGGCCCGCCGAGCTTGACGTGGCCGGCGGCCCCGGCGGCGTCGTCTACCTGCCCGCCACCTATCACGCGGCCGCGCCCACCGACGCGCAGCGGCTGGGCCGCGAGACGGACTGGGTCGAGGCGGCGGACGGCACCGCGACCGGCCTGGGCGCCCGCTGCCTGCTGGTCGGCGACGACCTCAAGACGTTCGACGACTTCGCCGAACTGACGGTCACGCCAGCGTGAGGGGCGGCAGCCTACTCGACCGGTTGAGCGAGGAGCGCGGCGGCGACACCGGCACCGTCGCGCTGCGCGAGGGGCTGCGCCGCGACCTGGAGGCGATGCTCAACAGCCGGCGCCACATGCTCAGCTGGCCCGACGCGCTCGACGAGCTGGACCGCTCACTGCTCGACTACGGACTGGACGACCTGACCAACGAGGGGCTGAACTCCCCCGATTTCCGCGCGCGTTTCATCGAGATGGTGGAACGCCAGCTGCGCCGCCTGGAACCGCGCATGGGCCGGTTCGAGGTTAGCCTGCTTCCCAACCGCGACGAGATCGACAGCACGCTGCGCTTTCGCGTGACGGGCACCGTGACCTTGGGGCGCGAGCGCCAGGAACTGTCGTTCGACAGCCATGTCGACCCGGTCCGCGCGCGGCTGGCGATCGGATAGGGGCCGGCGAATGTTCGACGACATCCTGCCTTATTACAACAGCGAGCTGCGCTTCATGCGTACCATGGCGGGCGAGTTCGCGCGCGCCAATCCCAAGGTGGCGGGGCAATTGCGCCTGTCCGCCGACACGATCGACGATCCCCACGTCGCCCGCCTGATCGAGGGGTTCGCGTTCCTGAACGCGCGCACGCGCATGAAGCTGGACGACGATTTCCCCGAACTGACGACCGCGCTGCTCGACCTGCTGCACCCGCACTATCTGCGCCCCTTCCCCTCCATGTCGATCCTGCAACTGACCCCGCACGAGGGGCGCGGGCAGAGCCAGGCGGGCCGCGCGCTGATCCCCGCCGGCACCGAATTGCTGACCGAGCCCGTGAACGGCGAACCCGTCCGCTACCGCACCGGCTACCCGGTCGAGCTATGGCCGATCCGCCTCGCCGCGGCGTCGGTCGGTGGCCTGCCGCTGGAGGCGCCGCGCAATCCCCGCGCCCCGCGCGCGGCCGGCGTGCTTCGCCTGTCGCTGGAATGCACCGACGCCGACGCCACCTTCGGCGCGCTCGGCATCGACGCCCTGCGCTTCCACGTCCACGCCGAGGGCCGCGTGGCGCAGATGCTCTACGAGCTGGTGACGGGCGGCACCGTGTCCGTGGCGTTGGCCGACAGCGCGGTCGATCCCGATCCCGTCATCCTGGGCCCCGAATGCGTGCGTCCGGTGGGTTTCGCCGCCGACGAGGTGCTGCTGCCCCTCACCCCCGCCAGCGACCCCGCGCTGGCGATGTTGAGCGAGTATCACGGCTACCCCGAGAAGTTCCTGTTCTTCGACCTGACCAACCTGTCGGCCAAGACGCTGCGCGACGGCGGCCGCAAGCTGGAGGTGTTCCTCTACCTCGACCGGTTCGACGGCGCGCTGGAACGGCTGGTGACGGCGCGCGACTTCCGCCTGTTCGCGACGCCGGTCGTCAACCTGTTCAAGCAGGCGGCCGAGCCCGTGCGCCTGTCGCCCGGCCGCTATCACCACCGGGTCGTGCCCGACGCCCGGCGAGAGGCGACCACCGAGGTTTATTCGGTCGACCGCGTCGTCGTCGCCGACCGCGCCGGCACCGTCCAGCCCTACAGTCCCTTCTTTGCGGTCGGGCGCGAGCGCGAGACGGGGGGCTTACGCTACTGGCAGGCGGAGCGGCGGCCCGCCACCGCGCCCGGCGGCGGCGACGACGTGTTCCTGACCGTGGTCGACACCGACGGCCAGGTCGCCGCCGACGCCGACCACGTCGCCTCGATCGACCTCACCTGCACCAATCGCGACCATGCCGCCGCCCTCCCCTTCGGCGAGGGGCGGCCCGCGCTGACGCTGGCCGAACACGGGACCCAAGTGGCGCGCGCCGAACTGATCTCCGCCCCCACCCCCACGCTGCGCCCCAGGCGGGGCCAGGGCACGTTGTGGCGACTGGTGTCGCACCTGTCGCTGGGCCAGATGAGCGTCGCCGAGCCCGCGCTGGCACTGGACCTGGTGCGCGAACTGCTGGCGCTGCACGAATACCAGCCCACCACCGCCCACCGCCTGCTGATGGAGCGGCTGAAGGCGGTGCGCACGGGACCCGCCACCGCGCGCGCGCCGGCGGGCGGGCACATCGCCTTCATCAGCGGCGTCGAGGCGGAGCTTGAGTTCGAGGACCGGCGCCTGTCGGGGTCGGGCGCGTTCCTGCTGGGCGCGGTGCTGGACCGGCTGTTCGCGTCGATGGCGGCGATCAACGCGTTCAGCCGCGTGCGCCTGACCCTGAGCGGCGACAAGGAGGAGTGGCAGCGATGGCCGGCGCGCACGGGCACGCGGACGCTGATCTGACCCAGGCGCCCAGTCCCGCCGACGCCCCCTCCCCCGCGGACGCGTCCGCGCCCGGCCCCCGCGCGGGCGAGGCGCAGGTCCGCGTGGCGGCGGGCGCGTTCCAGGCGGTGCGCCTGTTCTCGGGCCCGATACTCGGTGGTTTGGCCGGCGGCGGCGGGCCCGGCGGCGACCTGCCCCCGGCGATGGAGGGCGTGCGCTTCGTCGCCGCGGACGGCTTCGCCCACCCCGACGCCGAGGTGCTGGACGCGCAGCGCCCCGCCGACGGCGGCCCCGTCCGCCTGACGGTGGGTTTCATGGGGCTGACCGGGCCCGCCGGCGTGCTGCCCGACCATTATACCGAGACGGTGCTGCTCCGCGGCCGCGCGCGCGACGACGCGATGCGGCAGTTCCTGGACCTGTTCAATCACCGCGCGGTCAGCCTCTTCTATCGCGCCTGGGCGAAATACCGCCTGACCGTCCGCTTCGCGGAGAGCGGCGGCGACCTGTCCGACCCGTTCAGCGTCGCGTTGGCGGCCTTGTCGGGCACGCCGCGCGCGTCGCCCGACCCGCGCCAGCTGGCGGCGGCGGGCGCGCTGGCGCGGCGCGTGCGCACGCCGTCCGCGCTCAGGCGCGCGTTGGCGCTGCGGTTCGACCTGCCCGTCGAGGTGCAGGAGCTGAACCCGCGCCGCATCCGCATCGCCGCGCACGAGCAGACGCGGCTGGGCGTCCGCGGCCGGTTCGCGACGCTGGGGGTGGACGCGGTGGCGGGCGACCGGGTGACGGACGTCGCCGGCCGTTTCCGCCTGCGGCTGGGGCCGCTCGACGGCGCGCGCTTCCGCGCCTTCTTCGAGCCCGGCGGCGTGCGTAGCGAGCTGGTGGAGGCGGTGCGGCTGGCGTGCGGCCCGGCGGCGTCGTTCGACCTGCAACTGGTGCTCCGCGCGCGCGACGTGACCCCTGCGCGATTGGGCGGCGACGACCCCGCCCGGCTGGGTCGCACCGGCTGGCTCGTCACCGGCCCCGCCGAGCGCGACCGCGACGACGCGGTGCTGCCGGGCGCGTGAGGCTCGATCCGCCTTTGGCGGATGCGGCACCGGCCCGCTCCCCCACCCCACCTCCCAGCCAGGGTTACGCTATGGAAGGTCGGGTGGGGCACATCCGGGCCGGTGCCGCGTCCACGTCAGTGGACCGAGATCAACTCGCCTCCATCGCCGCCAGCAGGTCGTCGACACTGCCCACCGCGAACGCCGTATATTCGTCGCCCACCGCGTAGGGCAGCAGGATGCGCCGCCCGTGCACCAGCATCCCGCAGCTATAGGTGACGTTGGGGACGTAGCCGCCGCGCTGCTCGCTGCTGGGGAACAGGATCGGCGCGGGCGTGCGCTTCAGTACGCGGGTGGGATCGTCGCGGTCGAGCAGGCACGCCCCCACGCAGTAACCGCGCACCATGCCCACCCCGTGCGTCAGCACTAGCCAGCCCTCCGCCACCTCGACCGGCGAACCGCAATTGCCCAGCTGCACGAATTCCCAGGCGTATTTCGGCTCCAGGATCGGCACGCCGCCGTCCCACTCGTGCAGGTCGTCCGAATAGGACAGCCAGATTCGCTCGCTGTCCTGGCGCCCCAGCATCGCGAAGCGGCCGTTCACGCGCCGCGGGAACAACGCCAGTCCCTTGTGTTCGGCCATGCCGCCTTCCAGCGGCCGCATCTCGAAGGTGCGCGGGTCGACGCCGCGCAGCATCTCGCACCGCGCCGTCCGGCCGTCGGTGGCGGTATAGGTGCCGATGATGCTGACGGTGCCGTCATGGTCGGTGAACTCCACCAGCCGCAGGTCCTCGACGCCCTGCGACTGGCTGGGCAGGGAGGGAAAGATCACCGTTTCCGACAGCTCGCGGCTCTGGGGACAATATAGCCGCACCCAGTCGCCGTCGTGCCGCTCGACGCGGGGCGGCGAGCATTGCGAACTGGCGGGGTCGATCGTCACCGCGTGTTCCCCGTCCCAATGGCCGACGCGGAACGTGACGGACGAGATATGCCCCTCGCCGATGCCGCGCAGCGACAACAGGAAGCGGATGCCCGGCTCGTCGTCCGGCTGGTCGCGGGCGGGCACGATGCTGGGGTTGAACAGCGCGGCGGACTCGAACGCGTATTCCTGGCTGAAATAAGCGCCCAGCAGCAACCGGTCGCGCTCCTCGGTGGCTTCCAAACCCAGCCGGTCCGCCAGTTCGCGATACCGTTCGCAGAACACTTCCTCCACGTCGCGGTGCCGCGGCCGCATCGCTTCCAAAAGCTTGTCCAGCATCCGGTCGCGAAACTCGGCCGGCAACGCCATCAGCCGCCGGGCCACGACCTCGCGCCGCGGCGGGCGACCGTCCGCCAGTCCCTCTGGCCAGTCGAAGTCGAACGGCCGCACCACGGTGCGCGACGGGTCGGGGTGGATCTCCACGTCCAGCTTGGTGAAAACGTCCGCCGCCTGCATCGCGCCTGTCCCGATAGTATCAGCGCGGGGAAGCGGCCGGCCGGCTCGTGGGTTGCGGCGCAACGAAAATAAACATCCATCAAGTTCGTGCGCACGATGACGCGCAGGCGGGGTCAGCCGGCCAGCGGCGACCGGTCGTACCCGGCCAGCAGCGCGGCGGCGTCCGCATAGATCGCGACCGCCCCGGCTTCCCGCAGCGCGTCCTCCGGAAAGCCCCCCGACAACAGACCGATCGCCGCCATCCCGGCCTTTTTCGCCGCTTCCACGTCGTAGGGGGTGTCGCCCACCACCATCGCCTCGTCCGAACCGACGCCGGCCTTTTCCAGCGCGGTCGCGAAGATGTCGGGCGCGGGCTTGGTGCTTTCCACGTCGTCGCTGCTGGTGCCCGCGTCGACCACGTCGCCCACGCCCAGCAGGTCGATGTAATGGTTCAACTCGTCCTCCGATGCGGAGGACGCCAGCACCACCCTCTGCCCCCGCTCGCCCGCGCGTCGCAACAGGTCCGACGCCCCCGGAAACGGCTTCACCCGGTCCAGGTATCGCTCCTTGAAGGCGGTGCCGTGCGCCTTGCCCAGCTTTTCCTGCGCCGCCTCGTCCAGACCGGGGATCAGGGCGGGCACCAGCATGTCGGTCCCCTTGCCGATCTGGTCGTGGATCGTTCGGCGGTCGAAGGCGTGCCCCGCCGCCCGGAACACCTCGTCCCAGGCGCGGACGTGATGATCGTTGCTGTCGACCAACGTGCCGTCGATGTCGAACAGGATGGCCTTGACGGTCATGGGATTCTCGCTCGCAGGGGTTTCAGCCAGGCCGCCCCAACGGCCGGCGGCGCGTGTCGGGCCCGCCCGACCGGCCCACCACCCCACCGCGACGCCGGTTTGGCCGCGCACCAGAAATGCTTCGTTGGGCCCGGCCGCGCCCGACGCCACATCGCCGCCATGCAGATCGGGTCAGACAGAGGATCGCGGCGTCCGTCGTTCGGAACGCGGGTGCTGGCCGGCATGGCGGCGGGCGTCGTGCTGGGGATGCTTGCGCGCGGCATGGGCGGCGAGGGCGGCTGGCTGGCGCAGACGCTGCACACGCTGGGCCAGTCCTTCGTCCAGCTGCTCAAGGCGCTGGTGCCGCCGCTGGTGTTCACCGCGATCGTGGGGTCGATCGCGGCGTTGCGCGCGCTGGACAATGCCGCGCGGCTGGTGTCGCGGACCTTGCTGTGGTTCGCGATCACCGCGTTCGTCGCGGTGGCGATCGGCATCGTCCTGGGCCTGGTCATCCAACCGGGGCTGCACGCGGACGTCGACGCGGCCGCCGCCGCCGCACCGTCGACGACGGGCAGCTGGTCGGATTTCCTGAAGGGGCTGATCCCGGTCAACTTTCTGGGGCTCACCGCGTCCACCACCCAGGCGGACGGGCGGCTGTCGACCGGCCTGTCGTTCAACATCCTCCAGATCATCGTTTCCGCGATCGCGGTGGGGGCGGCGGCCTTGAGCGTCGGGCCCGCGGGCGAGGCGTTCCTGACCTTCAACGCGTCGGCCCTCGCGATCTTCCGCCGCCTGCTGCGCTGGGTGATCGCGCTGACGCCGATCGGCACCGCCGGGCTGATCGGCGACGCGGCGGTCCGCTATGGTTGGGGGGCGCTGTCGACCCTGGGGTCGTTCGCGGGCGCGGTGT
>Ga0325401_1000429_pt1 | contig 29830 bp, 27 predicted proteins | sample PopdelMetagenome_FD_205666 | JGI IMG/M metagenome (GOLD analysis project Ga0325401, IMG submission 205666) | Populus deltoides microbial communities from Bellville, Georgia, United States - Xylem-PdKOR-R2 | ecosystem: Host-associated > Plants > Phyllosphere > Stem > Wood/Secondary xylem | place...
TCCGTGCGCTCACGGTTCCCGGCTACGCCTGGAAGAGCCACCCCGCGGTCCTCATGTGGCAGGGCTACGAGGAGGCGCTCGGACGCTACGGGCTGGTGATGTGCGACGCGTGGACCGAGCGCGGCTTCGACGACACCTGCGCCGGCACGATCGTCGACGACCTCGCGGCGTACGGGGTCACCGAGATCCGGACCGAGGAGGCGCTGCGCGAGGCGGGTTCGCTGCCGCCGTGGACCGATGACGACGCGGTCCTGGAGAGCCACCGCTCCGCGCTGGTCCGCAAGGACCCGGAGCGCTACGGGCCGCTGTTCCCCGACGCGCCCGCCGACCTGCCGTACGTGTGGCCCGTGCGGTCGCCCGCGGTCGTCGAGGCCGAGCAGCGCAAGGCCGAGAACGCGGTCAAGCGCGAGCAGCGCCGCCGCGAGAAGCTCGCCCTCGAGATCGTGAAGAAGCAGCGCGCCCGCAGCGCCGCCGCCAAGCGCGGCGCGAAGACGCGCGCCGCGAACCGCAAGGCCGCGGAGAAGCACGGCGGGGTCTGAGCCTCACGCCGGCAGGCTCAACCGGAACTTCGCCCCGTGCCCGGACGGGACGAGGGCCAGCGAACCGCCGTGCGCCTCGGCGATGCCGCGGGCGATGGACAAGCCCAGACCCGAACCCCCACCCGTGCGCGAGGCGTCCAGCCGGACGAGGCGCTCGAACACCCGCTCCGCGTCGGCGGCGGGGATGCCCGGACCGTCGTCGGCGACGTCGACCGAGGCGCCCTCCGGCGTCCGCGCGAGGGTGAGGGTGACGTGCCCCTGGTGCCGGGTGGCGTTCAGGGCGTTGTCGACGAGGTTCGTCATGACCTGGGTCAGCCGGTCGGGGTCGGCGGTGACGGTGCCCGCGTCGCCGACGACCTCGAGCCGGGCGTCGGGGTTGGCGAGCCGGGCGACCTCGACCACGCCGGACGCCACCCGGCGCAGCTCGACGGGCGCGCGGTGCAGCTCGAGGCCCGAGTCGATCCGGGCCATGGTCAGCAGGTCGTCGGCCAGGCGGCTGGCCCGCCGCGCCTCCCGGATGACCGTGACGCTCAGCTCCTCGCGCTGCTGCCGGTCCTCACCCCCGCGCAGGAGCCGTTCGGCGGCGGCCTGGACGCCGGCGAGCGGCGTCCGCAGCTCGTGGGCGGCGTCGGAGAGGAAGGCCCGCAGCCGCTGCTCGGCCCGCCGCGACTGCCGCTCGGCGCCCTCGACCTCGTCGAGCATCGCGTCGAACGCCGATGCCGCCTGCCCGAGCTCGGTCTCGGGCCGGTCGGGCCGCAAGCGCGCGCCGCGGTCGCCGGCGGTGATCGCCCGGGCGGTCGCCGTGACCTGGTCGAGCGGGCGGAGGGCACGGTTGACGACGGGCCGCAGGGCCAGGGCGGCGAGGACCAGGAGCACCAGCCCACCGACCGCGAGCGTGGTCCGGACCTGCTCCAGCGTGCGGGCGACGTCGCCGGAGTCGGCGAGCAGGACGAGCGTGCTGCCGTCCGCCAGCTGCTCGGTGACCGACAGGATCTGGCCCTGCTCGGTGACGGGGCCCTTCGGTCCGTTCGCGGGCCCCGGAGGTGGGGGACCGGGCGCCGCCGTCGCGCTGCCGCTCGGCGCGAGGGGGCCCTTGCCCAGCTGCTGCCCGGAGCTCGTCGTCAGCCGCACCGAGACACCGTCGCCCTCCAGCCGGTCGACCAGGGTGGAGTCGTCGACCTGCCCGACCAGCAGGGTCGCGTAGCTCGCCCGGTCCTGCAGCCGCTGGCGCAGCTCGCCCTCGAGCCGGGCGTTGAGGGCGACGTCCGTCGTCACGGCGAGCACCACGAGCATCGCGGCGAGGAAGACCAGGACGGTGACCGTTACGCGGTTGCGCAGGGACCGCGTACGCAGCCCCGCGCCCGGGGCCGGGGGAGCGGCGGGGCTCACCGTGGTGCCCGCAGGACGTAGCCGAGGCCGCGCGCGGTGTGGATGAGCCGCGGCCCGTGCGCCTCGATCTTGCGGCGCAGCGCGCTGATGTGGACCTGCACGAGGTTGTCGGCGTAGTCGTCGTAGCCCCACACCTGGGTGAGGATCTGCAGGGTCGACATGACGCGGTCGCGGTTCTCGGCGAGGAACACCAGCAGCCGCAACTCGGTCGCGGTCAGGTCGATCTCGACCCCGCCGCGGGTCACCCGTGCGGCTCCGGGGTCGACGAGCAGGTCGTCGACCTGGATGGTCTCCACGGTGACGCCGGCGCGACGCAGCACGGCGCGCGTACGGGCCAGGAGCTCGGAGGTGGCGAACGGCTTGACCACGTAGTCGTCGGCGCCGGCGTCGAAGCCCTTGAGCCGGTCCTCCACCTCGTCCCGGGCGGTCACCATGATCACCGAGGCGGCCGTGCGGGAGCGGATGACCCGGCTCAGCGCGGGTCCGTCGCGTCCGGGGAGCATCCAGTCCAGGACGACCAGGTCGGGGCGGAAGCGGTCCAGCTCGGACTCGAGCTCGCGTCCGTCGGGAAGCCCGCGGACCTCGTAGCCGGCGTCGCCGAGCGAACCCACGAGCGAGTGGAGGATGGCCCCGTCGTCCTCGACGACGAGCACGCGGGCGCCGGGTTTCACTGTCACGCAGGACAGTCTGGCGTCCTGGTGCTGAAGAACGCCTCAAGAAGCCCGGCCCCGGGCCCCGGCTTGAGCCGCGCTTCAGGTTGCGCTCGCACTGTCGTTCACAGGTCACCGCCGAGGGGCGGGACAGCCCACGACAAGGAGTGCACCATGAACCACGACGACGACCGCCACGACGGCCTCGAGTCGCTCGACTCGCACGGCACGCAGGACAGCCCGTTCGTCCGCAAGAACCGCGGACGGAAGTGGGCGATCGGGGCGGCGCTGGCCGCCGTGCTCGCCACCGGGATCGCGGTCCCGGCCCTCGCGGCCGGCGGCTCGCCGAGCGCCGGGGGTCCCGGCACCTCCCAGGTGCAGCCCGCCGACGTGACCCCGAGCGACGCCCCGAGCGGTGCGCCGACCCCGGGTGACGCGCCCAGCGGTGCCCCGACCCCGGGCGACGCGCCCAGCGGTGCACCCGCCGCCCCGCCGGCGCCGGGCCAGGCGCCCGCCGCTCCGGCTCCCGGTGCCGGCCCCGCCGGTGGTCCGGCCGCCGGTCCCGCGGGCGGCCCGGCCGGCGGTCCCGGTGCCTGCGCGCCGGCTCCCGGTGGTGCACCGAGCGGTGCGCCGACGCCGGGCGACGCCCCGAGCGGCGCGCCCACGCCGGGTGACCAGGCCAGCGGTGCCCCGGCTGCGCCGCCGGCGCCGCCCGCCCCGCCCGCCGGAGGCCAGGCGCCGCAGCCCCCGGTCCCGGGTGCGGACGCACCGAAGCCCCCGACGCCGGGTCAGGCCCCGGAGGCCGGCAAGGACGGGGCCAAGTCTCCCGCCGCGGGCCAGGACGCGCCCACCCCGCCCCCGGCCCCCTCGGCCGCGCCGAGCCAGGGCCAGGTCGGCGGCAGCTGAGCCACGACGCACGAGCGGCAGGCCCCGGTCGGGGACCTGCCGCTCGGCGGGGGGTCAGAGGTCGATCAGCGGGTCAGCCGGTCAGCGCCCGCCGGGCAGGTCCACCGGCCGCAGCACGCGGTCGATGCCGTGGGCGATCTGCAGGTTGCCCTTGTTGAGGTCGAACCGCACGATGCGCGGATCGCGCGCGTCGGTGTCGGCGTCGACGAGGGAGACCCGGTGGTGGCGGACCGTCACCGTCAGCGTCGCGCCGGGCAGCGCCGTCTGCAGGACCGCACCGTTCGACCGCAGGGCCTGCTTGGCGGTGATCGTCGCCCCGGGGACGACGTGGTACAGCAGGACGGACTCGATCGTGTCGACGCCGAGCGTCGTGGCGAGGTCGGTGAAGACGGCCCGCTCGCTGCGGTAGCGCTTGCCGGTGAGGTCCTGCGCCAGACGGGTGAAGGCCCGGTCGGTGGGGAGGAAGGCGGTCAGCGGGGTCGTGCCGTCGGCGAGGACCGCGACCGGGCTGGTCGGCTTGGCCGCGAGCACCGCGGCCACCGCGTTGTCGGCGATGTCGAAGTCGTTGGGGTTGCGGTCGAAGCCCGCGCCGTCCTTGGCCAGCACCGTGGCCAGGCTCCGCGTCCCGGACGTCTGCGGCTTCGGGTGGGCGCTCGCCGGCAGCCCGAACCCGACGAGCATCGTGAGGGCCGCGACCACGATCGCGACCAGCCTTCGTCCTGCACGCATGGAATCTCCTTCGATCCGGTGGTGGTGCTGGACGTTCAGCGACGCCGCGCCGCGCGGATGCGCTGCCCGGTCGTGCGGGTCCCGGACCTGGACGTGCCGATGGCCGCCGTCGACGCGACGGCGGCCATCGGGAGCGAGGTCCTCGAGGTCAGCGGCTGGCAGCCTCGGCGCCCAGCGAACCCTCGCTCGCCGTCTTCCGGGTACGCGGGATGCGCGTGATGAGCGGGAGGACGACGCCGACCAGGGCGATGATGCCGATGACGGTGTACGCGGTGGTGTAGCTCTTGTCCGAGCCGATCAGCGACGCGGTCAGCAGCGGTCCGACCACACCACCGAGGCTCCAGGCGATCAGCATCAGGCCGTAGATCGCCCCGGCGAACTTCACGCCGAAGAAGTCGCCGGCCGTGGCCGGCATCGTGCCGAAGCTGCCGCCGTAGCAGAGGTAGATCAGCGCGGCCAGGACGAAGAACAGCACCGCGTTGCTCACGTGCGGCAGCAGGAGCAGGCAGACCCCCTCGATGGCGAGGATGGCGACGAAGGTCGTCATCCGGCCGATGCGCTCGCTGATGGCCGCCCAGAGGATCCGGCCGCCGCCGTTGAACAGCCCGAGGAAGCCGACCGCGCTCGCCGCCGCCAGCGCCGAGTAGCCGGAGATGTCGGTGAAGCTGGCCGCGGCCTGCGAGATCAGCGAGATGCCGGCCAGCACGGCGAGGGTGAGGATCGCCGTGAGGGCGTACCACTGCCAGGTCCGCATGGCCTCGCCCGGCGTGTAGTCCTTGCCGCTGTCGACCACCCGTCCGGTCGTCTTCGGGGTGTAGCCGGGGACGGTGTAGCCCTCGGGCGGGTTGCGGAAGGCGAGGGCGCCGAGCACGCAGAGCACCAGGTAGGCGATGCCCAGCGGCAGGAAGGCGGAGGTCGGCTGGTCCGGGTTCGCGGCGATCAGCCGCTGCGCCACCGGGGCGGTGAGCACGGCGCCGAAGCCGAACCCGCCGACGGCCAGCCCGGTGATGAGCCCGCGGTGGTCGGGGAACCACTTCTGCAGCATGGCGATCGGCACGATGTAGGCGAGCCCGAGGCCGAGCCCGCCGATCACGCCGTACCCGAGGACGAGCAGCCAGAACTGGTCGCCGCCGCGTGCGAACGAGGCCAGCAGGACGCCGATGCTGTAGAGGATGCCGCCGGCGAGCGCGACGACGCGCGGGCCCCGACGGTCCTGGATCCGGCCCCCGACGTAGGTGCCGAAGAAGAGGACGCCGATGGTCACCTCGAAGGGGACGCTCGCCTGGACCTTCGACAGCTGCCAGCTGTCCGCCCCCTGGAGGGCCTTGGCGAAGACGCTCCACGCGTAGACGGCGCCCAGCGACAGCTGCAGCAGCAGGGCGGCCACCACCAGCAGGACGCGCCCCTTCGTGGGGTTGGCGCTGTTCGTGGCAGCGGTGGTGCCGGCCGTGCTCATGAGGTCGTCTCCTGGGTGCTGGTGGGGTCGGTCGTCTGGGCGGAGTCTGCCGGTGGACCGGGGCGGACGCTGGTCGGCGGCACGGCGGGCTCGCGGCCCGCCGCCTGGGCGGCCCGCTTCGCGTCGAGACGCTCGCGCTGCGGGATGACGGTGTAGCGCGGGTCCCGGGCGGACTCCTGCCCCGCCTCGAACACCCCGAAACGGGTGCACACCGAGCCGGCGACGAGGGCGAGGCCGCTGACCACCGCGCCGGCGCGCGAGCGCCGGCCCAGCAGCAGGGCGCCGGCCGCGCCGGCCGCGGTGAGGATCTTGCTCGCGCGCATCAGCCGGCCGGGCGTCCCGAGGTGCAGCGCCTCCGCCGACAGCCCCATCGAGCCCTCCATGCGGTGCTCGACGACGAGCTCGACGGTGGCGCCGATGACGGCGAGCGCGCGGGCGGGGCCGGACTCCGCCAGCGGGGCCAGGGCCATGCCCAGGCCGCCCGACGCGGCGGCGGCCGAGCCGACGAAGACGAAGGGCAGCTCGCGGTGGGCGTCGTGCCAGGCCGGGGTGGAGGTGTCGGTGAGCAGCACCGCGGTGTACGAGGCGACCGCCGGGGCGAAGGCGGCGGCGACCAGCCCGGCCGGACGGGCCGAGAGGTCGACCAGGTCGCTCACCACGCCGAAGCGCCAGGGTAGGAGCTTCATGACCTCGGTCCCCGACGCGAGGATGGCGAACGGCCCGTACGCGGACAGGATCCACGTGCCGACCGACATCGGCGACGTCGGCTTGAACACGCGCAGCATGTTGTAGAACCGCTCGGGCCGGCCGAGGTCGTGCACGAGGGCCAGCAGGCTGGTGGTGATCCCGGCGGCCGCGACGATGCGCGAGTTGCGTCGAAGGTGCGGACGCCCGCTCAGGTCGGCGCCCGCGGCGAGCAGCGTGGAGCCGCCCGCCAGGCCGCCGGCGAACAGGTAGAAGGGGATGTCGGCCTCCCACGGGGTGGCCTTGACGACCTGGCGCCCGTAGTAGGAGGTGAAGGTCGCGTCGGGGACCATCATCTCCTCGGCGCGGCCCTTGCGGCGTCGTCCGCCGCCCTTCTTGCCGTCCCGCCGCCCTCGACCACCGCCACCCGTACGCCGGGCCGTCGCGCTCGCGCTGCCCTGGCCCTCGGTGCCGGGCACGGCGCGGATCGCCGCGTCGGCGAGCCGGTCGCCGTCGCTGCGCTCGGGGTTGGCGGCCTTGCTGCCGCTCTCCTGCTGGCCGAGCTGGTAGTCGACGTCCCGGTCGTCGGACCGGGCGCCGTCGGCGTCCGGGCTCACTTGCGGCCCGCCACGAAGGCGGTGGCCGCCGCGGCGACGAGGCCGAGCGCGGCGAAGCCCGCGTTCTTCCACATCCGCGGCAGGTCGGCCGTGGTGACGACCGGGTCCGGCGGGAAGCCGTACACCTCGGGCTCGTCGAGCAGCAGGAAGAACGCGCCCGCGCCGCCGACGCCGCCCTCGGGGTCCTCGGCGTAGAGCTGGGCGCCCATGACGCCCGCCGCCTGGAGCGTCTCGACCCGCTTCTGCGCGCGCTCGCGGAGCTCGTCGACGTCGCCGAACTGGATCGACTGCGTCGGGCACGCCTGCGCGCACGCCGGGGTCAGGCCCTCGCCCAGCCGGTCGTAGCAGAGGGTGCACTTCTGGGCGACGCCGTGGTTCTTGTTCGCGATGTCGTCCTTGGGCTTGTTCTTGTCGCCGATGCGGCGGTCGATCACGCCGAAGGGGCAGCCCGCGACGCAGTAGCCGCAGCCGTTGCAGACGTCGTCCTGCACGACGACCGTGCCGAACTCGGTGCGGAACAGCGCGCCGGTGGGGCAGACGTCCAGGCAGCCCGCGTTGGTGCAGTGCTTGCAGACGTTCGAGGCCATCAGCCAGCGGAAGTCGGTCCGCTCGCCGGCCTCGGGCGACGCGCTCGGCAGGTCGAAGGCCGGCATGCCCAGGTCGACGAGCGGCTTGTCCGGCGCCTTGGCCGGCTTGAGCGAGCCGAACAGGTCGAGCGCGCTGTGGTCGGTGCCCGCGCTGCCGTCGAAGTCGGCGCTCAGCTCGCCGAGCACGACGTCGGCGCCGACGGAGGTCTCCGGGACGCCGATCGTGACGCCGGTCGTCTGCCCGCCGAGCGGCTTGCGCTGCTCGATGAACGCGACGTGGCGCCACGTGCTCGCGCCCAGCGCGCCGGTGTTGTCGTAGGAGCTCCCGAGCAGCTCGTAGATGCCGTCCTGCGGCACCCCGTTCCACTCCTTGCACGCCACCTCGCAGGCCTTGCAGCCGATGCAGATCGAGGTGTCGGTGAAGAAGCCCTTGCGCGACTCCGGCTGCTCCCAGCCGGCCCGGTGCGCGGGACCCTGGGGCGTCGCCGACGTGAACGCCTGGTCCGAGCCCCGGTGCGGGTCCGCGCCCCGGGTGGTGCCGATGTAGTCGTCCACGTCAGTCCCGTTCCTGCTTGTTCATCGCGTGCTTCTGGCCCCCGCCGTCGGCCCCGTCCCCGTCGGTGGCCCCGTCGGAGTCCTGACCGAGGTCGGCGTCGGTCAGGCGACGGTGCTGCCCGTTCGCGTCCTCCGGCGGGGTGCGGTGCTCGTTGCCCGTGGCCGTGGTGACCCCGGCCCGGGCCCGGTGCGCCGCGACGTACTCCAGCAGGGCCGGGCCGCGCGGGCGCCGGCCGGGCTGGATGTCGCAGGAGGCGACCTTGGTCTCCTGGATGTGCACGTTCGCGTCGAGCGTCACCCCGAAGAGGTCGTTCGCGGAGTCGCCGGTCACGAGCGCCTCGGCCCCGACGCCCCAGTGGTAGGGCAGGCCGATCTGGTGGACCGTCCGGCCGGCGATCCGCAGCGGGGCGACCCGCTCCGTCACCAGCACCCGCGCCTCGATGGCGGTGCGGGCGCTGATGATCGTCGCCCACCCCAGATTCTCCAGCCCCCGCTCGCGGGCCAGCTCCGGGCTGATCTCGCAGAAGAACTCCGGCTGGAGCTCCGACAGGTACGGCTGGAAGCGGCTCATCCCGCCGGCGGTGTGGTGCTCGGTGAGCCGGTACGTCGTGAAGACGTACGGGTAGAGCTCCGCACCCGGCTCGTCGCCCGACGGGTTCTGCAGGTTGTCCTCGCGCGGGAAGACCTCGCGCGTGGGGCTGGACTGCTGGCGGTACATCGGGTTGCTGACCGGGGACTCCTGCGGCTCGTAGTGCGTCGGCATCGGGCCGTCGAGCAGCCCGGCCGGCGCGTAGAGCCAGCCCTTCCCGTCCGCCTGCATGATGAACGGGTCGTCACCGGCGAGGCCGTCGGGACCCGCGGCGCCCTCCGGCGGGCGGTAGGACGGGGCCTTGCCGACCTCGAAGTCCGGGACGTCGTGCCCGGTCCACTTCTGGGCCTCCTCGTTCCACCACACGTACGCCTTGCGCTCGCTCCACGGCTTGCCGTCGGGGTCGGCGGCGGCGCGGTTGTAGAGCGTGCGGCGGTTCATCGGCCAGGCCCAGCCCCACTCGGGGGCGACCCACGACTGCTCGCGGCCCGGCTTGCGCCGCATCGCCTGGTTGACCCCGTCGGCGTACACGCCGGTGTAGATCCAGCAGCCGCCCGAGGTGGAGCCGTCCGGCTTCATCTCGTTGAAGGTGTTGAGCGGCTGACCGGCCTTCTCCCCGGTGAGGTGGAAGCCGTTGATCTCGGCCAGCACGGCGTCCGCGGAGATCTCCCCGTCCTCGTCGAGCGGGTAGTCCCAGGTCAGGTCCAGCAGCGGACGGTCGCGCGGGTCGGTCGAGCCGGCCAGCCGCTGGCGGATCTTCTGCCCGAGCAGGTAGAAGAACTCGAGCTCGCTCTGCGCGTCACCGGGCGGGTCGACCGCCTTGTGGTGCCACTGCAGCATCCGCTGCGTCTGGGTGAAGGTCCCGCCCTTCTCCACGTGCGAGGCCGCCGGGAAGAAGAACACCTCGGTGTCGATCTCGTCGGTCTTCAGCTCGCCGGTCTCGATCTCGGGACCGTCGGACCAGAAGGTCGCCGACTCGATGAGGTTGAGGTCGCGGACCACCAGCCACTTGAGGTGGGACAGGCCCATCCGCTGCATCTTGCCGTGGGCCGAGCCGACGGCCGGGTTCTGCCCCAGCAGGAAGTAGCCGTCGATCTCGTCGCGCAGCATCGACATCACGGTCGCGTACGTGCCGTGGTCGCCGGTCAGGCGCGGCAGGTACTGGAACGCGAAGTCGTTCTCCTCGGTCGCCGCGTCGCCCCACCAGGCCTTGAGCAGGCTGGTGGTGTAGCTCTTCGCGTTGACCCAGAAGCCCTTCTGGTGCGGGCTCGCGATCTCGGCCACGTACTCGTCGAGCGAGTCGTGCGGCCCGACCTTGGGCATCGGCAGGTAGCCCGGCAGCAGGTTGAACAGCGTCGGGATGTCGGTCGAGCCCTGGATGCTGGCGTGCCCGCGCAGCGCGAGGATGCCGCCGCCCGGACGGCCCATGTTGCCCAGCAGCAGCTGGATGATCGCCGACGTCCTGATCATCTGCACGCCCACCGTGTGGTGCGTCCAGCCGACCGAGTAGACCCAGGCGGTCGTGCGCTCGCGGCCGCTGTTCGCGGTCACGGCCTCGCACACCTCGAGCAGCTGCTCGGCCGAGATGCCGCAGGTCTCCTGCACCATCTCGGGGGTGTAGCGGGCGAAGTGGCGCTTGAGCACCTGGAACACCGTGCGCGGGTGCTGCAGGGTCTCGTCCCGCGTGATCTCGCTGTGGTCGAGCGCCGCCCCGTGGCCGCCGAGCTCGTGGCCCGCGCCCCGGTCGCTCTCGGACTCCTCGCTCTCCCCGCCGCCGTTGGCGCCGCCGCCCTGCTTGGAGCCCTCGGGCTCGGAGGCGGGACCGCCGCCCGCGGAGTGCTCGCCGACGCCCTCGTAGGACCAGCTCGCCGTCTCGTACGTGCCCGTCTCCGGGTCGTAGCCGGAGAAGACGCCGTCGAGGTCGTCGACGTCGCGGAAGTCCTCGCTGACCAGGGTCGCCGCGTTGGTGTAGGCGGCGACGTAGTCGTGGAAGTACTTCCCCGTGCTGAGGATGTAGTTGATGATCGCGCCGAGGAAGACGATGTCGCTGCCGGCCCGGATCGGGACGTGCGTGTCAGCCACGGCCGACGTACGCGTGAAGCGCGGGTCGATGTGGATGACCTTGGCGCCGCGCGCCTTGGCCTCCATGACCCACTGGAACCCGACCGGATGGCACTCGGCCATGTTCGAGCCCTCGATGATGATGCAGTCAGACTGCTGCAGGTCCTGCAGAAAGCTCGTGGCGCCGCCACGGCCGAACGAGGCTCCCAGACTGGGAACCGTGGCGCTGTGTCAAATACGCGCCTGGTTCTCGATCTGGATGGCGCCCATCGCGGTGAAGAGCTTCTTGATCAGGTAGTTCTCTTCGTTGTCGAGGGTGGCGCCGCCGAGCGCGGCGATGCCCATCGTCCGGCGCAGCGGACGACCCTCCTCGTCGGTGTCCTGCCAGCGCTTCCGGCGCGACTCGACCATGCGGTCGGCGATCATGTCGGTCGCCTCTTCGACACCGATCCGCTCCCACTGGCGGCTGCGCGGACGGCGGTAGAGCATCGTCGTCGCCCGGCCGGGGGAGTTCACGAGCTGCTCGCTCGCCGAGCCCTTGGGGCACAGCCGGCCCCGGGAGACGGGGGAGTCCGGGTCGCCCTCGATCTGGGTGACGCGGCCGTCCTTCACGAACACGCGCTGGCCGCAGCCCACGGCGCAGTACGGGCACACGCTCTGCACGACCTTGTCGGCCGTCGCGGTGCGCGGGGTGATGGCCCGCGTCTTCGGCGACTGCACCGCGTTGCCGCGGCCCAGCAGGTCGCCCCCCGTGAGCTGCCGCAGCACCGGCCACTCCAGGAACGTCTTCTTGATGTCCATGATCGCCTCCTGCGGCGACCTTAACCCGGCCCGGGACCCGGCACACGGGGGCCGGGTCCGGGCCGGGTGACGGTGAGCCGGACCGGGAGCACGGTGATGGCCACCCCGGCCGGGTCCGTCTGCGTCGCGACGAGGACGTAGCTGCCGGGTTCAGAGGCCCGGACGTGCAGGTCGTGGGTCTGCTCGACCTCCTCGGGGAGCTCGAGCGACCAGGCGTACGCCGGGTCGCCCGACGCTCCGGCTCGAGCGGCACCGAGCGGCAGGGCGACGGGCTCGCCGACGAGCCCGCGGACCTCCACCTCGTGGCGGGGTTCCTGGGTCATCGCGCTCGCTCCTCCTGGTCTCCCCGCGGTTGCTCCCGACCAGGGTCGCGGTCGGCGAGCGGCTTGGCAACGATCCGGCCACGAAGCCATGCGGTCGCGGCGCCGGGCTCCGCCGGCCGCCACCATGGGGCGACCCACGAGGAGGACCCCGTGTCGCACGACCACCCGTCGCCCTGGTCGCCGTCCGGGCACCAGCAGGGCTGGCCGCCGGCCCCGCAGCCGGTCCCGCAGCCGACGTACGCCCCCCAGCCGCCGCCGCAGCCGCTCGTCGCGCCCGCCGCGGCGCCGCCGATCGAGGTGCGCCTGACCGGGCAGTCGGGGCAGGGCCGGGGGCTCGCGATCACCGGGGTCGTGCTCGGCGGGCTCGGGCTGCTCGCCGGCGGGGTGGCGCTCGTGGCCGCGCTCGCCCTCGGTTTCCTCGGCGGCCCCGGTCCCGGCACCTACGGTCTCCGCGGGACCGTGTCGCCGAACGACGGCGCACTGACCGGGACGGTCCTCGCCGACGAGGTCAGCCGCACGATCACCGACGACGGCGGCGAGCCCGAGGACGTGACCTGCCCGGCGACCGTGAAGGTCGCCCAGGACGTGACCGCGGTCTGCCACGGGACGGACTACGGCGACGACGTGACGTTCGTCGTGTTCTTCGAGGACGCGCAGGGCCGTTACACGCTGCTCGAGATCTGAGCGCTCAGGCGCCGCCGACCGTGGCGATCCCGTTCTGGTAGGCCCAGACCACGGCCTGCAGCCGGGAGCGGACGCCGATCTTGGGCAGCATCCGGGCCAGGTGCGACTTGACCGTCGAGACCTCGACGACGAGCGCGGCGGCGATCTCCTCGTTGGACATGCCCTGCGCCAGGAGCAGCAGGATGTCGTGCTCGCGCGGGGTCAGCAGGTCGGACGCGCGCCCGGCGGTGACCGGCTGCAGGCGGCGCCGCCCGACCAGCTCGGCGACGATCCGGCGGGTCAGCGTCGAGTCGAGGGTCCCGTAACCGGCGGCGACCTGGCGCACCGCCTCGGCGATCGCCGTCGGGTCGGCGTCCTTGAGCAGGAAGCCGGACGCCCCGGCCTCCAGCGCCCCGAACACGTAGTCGTCGAGGTCGAAGGTCGTCAGCACGAGCACCGGGACGACCGGGTCGGCGTCGGGCCCGCAGAGCGCACGGGTCACCTCGATGCCGTCCATCCCGGGCATCCGGATGTCGAGGCAGGCGACGTCGGGCGCGAGCTCGCGGGCCAGCGTGAGGGCTTCGAGGCCGTCGGCGGCGGTCGCCACGACCTTGAGGTCGGGCTCGGCGTCGAGCAGGGCCGACAGCCCCGCCCGGACCAGGGCCTGGTCGTCGGCCACGAGCACGCGGGTCACCGCGCCACCTCCTCCTGCTGCGGACGCAGGCCGGCCGCTCCCGCGTCCTTGGGGACCACGACCTGCACCCGCCAGCCGCCCTCGGGCGTCGGGCCGTACGCGAGCGTCGCGCCCACGAGGTCCGCCCGCTCGCGCATCCCGACCAGCCCGAACCCCCGGCGTCCGCTCGTCCCGGCCGGCGACGGGTCGTTGGTGACCGTCACGGTGACCGCCTCCCGCGGGCGGTCGTCCACCTCGACGGTCACCGGGGCGCCGGGGGCGTGACGGTTGGCGTTGGCCAGCGACTCCTGCACGATCCGGTACGCCGCCAGCTGCGCGATGGGGCCGAGCCGGTCGCCGAGCCGCCCCCGGTCGGCGACCAGGACGCGCAGGTCGACCGGGGTGCCCGCGGCGCGGGTCGTGGCCACCAGCTCTCCCAGCCCGTCGAGGGAGTGCACGGCGCGGGTGGCGTCGGTGTCGGTGCGCAGCAGGCCGACCAGGCGGCGCAGGTCCTCCAGGACCGCCGTGCTCTGGCCGCGCACGAGGCGTACGGACTCCTTGGCCCGGGCCGGGTCGGTGTCGATCTGCCGCTCGATCGCCGCCGCCATGACCGCGATGCCCGACAGGTGGTGCGCGGCGATGTCGTGCAGCTCGCGGGCCATCGCCGTCCGCTCGTCGGCGACCGCGGCGCGGACCAGCGCCTCCTGCTCGCCCTCCGCGGCCCGGACGGACTGCTTCCGCGCCTCACGGGCCTCGCGGCGCGAGACGACCAGCGTCCCCACGAGCAGCGGCAGGCCCACCGCTCCGACCGTCTGCAGCAGGCCGGTGGTGATGCCCGCACCCACCCCGGAGGTGCCGGCGGCGTACGCGTTGACCGCCTCGCCGACGACCACGAGCAGCGCGGCCGCCAGCAGCGGGGCGACCAGCGCGCGCAGCGGCCGGGCGAGGACGGCGAGGAACGACGCGACGGCGACGGCGCCGCTGGTCAGGCTGAAGAGCTCGCCCGTCCCGGCCGCCGCGAGCGGGAGGGCGAGGCCGGCGACGAGGACCGGCGTGGCGCGGGGGAGCCGACGGGCCCCGAGCAGCGCCACCGCCTGCGCGACCACGGTGGCCAGGCAGGCCCACCAGGCCGACGAGCCCGGTCCGGGCAGCGTCGCGGGCGCCGACTCGTCGAGCGTCTCGAGCCCGGGGAGCCCGGCGAGCACGCCGACCAGCACGAGCCCGGTGCCCAGGGCGACCGGCCAGGGGGCGCCACCACGGGCGGCGGACGCCCGCCCGGGCACCGGCCCGGACGGACGTTCGACTGCGGTCACGGTCGGCACCCTAGGACAGCTCGGCGGGGCGGGAGGCGCTGCTCGACCGGTAGCTCAGCCGACCCCGGGTGGCGACCAGGATCACGACCGCGGCGACCGTCGCGACCACCGCCTGGGCCTGCAGGGTGCGGGCCGGGTCGAGGGTCGGGAACATGTCGCTCCACACGACCGAGGAGAAGTTGTTCACCCCGACGTGCAGCAGCATGGTCAGCGGCAGGCTCTCGCCCGTGCGGTTGAAGAACCAGGACACGACCACGTTGAAGGCGATGCAGAAGACGGTGAAGACGAGCGGCTCGGTCCAGCGGACGCCCGGCCAGCCGCCCCAGTCGGCGGTGAGGAAGAGCGGCATGTGCCACAGCGCCCACAGCGGGCCGAGCAGCATCGTGGCGCGCAGGGGCCCGAAGCGGGTCTGCAGGCGGGGCAGGGCGAAGTCGCGCCAGCCCGGCTCCTCGGCCAGCCCGGTCGTCACCATCTGCAGCAGCAGCCCGGGGACGTAGAGCGCGAGCACCGTGAGCGACGGGGCGACGACCCGGCCGCCGGAGAAGACCGTGCCGGCGACGACGAAGGCCGCGGGCACCGCGAGCAGGGCCACGGCGTACCAGGTCCAGCGGACCCGCCAGCGCCACAGCCGGGCGCCCCAGCGGCGCAGCCCGGCCCTGCCGTCGGCCACGGCGGTGACGATCAGGGCGGACGTGATCGGGCCGAGGTAGGCGCCCGGCAGGACGCCGGTCAGCTGGGTGGAGCCGAGGACGCGCGGAAAGCCGAACCCCCACACGCCGAGCCCGTCGGCGGAGAGCACCAGCGGCGTCCAGGCCGCCCAGCTCAGGAGGTTCGCGAGGAGGAAGAAGCTGAGCAGCGGGTGGCGCTGGACCAGCACCGCGAGGCCGGTGCGGAGCGGGCGGGGAGGTGGTGCGACCTCGGTGGGTCGGACGGTCGTCGTGGTCATGCCTCGAACCTAGAAATTCGGCGCCCCCCGCACAGGAGCCGAACGACGGCACCCGGCGGGTGCCATCGAAAGGTGCAAGCGACGCGGGTCCACGCCCAGCACGCCGCCGGCGGTGGGTGCGGCGCGGCAGGATCGGGCGGTGAGCACCTCCTCCGACGTCGACGCACGGAGCGGAGAGCGGGTGTCCCGCGCGTCGGCCTTCCTGGCCGTCGGGATCGCCGTGGCCGTCGCCGCGACCGGGCTGGCCTGGGCCAAGTGGCTCCCGTACGCCGACCGCGCCGGGACGGTGGCCGCCTCGGGGGCGTGGAAGGGTTCGTCGCTGCTGGCGCTCGGGGCGGGCGAGGACCCGTTCTCCCGGGCCTGGGACTTCACCCTCGCCTACAGCGGCTCGGTCTGGAAGGCCCTGGTCGTGGCCCTCGTGGTCGCCGCCGCGGTCGACGCCCTCGTGCCGAAGCGCTGGCTCGTCGCGCTCCTCGGTCGCAGGACGCCGCTGGGCGGTTCCGTCGCCGGTGGGGTCGCGTCGCTGCCGGGGATGATGTGCACCTGCTGCACCGCCCCCATCGCGGTGACGATGCGCCGGGCGGGGGTCCCGCTGCCCGCCGCGCTCGCCTTCTGGCTCGGCAACCCGGTGCTCAACCCGGCGGTGCTGGTCTTCCTCGCCCTGCTCGCCCCGGCCTCCTGGGTCGCGGTCCGGGTCGTCGTCGGGGTGCTGCTCGTGGTCGGTTTCTCCACCCTCGTCGGGGTGTGGGCCGCCCGGCGCCGCGACGGTGACGGCGCCGACGTGCCCGCCGCGCGGGAGGCGGTCGAGCACGCGCAGCGGCAGGCCGACGAGCCGCTCGTGTGGCGCGAGGTCCCGCGCCGCTTCGTCTCCCGGCTCGCGCGGCTGGCCGTGGTGCTCGTGCCCGAGTACCTCGTGGTCGTGTTCCTGATCGGGCTCGTCGGGCCGCCGCTGTCCGGCGTGTTCGGGCAGGCGGGTGCCCTCGCGGTCCTGCTCGCCGCCCTGGTCGGGACGCTGGTCGTCCTCCCCACCGGCGGGGAGATCCCGATCCTGCTCGGTCTGGCCGCGGCCGGCGCGAGCGCGGGCATGCTCGGCGCCCTGCTGCTCGTCCTGCCCGCGGTCAGCCTCCCGTCCGCGGTGATGGTCGGGCGCGCCCTCGGCTGGCGCGCGACCGCGGCGACGGCGGGTGCGACCGTGGTGGCGGGCCTCGTCGCCGGCGGGCTGCTGATCGCGCTGGCCTGACGTCCCGCCACCGGTCACGAGGCCGCTCCCGGACGCCAGGCAAGCGAGGTGGCGTGACGGGTGGAAAGCCGTCATCAGCTGTAACGACGCGGGGGCGGCACGCGATGAAGGGGTCGAGAGTCAGCGGCTACCTGAACCCCCGAGCAGGCATCCGCTGACTCTCGTCATGTCTACGGCCGCCGCGCCGTTCTTACCCGGATGCGCCGGAACCCGGTCCTGCCGCTCCTCCTGGCGGTTGCCGGTAAGAAAACCGGCGGCGGCGCGCCGGCCTCAGCCGACGACGGACCTGATCGCGCCGATCAGCGACGCCCAGCGCGGGTCGCCCGACGGGCCGATGTCGCGCATCAGGCTGCAGACGTAGCCGAACCCGACCCCGAGCTCGGGGTCGGCCAGGCCGAGCCGGGCGCCCGCGCCGGTGTGGCCGTACGAGGCTGGGGTGAAGCCGGGCATGCTCGGGCTGGAGAGCTGGTAGCCCAGCCCGAAGCGGATGTCCGGGCCGGCCGTGCCGCTCTCGATCAGCGTCTCCACGTCGTCGGTCCGCGGGGCCGTCACCCGTGCGCGCGTCGCGTCGTCGTACAGGCGCACCCCGTCGACCGGGGCGAGCGTCGCCGCGTACATCGTGGCCAGCGCGCGGGCGTCGGTGATCGCGCCGGCGGCCGGCCGCTCGGCGGCGTGGTCGGCACGCACCGCCGCCGCGTCATCGGGGTCGGGCGCCATCGGCGGGTTCTCGCGGAGGGCCTGGGCGCGCAGGTCGGCGTACGTCCCGGGCTCCGGGGGCGGTCCCTGGTCGGGCTCCATGGGGCTCGTGGCCTCCCAGCGGCCCGGCACGACGCGGTCGTCGAGCTCCGCCGGCAGGCCCATCCAGACCTCGACGCCGAGCGGCTCGGCGATGCGGGCGCGCACGTGCTGGCTGATCGTCCGTCCCGTCGCCCGGGTCACGATCGCGTCGAGCAGGGTGCCGTAGGTGACCGGGTGGTAGGCCATTGCGGTCCCGGGCGTCCACCACGGCGTCCCCGACGCGAGCAGGTCGGTGACCGCGGGACCACGGTGCAGGTCGAGCCCGTGCAGCCCGCTGCCCAGCGGCGGGTAGGGCTGGCCCGCCGTGTGGGAGGCCACCATGCCGACGGTCGTGGCCTCCTTGCCGGCGACGCCGTACTCCGGCCAGTAGGTCGAGACGAGCGCGTCGGGGTCGATCGCACCCTCCTCGACGAGCATCGCCAGCACGGTCGCCGTCACGCCCTTGCTGCACGACGCGACGGCCATCAGCGCGTCCGGCGCCATCGGGCGGTCGCGCACCACGTCGGTGCCGGCGACCAGGTCGACGACGAGGCGGCCACCGTGGTGCACCGCGACGCCGGCGCCGTCCTCGCCCGGGTCGGAGAAGTTGGCCCGGAAGGCGTCGGCCACCGCGCCCCACCCCTCGGCCACGCCGCCGTGCACGTCCAGGTCCGCCCGCGTCGCGCTCATGGCGGGACGCTAGCGCGGCGGTCCGGACAGCCCCTCGGGCGGCGCTCCGCGCGGGTAGGGTCGGGCGTCGTGCCGACCACCCCAGCAGCCAGCGCCCCCGACCGTGTCGCGGTGGAGCTGCGGCAGGTCGAGGTCGACGTCTCCGACCCGCTGGCGGCCGTCGTCGCGCTGCGCGGCCTGGTGGGGGAGGAGCAGGTCTTCCTGCTCGAGTCCCTGGCCGGGCCGGTCGCCGACACCCGCGCCTCGCTCGCCGGGGTGACCGGGCTGCTCGAGGTCCAGGTCCACCGCTCGCGGGTGACGTTCCGCGGGGTGCCGGCGCTCATCGCGACCGCGACCGCGGCGCTGCGGGCCGGCGGGGTGACCGACGGCGACGACCTCCTGACCAGCGACGCCGGGCTGTTCGACCTCCCGCGCGTCCTGGACGCGGCCTTCGACGTCGAGCGCAGCCCGGACCGCTTCGGCTTCGGCTTGCTCGTCTTCCACGGCTACGACGCGGTGCGCTACATCGAGCGCCTGCCGCGGCTCATCGACGACCCGGCCGAACCCGCGCCCGACGCCGTCTTCGCCCTCGTCCGCGCGCTCGTCGAGATCGACCTCACCGAGCAGACCGGGCGGCTCACGCTGGCCACCAGCCCCGGCTGGCCCGAGCTCGACCTCGACGCCGTCGTGTCCGCGCTCGAGGTGCTGCCCGCGCCGCTGCCCGAGGCGAGCGTGCCCGCGCCGACCTCCGTCTCCGACGACACCACCCGCGAGGAGTTCGTCGCCCACGCCGAGCAGGCGCTCGAGCACATCCGGCTCGGCGACATCTACCAGGTGCAGGTGGGTCACGCGATCACCGTGCGCACGCAGGCCGACGAGCTGACGGTCTACCGCCGCATGCGCCAGCGCAACCCCAGCCCGTACATGAGCCTGCTGCCCATCGCGGGCCGCGTCGTGGTCGGGGCCAGCCCCGAGCTGTTCCTGCGGCTCGAGGGCCGCACGGCCACGATGCGCCCGATCGCCGGCACCGCGCGTCGCAGCGGTGACGCCGCCCGCGACGAGCTCGCGGTCGAGCGGCTGCTGTCCGACCCCAAGGAGCGCGCCGAGCACGTCATGCTCGTCGACCTCTGCCGCAACGACATGGGCCGCGTCTCGGTGCCCGGCTCGGTGTCGGTCGACGACTTCATGGTCATCGAGGCCTACAGCCACCTCTTCCACATCGTGTCGAGCGTCAGCTCGCAGGTGCGCGCGGAGCACGACGTCTACGACCTGATTCGGGCCAGCTTCCCGGCCGGCACCATGACGGGCGCGCCCAAGGTCCGGGCGATGGAGATCATCGAGGAGCTGGAGACGAGCCGGCGCGGCCTCTACGCCGGATCATTCGGCTTGATCGGCTTCGGCGGCTGGACCATCCTGGGGCTGGCCATCCGGATGACCGTGCGCACGGGCTCCGGTGCCGACAGCGCGTACGTGCTGCGCGCCTCGGCCGGGGTGGTCGCCGACTCCACGCCGGACGGCGAGTGGGCGGAGACGCTGACCAAGATGGGCGCCGCCTACTGGGCGGTCGCCGGAGAGGAGCTCGTGCCGTGAAGGTCGTCCTCATCGACGCGTTCGACAGCTTCGTCTACATCATCGAGCAGTACCTCGCCGAGCTCGGCGCCGAGCCGGTCGTGATCCGCTCCGACCCCGGCAACAGCGACCGCGTGCGCGACCTCGCGCCCGACGTGCTGGTCCTCGGCCCCGGCCCCGGCCACCCGCTGGACTCCGGCCACGTCGAGCTCGTGCGCGAGTTCGCCGGCGAGGTGCCGCTGCTCGGGGTCTGCCTCGGCCACCAGGCGATCGGGGCCGCGTACGGCGCCACCGTCAGCCCGGCGGCGCACATCATGCACGGCAAGACCAGCACGCTCGACCACGACGGGCGCGGCATGTTCCGCGGCGCCGACCGCGACCAGGTCGTCACGCGCTACCACTCCCTGGTGGTGGAGGACTCGACGCTGCCGGGCCAGCTCGAGGTGAGCGCCCGCAGCCGCGACGACGGCTACATCATGGGGCTGCGGCACCGCGAGCTCCCGGTCGAGTCGGTGCAGTTCCACCCCGAGTCGATCACCACGCAGTCGGGCATCGGGCTGTTCCGCTCGTTCCTGGAGACGTACGTGAGCGAGCGGACCGGCGAGGAGCCGCTGCACCCGCGCGACCCCTCGCGGACGCCCTGAGCACGGCGGCGGCGGGCGCCGGGGCGTCGCTCGCCGACCTGGTCCCCGCCGAGCCCGGGCCCGACGCCACGTACGAGGCGTTCACCGGCTGGCTGGAGAGCCGGGGGCTGACCCCGTACGCGCACCAGACCGACGCGCTCATCGAGCTGGTCAGCGGCGCGAACGTGATCCTCTCGACCCCGACCGGTTCGGGGAAGTCGCTGGTCGCGACGGGCGCGGAGTTCGCCACGCTCGCCAACGGCGGGCGCACCTTCTACACCGCGCCGATCAAGGCGCTGGTGAGCGAGAAGTTCTTCGACGCCGTCGCCACCTTCGGCCACGAGCGTGTCGGGATGATGACGGGCGACGCGAGCGTCAACCCGACCGCGCCGATCATCTGCTGCACCGCCGAGATCCTGGCCAACCTGGCGCTGCGCCAGGGCGCGGCCGCCGACGTCGCGTGCGTGGTCATGGACGAGTTCCACTACTACGGCGACGCGTCCCGCGGGTGGGCCTGGCAGGTGCCGCTGATCGAGCTGCCGGACGCGCAGTTCCTGCTGATGAGCGCCACGCTCGGCGACGTGAGCCGGTTCGAGTCCGAGCTGACCCGGCGCACCGGTCGGCCGACGACGACGATCAGCTCGGTCGAGCGTCCCGTCCCGCTGCACCACCGCTACGTCACCACGACGCTGCACGAGACCGTCGAGGAGCTGCTGGAGACGCACGAGGCTCCGGTCTACGTCGTGCACGCCAGCCGCGCGGCCGCGGTCGAGCAGGCCCAGGCGCTGACCAGCCTCAAGATCAGCAGCCGCGAGGAGAAGGACCAGATCGCCGCGCTGATCGCCGACTTCCGCTTCAGCGCGGGCTTCGGCAAGGTCGTCTCCCGCCTGGTCCGGCAGGGGATCGGGGTGCACCACGCGGGGATGCTGCCCAAGTACCGCCGCCTCGTCGAGCGCCTCGCCCAGGCCGGGCTGCTCAAGGTCATCTGCGGCACCGACACCCTCGGCGTCGGCATCAACGTGCCGATCCGCACGGTGCTGATCGCCTCGCTGAGCAAGTACGACGGGACGCGGGCGCGGCTGATGTCGGCGCGCGAGTTCCACCAGGTCGCGGGCCGTGCCGGGCGCGCCGGCTACGACACCAGCGGCCAGGTCGTCGTGCAGGCGCCGGACCACGTCGTGGCCAACGAGAAGGCGCTGGCCAAGGCCGGCGACGACCTGAAGAAGCGCCGCAAGGTGGTGCGCAAGAAGCCGCCGGAGGGCACGGTCGGCTACGGCCTGCCGACCTTCGAGCGCCTCGTGTCCGCACCCCCGGAACCGCTCACCTCCCACTTCAAGGTCACCCACGCGATGGTGCTCGACGTCGTCGCGCGCCCGGGCGACTGCTGGGCCGGCATGCGCCACCTGCTGCTCGACAACGACGACGCACCGGCCGCGCGGCGCGGGCACGTCTCGCGCGCGCTGTCGATCTACCGCGGCCTGCGCGAGTCGGGCGTGGTCGAGCAGCTGCCCGAGCCGGACGCCGAGGGCCGGACCGCGCGGCTGACCGTCGACCTGCAGCGCGACTTCGCGCTCAACCAGCCCCTCTCGCCCTTCGCGCTCGCCGCCCTCGACCTGCTCGACCCCGACGCCGAGACGTACGCCCTCGACGTCGTGTCCGTCATCGAGGCCACGCTGGAGGACCCGCGGCCGATCCTCATGGGCCAGCGCGACCGGGCGCGGCGCGAGGCGATCGACGCCATGAAGGCCGAGGGCATCGAGTACGAGGAGCGCGTCGTCCTCATCGAGGACGTCACCTGGCCCCGCCCGCTGGCCGAGGTGCTCGAGGTGGCCTTCGCCGCGTACGCGAAGAGCAACCCGTGGGTGCTCGACGAGAAGCTGTCGCCGAAGTCGGTGGTGCGGGAGCTGTTCAGCGAGGCGATGACCTTCTCCGAGTTCGTCGCCCGCTACGGGCTCGCGCGCTCCGAGGGGCTGGTGCTGCGCTACCTGTCGGACGCGTACAAGGCGCTGCGCCAGACCGTGCCCGAGGAGCGTCGGACCGAGGCGCTGACCGACCTCGTGGTCTGGCTCGGCGAGCTGGTGCGCCAGGTGGACTCGAGCCTGCTCGAGGAGTGGGAGCGGCTGTCCCACCCGGAGCAGGCCGACCCCGGGGCGCTCGTGGACGCGGCCCTCGAGGCGCCGCCGCCCGTCACCGCGAACGCGCGGGCCTTCCGCGTGCTGGTGCGCAACGCGCTGTTCCGTCGCGTCGAGCTGGCCGCGCGGCGGCAGTGGTGGCCGCTGGGCGAGCTGGACGGCGACGACGGCTGGGACGCCGACCGCTGGGCGGCCGCCTTCGAGCCCTACTTCGCCGAGCACGCGGCGATCCTCACCGGGGCCGACGCGCGCGGCCCGGCGCTGTTCGAGGTGCGCGAGGAGCCCGGACGCTGGCGCGTGCGCCAGGTCGTCGACGACCCCGAGGGCGACCACGACTGGGCGGTCAGCGCGACCGTCGACCTCGCGGCGAGCGACGAGGCCGGCGAGGCGGTCGTCCGCGTCGACACGGTCGAGCGGCTGCAGGGCTTCACCTCCGACTGAGGCCGGGCCATCCTGACGGGATGGACCGGGAGTTCGAGGGCGTGCTCTTCGGGTGGCGCGGACCGGCGCCGTTCCACTTCGTCGCGGTGCCCGAGGACGTGGCCGACGACCTCCGCGAGATCGCGCCGCTCGTCAGCTACGGCTGGGGCATGGTGCCGGCGCGGGTGAGCACCGGCTCGAGCAGCTGGGAGACCGCGCTCTGGCCCAAGGACGGCGGCTACGTCGTGCCGGTCCGGGACCGCTTCCGACGCGTGGAGCGCCTGGAGGTCGGCCGGTCCGTCACCCTGCGCGTCGAGGTCGGGCCCGGCGGGCCCTGACGGCCGCGGTGCCAGACTGGGCCCGACGAGCCGAGGAGGGCAGATGCCGGAGAAGGGCAGCGAGGCCGAGCGCATCGAGGAGGAGCGGCTCCCGAGCACGCTGGAGCGCTCCGACCAGAAGGCCAGGGACACCTACGCCGAGACGCTGGCGTCGGCGGAGGAGCAGTACGGCGACGGCCAGCGGGCGCACCGCACCGCGTGGGCGGCGGTCAAGCACACGCACGAGAAGGTCGGCGACCACTGGGAGCCCAAGGACGAGAACGGGCCCTCCGACGCCAAGACCGCCGGCGGGCTCGACACCGACGCCGAGACCAAGGGCGGGGTCGACACGAACGCCACCAAGGAGCACCTCTACGAGCTGGCGCAGAAGGCCGACATCGAGGGCCGCTCGACGATGAGCAAGGACGAGCTCGTGGACGCCCTCCAGAAGGCCAACGATCGGGCCACAGCGAAGGCTCGCAAGAGCTGAGGGCGGCCCTGGCCGGTGTGATCCAGGTCATAGCGGGTCCGACCTCACGTCCCGCGTCCCCGGCGCGTCTACGGGATGACAGGTACCGGGACGCGGTGCCGTACGTGAGGAGCTGACCGATGACCGGCACGACCACGCTCGAACCCGCCCTGACGGCGCCCACCCCGACGACGCCCGCCCCGGCGGCACCCGCCCCCGCGGCACCGCCGCGCCGGCACGCCGTGGTGAGCACGGCGGTCGGGGAGCTGACGCTGGTGGCCGAGGGCGACGGCCTGGTGGGCGTCTACTTCGCCGAGCACCACCCGGCACCGGACCGCGACGGCTTCGGCGCGACCGTCGACCCCGCGGGTGACGCGGTCCTGGCCGCGGCGGCGCAGCAGCTGGGCGACTACGTCGACGGCCGTCGGGACTCCTTCGACCTGCCGCTGCGGCCGGCCGGCAGCGAGCGGGCCCGTCAGGTGTGGGAGCTGGTGGCCGCGGTGCCGCGCGGCAGCACCACCACGTACGCGGCGATCGGCCGGACCGTGGGCACCGGCCCGCGGGTCGCCGGCCAGCTCGTCGCCCGCAACCCGCTGTGCGTCGTCGTGCCGTGCCACCGGGTCGTCGCGTCCGACGGCCGGCTGACCGGGTACGCCGGGGGCGTCGACCGCAAGCAGGCGCTGCTGCAGCTCGAGGGGGCGCTGGCCGAGGGGGCGACGGTGGTCCCGAAGGCCCCGCGGCCGCCCGAGGGGTCGGAGCCGGCGTGAGCGAGCGCGCGGCCGAGGCGCTCGACCCGACCGGCAGCCACCTCGAGCGACTGCTGGGCCGGCTGGTCGACGAGGCCGACCGCCGGGACGGGGTCGACGTCGGCTACCGCACCGTCGACGGCCCGGTGGGTCCGCTGCTGCTGGCCGCGACACCGGCCGGTCTGGTCCGCGTGGCCTTCGCCAGCGAGGGCGAGGACGCGGTGCTCCAGGAGCTGGCCGACCGGGTCAGCCCGCGGGTGCTGCCGCTGCCCGCCCGCCTCGACGGGACGGCCCGCGAGCTGGACGAGTACTTCGCCGGCCGGCGGCACCGCTTCGACGTCGCGCTCGACTGGCAGCTCTCCGGCGGCTACCGCCGCGAGGTGCTCTCCCACCTCGCGGTGGACGTCGAGTACGGCCGGACGACCTCCTACGCCGGGCTGGCGGCGATGACGGGCAGCCCTCGGGCCGTCCGGGCCGTCGGCACGGCCTGCGCGACCAATCCCATCCCGGTCGTCGTGCCCTGCCACCGGGTGGTGCGCTCGGACGGGTCGATGGGCCGCTACCGCGGCGGTGAGGAGGCCAAGCACGTCCTGCTCGAGCTCGAGGGAGCGCGGTGAGGCCGCCCGCCCGCGGCGGACGGCCACACCGGGGTGCTCCGGCCGACGGATCGGGCGGAGCGGGGTGAGCTGGGCTCAGCCCTGCGCCTCGAGGGCGACGGGCTGCCACTCGTTCCAGGTCGCGAGGCGGGACTCGTAGTCCTTGGTCGCGATGCCGAGCGGGGCCTCGCCGAAGAAGACGCGCAGCGGCGGCTGGTCCGCGTCGACGACCTTGAGCAGTGCGCGGGCCGAGGCCTGCGGGTCGCCGGGCGTCTGCCCGCCGCGACGCGAGCGGCCGGCCTCGCGGGCCTTCTCGTACGCCGGGTTCTCCTCGCTGTGCTTGGCCGACGGGCCGGACCAGTCGGTGGAGAAGCCGCCCGGCTCGACGAGCGTCACGTGGATGCCGAAGGGGGCGACCTCCTGGGCAAGGGCCTGGCTGATGCCCTCGAGCGCCCACTTGGAGGCGTGGTAGGCGCCGATGCCCGGGAAGGCGCTGATCCCGCCGATGGAGGAGACCTGGATGATGTGGCCCGAGCCCTGCTCGCGGAGGTAGGGCAGGGCGGCCTGGGTGACCCACACGGCGCCGAAGAGGTTGGTCTCGAGCTGGCCGCGGAGCTCGTCCTCGCTCAGCTCCTCGACCATGCCGAAGTGGCCGTAGCCCGCGTTGTTGATGACGACGTCGAGCCGTCCGAAGTGGTCGTGCGCCTGGGCGACCGCAGCCCGGTCGGCCTCGCGGTCGGTGACGTCGAGCTGCAGCGGCAGCAGGGCGTCGCCGTACTTCGCGGCGAGGTCGTCGAGGGTGGAGGTGTCGCGGGCCGTCGCGGCGACGCGGTCGCCGCGCTCGAGGGCGGCGATGCTCCACTCGCGGCCGAAGCCGCGGGAGGCGCCGGTGATGAACCAGACCTTGTCGGTCACGTGCGTGTCCTTCCGTCGTGGGGCGGAGCGCGTGCGGCTCCGCCGACCACAGCGACAACCCGGTCACCCAGGCCTTTATGCCCGTCCGAGCGAGCATGGCCCGAGGTGACCGGGTCGTCGTGGCGGGCCCGGAGCCCTGCCGTGCGCCCCCGAGCGGCTGGTTCGCGGCTGGTCCGACCGGCCCGTCGTCCCCCGACGGCGACGACCGGCCGGACCAGGTCGCTACTTCGTGTGGTCGGCGATCCGCGTGGCCGTGACGGTGCTGCCGTCCTTGACGGCGACGACGCGGACCTTGTCGCCCTTCTTGACGTCGCCGATCGCGGCCTGCTCCTTGGCCTGGCGGACCTTGGTCTTCGCGTCGACCACGTAGGTGGCGGAGTAGCCGTCCTTGCTCTCGACGCTGATCGCGGTGGCGCTCACGGAGCTGACCGTGCCCCGCTGGAAGTCGACGACCTTGTGCTTCCTGCCGCCGAGGGTGACCTCGCCGTGCAGGGCCCGCCGGGTCAGGTCGCCCTTGGCGTGCTTGGCGGCCTTGTCCGGCGTGGCCGTCGAGCCGGGCGTGGCGCTCGCGCTCGCGCCCGGGGACGGGCTGGTGGTGGGGTCGGCCGACGCCACCCCGATGCCGACCACGCCGGCGAGGGCGACGGTCGAGAGGGCGGTGGCGAGGATGACGACGGGCTTCTTCATGGGTGTCCTCCGGCTCGGGCGAGGCGACCGACGCCCCGCGACCTCCGCCAGTCTCGGAGCGGGGCGGCGCTCGTCACGACCTCCCGGCCGGATGCTTCAGGAAGGCTTCAGGCGCGCCCCGACGCCCCCTCGGGGGGTGAGAGCCCCGGGGTCCCCGGGCGGAGACGGCTCAGGCCGGCGTCTGCGGGGGCGTGATCTCGTCCGGCTCGACCAGGCGCGAGCGGTGGATCGCCGGGACCGCGACCCCGAAGAAGGTCGCCGTGGCGACCACGCTGCACGCCACGGCGACGATCCCGAGCGGCACGGCGGTGTCCTCGCCGGCGAGGCCGACGAGGGGCGCCACGACGGCGCCCATCACGTACTGCCCGAGGCCGAGCAGCGACGAGGCGGCTCCGGCCCGGTCGGGGTAGTCGGCCAGCGCCAGCGCGGTCGAGGTCGGGAAGACCAGGCCGAGGGCGCTCACCATGACGAACAGCGAGCCGAGCAGGAAGGGCAGGCCCAGCCCGACCAGCACGCTGACGGCCAGCCCGGCGCTGCCGAGCAGGTTCAGCAGCAGACCGAGCGCCATGACCCGGTGCGGGCTCCAGCGGTGCGCGAGCCGGGCACCGACCTGGCCGAAGACCATGATCCCGAGCGCGTTGGCCCCGAAGGCGAAGGAGAACTGCTGGGCCGAGAGCCCGAAGAGCCGCTGCAGGACGAAGGTGGCGCCGGCGATGTAGGCGAACATCGACGCCCCGGCGAAGCCGGCCGCGAGGACGACGGCGACGAAGAGCCGGTCCTTCAGCAGCGTGCCGAAGCTGCGCAGCGTGTCGCCCACGCCTCCGGCCCGGCGCCGCTCGGGCGGCAGCGACTCCGGCACGCCGAAGACGCCGGCGGCGAGCAGCACCACGCCGAAGGCGGCGAGGACGAGGAAGATCCCGCGCCAGCTCACGACCAGGGCGAGCTGGCCGCCGATCACCGGCGCCAGGATCGGCGCGAGACCGTTCACCAGGATCAGCCGGGAGAAGATGATCACCAGCCGGCGGCCGGAGTAGAGGTCACGGGCGACGGCCCGGGCGATGACGATGCCGGCCGCGCCGGCCAGCCCCTGCACGAGCCGCAGCGCGACCAGCGCCTCGATCGTCGGGGCGAAGGCGCACGCGGCGGAGGCCAGCAGGTAGACCGCCAGCCCCACGACCAGCGGCTTGCGGCGACCGAACTGGTCCGACAGCGGCCCGGCCACCAGCTGGCCGACGGCCAGCCCGAGCAGGCAGGCGGTGATCGACAGCTGGGCCGCCGAGGTGGAGGAGCGCAGGTCGGTGGCCAGGGCGGGCAGCGCGGGCAGGTAGAGGTCGAGCGAGATCGGCCCGAACATCGACAGCATGCCCAGCACGACCACCAGGCGGACGGTGGAGGCCGAACCACCCCTCGGCTCCGAAGGAGACGAGGACGCACCCTCCGGCTCTGTACGAGCGGGGCCGGGACGGGTGGTGTCGGAGGGCACGGGTCACCGTAACCGGGCCCGACGCCGCCGGCCCGCGCGTCTCCCGGGCCCCCACGACGGGGGCGCGCGGTGGTTACCCTCTCGTCCGCGGGACGGGCGGGCACCGCGAGGACGGGCGGGCAGCGCGAGGACGGGCTGTGTGGGGACGATGAGGGCCGGGAGCGTACGGGTGCTGGTGCAGCGGGAGCGGATCGAGCGGCTCCGTGCGGGCTCGCGCCTGCTCGGGCCCGCCTTCGTCGCCGCGGTCGCGTACGTCGACCCGGGCAACGTCGCCACCAACACGGCCGCGGGCGCCAGGTACGGCTACCTGCTGCTGTGGGTGCTCGTGGGCGCGACGCTCATGGCCGGGCTCGTGCAGTACCTCTCGGCCAAGGTCGGGTGGCTGACCGGACGTTCGCTGCCGGCCCTGGTCGCCGAGCGGAACCCGACCTGGTCGCGCCGGGCCTACTGGGTGCAGGCCGAGGTCGTCGCCGTGGCCACCGACCTGGCCGAGATCGTCGGTGGCTCGCTCGCGCTCGACCTGCTCTTCGGGGTGCCCGTGGTCGCCGGGGCGTTCATCACCACCGCGGTCAGCACCACGCTCCTGCTGCTGCAGAGCCGTCGCCGGCAGAAGACCTTCGAGCGCGTGGTGACGGGCATGCTCGCGGTGGTCGCCGTCGGCTTCCTCGCGGGGCTCTTCCTCGACCCGCCGGACCCGGTCGGCGCCCTCGGCGGCCTGCTGCCGCGGCTGGACGGGGCCGACAGCGCCCTCCTCGCGGTCGGGATGCTCGGCGCCACCGTCATGCCGCACGCCGTCTACCTGCACTCCGCGCTCGTCGGCGACCGCCACGGCCGCGCCACCGGCGCCGACGCCCGGCAGGTGCTGCGGGGTGTCCGGCTCGACGTGGTCCTCGCGATGGTGTTCGCCGGCGCCGTGAACATCGGCATGCTGCTCGTGGCGGCGTCGACGCTGAGCGGCCTCCCGGTCGCCGACCTGCCCGACGCGGTGGCGGGGATCGGCGAGCGGCTCGGCCCGGCGGTCGCCACGCTCTTCGCCCTCGGGCTGCTGGCCTCCGGGCTCGCGTCGACCTCGGTGGGCGGCTACGCCGGGGCGGTCATCACCGAGGGCCTGCTGCACCGCCGCATCCCGCTGCTGGTCCGCCGGCTGATGACCGCCGGACCGGCGCTGGTCCTGCTCGCCGTCGGGCTCGACCCGACCGAGCTGCTCATCGGCTCGCAGGTCGTGCTGTCCTTCGGGATCCCGTTCGCGCTCGTGCCGCTGGTCCGCATCGCCGCCGACGCCCGGCTGATGCGCCTGGCGCCGACCGGTCGCCGCACGGTCGTCGTGGCCTGGCTGGTCGTCGGGATCGTCGTGGCCCTCAACGCGAGCCTGGTCGTCCTGACCGTCCTCGGCTGACCCGGAAAGGGGAGGCCGCAGCAGGGCCTAGGGGGTGGACGTGGCCCAGAGGTCGCTCCAGCGGACGCCGAGCGAGCGGAGCACGGTGCGCAGCAGCGGCAGGCTGATGCCGACGACGTTGTGGTGGTCGCCCTCGATCCGCTCGACGAACGCGCCGCCGAGGCCGTCGACGGTGAACGAGCCGGCCACCTCGAGCGGCTCGCCGGTCGCCACGTAGGCGGCGACCTCGTCGTCGTCGAGGTCGGCGAAGTGCACGGTGGTCGAGCCGACCTCGGCCCGCACCAGCCGCTCGCCACGGGCGTGCACCAGC
>Ga0325401_1000430_pt1 | contig 29813 bp, 20 predicted proteins | sample PopdelMetagenome_FD_205666 | JGI IMG/M metagenome (GOLD analysis project Ga0325401, IMG submission 205666) | Populus deltoides microbial communities from Bellville, Georgia, United States - Xylem-PdKOR-R2 | ecosystem: Host-associated > Plants > Phyllosphere > Stem > Wood/Secondary xylem | place...
GTTTTGATGGCATCTAGCTAAGTCAGGAAAGCATCATTGCTTGGAACTGCAATCTTTACCGAAAGCACATGTTGATGCTTTGACTACATGAACACACATGAGCTTTCGAATTTTTGTCAAGACATGATTGCGCAAACTCAACAAAGGAAAAAAAAAAAAAACCTCTTTCTAATATTTGTCAACCTACTTTAATCCATAAAACCTTACAAAAATCGTTTTTCAGGTTTTTCCACAGCATCGTCGTGGGGATCTTGTCATAAAAGAAATTTGGTTATATTTGGTTTCAAACAGGGGACACCCTCTCAGTCTAATCTTTTATATGATCCAATTTCGTCTCAATTTGCTTTCATCTTACACGGGAGGGTGTGAAAATGTAATATGGATGGATCAAATCTATTGTGCGTAATACATGGAGCAATCAAGAGAAACAAATCAACATATCTCTCTCTCTCTCTTTTTAATGCTTCTTGCTTTGATCTTAAATTAAAATAAAGATATCCTCGAATTAGATTTTACACTCTAAATCAATTTTAAAAATTTTAAATGTTATTTATATAAAAAATGATGTATTTATAAAAAAAATATTTATTACAATCTTCTGATTTGAATCCTAAATTATAACATTAAAAACAAAAATAAACTCAATTACTAACCGGTCTAGATTTTCTTTTAGCATGGTTAAAAAAATAGTAAAGTAACACAGAAGAGAAAATATTTGAGGATATAATATGGTTTTACGAGTTGCTAATAACAACTGTGACATGCGAGTCACAAATACCATCTACGAATCTTATTTTGCAGTTGCCATTTGCAACATGCAAGTTGTGGATGGCATCTACTACCTTATTCAAAATTAATACCTAGAGAGCCTCTTTCTTCCATTTTCTCTTCTACTTTCCTCCTTTCTCTCTTTCTCCCAACAACAACCCGACCATCCCTTCTCCCAACTCTCAGCGACCTTCCTCTCTCCCTCTTTCCACTGTGAAACACTCCCAAAACACCATGAGGTCACCCATCCCTCCCCTGGATCACCACCCCTCTCTCTCTTTTTCCACCGCGGTTCAACTAATTTTTGGCCAAAACAGCCACCACCGGTCACCATCACCACCTATATTATACATTTAGAGGTATATTGAACACTTTTCCTTTATCAATTTGGTGTAATTTATGCTAATGTTTATTAATTTGATTTCATACAATGTTAGGGTTTTGAATTAGAGATTCGGTTAATTAGATTGTGAATTAATAAAATTATTTTGTTAGAATTAGTGTTGATTTAAGTTAAATTATGGATTATACTGAATTACATATAAAATAATGATATTAGCTATGAAATACATGAATTTGATTAATAATTTTGTTATGGTAGCCAAATTTGATGAAAGTAGATGTTCGCCGATTAATTTAATAAATTGGGTTTTAGCCAATTATATTACTGTTATGATTTTGTTGATAAATTATATACTTTGATTAATCCAATTTTTTATGGTAGCGAAATTTGATAAATGTAGGTGTTTGCAGATTGATTTGATGAATTTGAGTTTTAGCTGTTTATATTACCGTTATGGTTTTGTTGATAAATTATGCACTTTGATTAATCCCAAAATATTAATAAATTAGAATGTTTTATTGTGTTGTTTGATGGAATGTCTGGTAATTTAAGAATATTATGCTTTCACGGTGGTATCATTGTTAATATCGATAATAGTATCACTTATAATGGAGAAAGCCATGTGTTCCTAACTGCTTCATTACACATGTCCCTTAACGAGTTATCTAAAGTGTTATGTAATCAACTTGATTGGAATATATTTGAAATAGTAGTTGAAATTACTTGGAGGATGTTGCAAACCAGGGTCAATCAAGCTTGCCATGTTGGCATACCAATCTATAGTATTGGAAGTGTTAATTTAATATTTAGGTTTGCGAGGATTAATGTGATAAATATGTTAGAGCTCTACTTGAATAGTAGACCTAGACGAGAAAACTCTTTTAATATGGAGTTAACCTGGGTTCCAAGTAACTCTTAGAGAATCACATAGGCATCACGAGCAGTTGGTCCATGTAAGTTAGGTAATAATGCAAGTAGACAAATATTAGTGTGGGAAATTGTTAATATAAAACCTCAATTGGATATGACATGTGCTTCATATTGCTATGGAGAATCTAAACTAAGAGATGAAAGATGATGCAACCATATTATTCGATAGTTTCACTCACATTTAACTAGTGTTTTGCTTATGTTTTATATATAAAATGCATTGATATTCTTTGTTTTATGTTTTGAAGGCACTTTTAGATGAAAGATGCAAAAATGAGTAAATTGGAGGTAATTGATAGATTTGACCTTCAGTCGATGTTTTGTGTAGAGCGTGAGCTCTAGAGGTCAAAATGAATTAATTCTAGTGGCATTAAAAAGATAACATCTATACCTTTTTGAACATATAAGGAAAGAAAATAAAATAAGGAGGAGCATGGAAATCGCAGCCTTCAAAGTCAAATCTTGCAATCTGCCAATGTTGACCTTTGGTCATTCTGACTTTAATATCTGGAGCTACAGAACTTCAACTGATGCAAACTCAATTTTTTTGGATTCCTGACTCAAAGGCCTATCAACGCTCCAAATTTCAGCCAAAAAATATGTCATATGAGGGAGATATGAGTTTTCAAAGATGACAACTGAATTCTGCCAGTAAACAGGTTTCTTCACGAAAAGAGTCCAAATTACATTCCGAAGCATCTAAACTGATATCCAAGTTTTTATTTTAGCAATTTAGCTCCTCTAAGTCAAAGCTTGAAGATTTCATGCAAGGCTATTTCTCCTTTTTTAGGAAAACAATTATTGAAGTACTTAAATGTAAACTATCTACTTAAGGGAGGACTATTTTGTAAAATAGAGACTAATGTTTCCTAGGATATAAAAAGAATGAGAGAAGAGAAGGGGGGCAGCCAGCCAAGAGGAGAAAAACACCCCCCTCCTCTAAGAAACTCGAAATTATGCATTCTTCCTTTTTTTTATTAGTTTTTCAACAAACATGCAAGGCTAAACACTTTTTCTTGGTTGCAATGACACGGAAACCTTTGGATTTCAAGAACTGTGAGATTTATTTTACCTTTTCTTTTCAGTTTATATGATGAATATGTTTGTTCTCCTATGTTTATTTTTCCTATGATTGTTTACTTTTAATTGCTAGAGCGGACTTTAAGGTATTATTGTAGACAATCTATTGCTAAGTTTGATATCAAAACCGGAGTTGTCGTATATGAACTTGTGAAGCAACTGAGTTTAATAATTGTGGCGGATCTATGTTATTAATCTTAGGGAGAACATTCAATCAAATCAAACATAGACTGCGAACAATTATGATTTCTTGATTAATCAACTTATCTAGTTCTTAAGGCTGTCATTGAATTAAATTACTAGTGCGGACACTGTGGTTGTTTGATGGTTAAGGTTAGTTATACGGCGGATTCGTTAACTAACCAATGTTAAGAAGAGATAAATATTTAGAATATAAATTGATGTTTTGTTTCCATGATCAGTTCTGATTTCTGTAGGTGGATGTGTGTTTACGACCAAAGTTTGTTCTCTTGATAATTTTCTGATTTTATTAAATTTTGTTTGATAGTTTTCTGTTTTCTTTTGCTTTAGCCTAGATAACATCCAAACCCTCCCCCCTAAATTGCATATCATCTAGCATAAAAATCTGACTTGAACTTTCCTCGTGGAATCGACCCCTTGCTTGCTCTATACTATCTTGTGTGTTGTGTTTGAAGCTAGGGTAATTAATTTGTGCGATCGCGACATCGCAATAGAAGATTATTATTACATTGATAGAGTTGAGGTTGAAGAGGAAGATGGGAAAGATGGGGGTGATAGGGATATTGAGTCAGTTGAACCTATTAATCAATACATGGCTCTTCGTGCTTCTAAATTTGAGGTTTTAAGTGTGGATGACTAATATGGATGCAATGATTGGGCTAATAGTTGTAGGTATTTGGGCTTATCAGTTGATAAATTGGAGGCGGGAAGGAAATTTAGAGACAAGTCTAAATGTATTCAAACAGTAAAGTGGTGGCATATAAAGAATTCATTGCAGTACAAGGTCTATTGTTTAACTAAAACTTATGTCCAGTTACAATATGTTCAGGAACTAGTTTGTAAATGGTATTTGCATGGGAGATATCACCAAAGGTTTAATTCATAGGAAATTTCAAAATTGAAAGGGCCACACACATGTTGAAACCCTCTTGTTTTGCAACGTCATCGCCAGATTGACTCAGTTTTTAATTGCTAAGGTGATGTTGAGAATTGTAAAGAAGGATTTAAGTATGAGTGATGTAACAATTCAAGGTATTGTGGAGAGAAATTATGAGCATGAAGTCTTCTATTGAAAGGCATGGATGACTAAACAAAAAATATTGGAGTGATTATTTGGTACATATGAAGATTCATTTCAAAACTTACCTAGAATGTTATTGGCCATCAAAGATTCAAATTTAAGAACAATTGTCATTTGGGATCATAAAATGAATTTTGGGCATTTGGTGCTCCAATTTCAATATTATTGTCCTTTAATTAGTATTGATGATACTCACCCTTATGGTAAGTATAAGGAAAAGTTGTTGGTTGTAGTTGCTTATGATGAAAACAATAAAGTTTATCCATTCTCTTTTGCTATTGTCGAAAAAAAATGGATAATAATTGAAGTTGGTTTTTAGATTTGCTTCATTAATATGTGATCGGTGGTCGCATTAGGTTGTGTATTATATCAAATAGAAAAGTGTCAATTAAGAATTCTATAGCACAGATTTTTCCCAAGCCTATTAGGTATCATCGACATTGTTCATGACACTTTGTGAGTAACTTCAACACTAAGATAAAAAAATGTTGTGTTGAAAAATATGTTATATAAGATGTGTACAAATCCTTCTAAACATGAGTTTGACATTTTATATGAGGATTTGGTGGAGACTGATGATGCAATCAGAGCATGGCTAGAAGTTGAACCTAAAAAAATGAGCATTGTCATATGATTTCAGTGGTCATCGTTATGGCAATACAACTGTTGCTACATAATTTTTGACCAATGTTTTGATAAAAATTTTGAAAAATCCAAAAATAACAAAAAAAGCAACAAAAATCCAAAAAATATGTTTTTTTTAATATATTTGCATTTTTTTTTAGCATTTTCAGCATCATCTCAAAAGAATTTAAATTTTCAAAGATCTTGGGAACGCATTTGACTTGTAACGCGTTATTTTTAAAATCACCTATTTTTCTCATTCGAGTCGATGTTGATAAGAAAAATTCAAAAAAATAAGAAAAATCAAATCTACAAAAAAAAGAGAATTAAGGGACCAAGTTGGAAACTTAGCAGTATTCTTACCTATAAATACTGGTCTCCACAACACATGCAAGAAGGGGGGCAATTTTACACAATTGAGGGAATCACAAAGAAACCCTAAACTACAAAAAAACCCTAAAAATCTTAGCTTTCTTCTCCCTCACCCGGCAGGTAGCCGCCGTTCCCGCCCTAAGCTTGGATCCGTGGGTTTCCTCTCCTTCACCCATCTCCACCAGCCGCTCACCACAAGACCGTTCCCCCTATTCCTCTTCTTCCCTCTCAACCTTTCCCTTCCTCTCGGCCACAGACAAAACCAAACCGCCACCTCCCTCAGCCTTTTCCCAGTGGCTGCTCCCCTTAAACCAGCCACTCGAAGATCTCACTCCATCGTCCCTCTCCACCGCCAGAAGTCCTCTGCCTGCCTCAACGCTGGCCACAGGAGAAAGAGAGGAGAAAGGAGCCGAAGCTTGAGGTTGTCTCTTCACCTTGCTTAATCCTCTGCTTGCCTCATCGCCAGCCGAAGAAGAAAGAAGGGTCAGCGATCTACCCGATCCAGTGGGTAACCGACCGCACGAGTCACCGGTGAGCCACTCAACACTCCACAACAGATCTGCTAGCCGAGGAAGAAGGAGAGAGAAGCAGATCTAAACAGATCTAAGAAGGAGAGAATCGACTGTGTTGTTGCATTTTTTTTTGTTGTTTTGCAGGTCACGGCGTTGCCGGCGGTACAGAAGGGAAGAGGAGAAGAAGACAATTTCAGCTGGTTGCTTTCGTGGCGGCGCGTGAATCCACGCGCCACCCATAGTATAGTGAAAGTGAATTTACATTTTGTATTTCGATGTAAAAAAAAGAAAAGAAAAGGAAAAAAGAAAAAAGTATAGTGAAAGTGGATGTGTTGTTTGTATTTTGTTTATGATTTTTTTTTTGTATGATAAGAATAAAGAAGAATTTAATATTTTGATTTGCTCATGATAAAGAATTATGAACTTACACGTAAGTCGTATTTCTAAAATTCGATGAAAGAACAGAATTTTTAAAACTTCTTCAACACATCAAGTCCACGAAGCAGCTTACCTCAGGTAGGGTGCGTTAGGGGTGCTAATACCTTCCCTAACCACAACCAGTCTCTTACCCACGAATCTCTGACAAGACCAGCACCCGAGTTTCCTAGTAACCCTCAATTAAATACTAGGTGGCGACTCTAACGAACCAATCAAACCAAACGAGAAATGAAAAATCGCCAGCCAATGTCGCGCGGATTTTGACGTGTGACAACAACCACGAATTTGTTAAAGGTTTTTAATAATTTTTTTAAAACTGTGTGGCTTGCCTGTATCAGCTATAGTAAATAAATATTTCTTAGGTGTAATAAATATTTTGTAGAGCTTAGAGAAAAAATTAAAGATTTTTTTAGTCGTGATGTATTGTGGCCTCCAAATGTCATAGCTGAAATACTTGTTGACGCTGCAATTTCTAGATCACACTTGATATCTCTCTATTTAATCTTGGAGATAGGATATTTCAGCTTGAGACACCTACAATAGCCGGTGTTACAAGATAAGTGTGGAAAATAATTAACATTAATGAAGCAACTTGTACTTGTGGTTAATGACAATTGTATCATTGACTATGTTCACACCTAATTGCATGTTGCACTGTACAAAATATGGACTATGTGCACTATATAATAAGATTGATGCTAGAGAAAAGTACTCACTAAATAGATATGGCATATACAAGGGGTCATAACAAAAAACCTTGTGAAACTATACAACATATGTTATTTTCTTTGTATTTTTTTAAATTATGTAAACTTCAACTATTGTTTTAAATTCAATTATATGGATGTTCAATTATATTGCAAAGGCTAATAATTTGTTGATACAGGACCAAGAGGGAGGCATGGTTCGGACTCGAGAAGGTATTATAGCTTCTAGGAGTGCCACCAGGTAGGACCATTTGGTTGTCGAGGCAGGTCTTGATGATAAGTCAATTTTATATATGTAGGATTAACATCGTTCCAATGATATTTGGAACGGAGAGGTCAGATCTTTAGATTAGTAGAATTTTTAAATAACTATTTGAATTAAGCATTGTAAATTATTAAATTTTAATGATTTTAATTAATTAAATAACTAAATTTCTTGATATTCAAGGTGATGATCCTATAACACCTCGATAGCATACCTTAATGGAGTTGCATGAACATGTCCTCCCATTTATTATCGACTCTGGTTTTTATGAGATCAACCAGCTGCGTAGCATACATTTTGACCATGTATTGATTGTAACTTTGGTTGAACGATGGAGGCGCGAGACACACACCTTCCATCTATATGTTGGTGAGATGACACCCATACTCTAGAATGTCATCATGTTGATCGGTCTTCTGATAGATGGAACCCTTATGACAGTACGTGGAGGGTTAATTGACATAAATGTTTTATGTGATTGTCTATGAGGATGAATGCCTCTAGCTAGTGCTTATAGGGGCGATTGCATCAAATTGACATGGTTGGATATAAATTTTAAGAATTCCCACCAGATGGAATAGAGGACTAATCGATTATGTATGCTCAAGCATACAAATTACATATGTCTTGACGTCTTATTTTCATGAGTACAACTTGTAATGCATTATCGTTGTTCTTTCTGACACCGATTGAGGATTTCTAGGTCATTCTTAGTTACAGTTGTGGGGCATGCTTGTATATCTATATTGAAAAATATGTAAAATATGTTTATAAAAATAGAAGAAAAATTGTCGGGTGTCTACCATTTCGCCAAGTATAATTATTTTAATTTCTTTGATTATTATAATTAATAGCATTTTAAATACTAATTTATAATTGTCAATGTTGATTAATATTACTCTAGTCATAAGAGCATATTTATATTGGATGTTCAGAGAGTTGAGGTAATAATATATTTGACATTGTCACTCAGAGGGCATTATCCATTGGTTCTAGGAAATAATAAAATAAAATTGATTATAATCAACATGTTATTTATATAAATCGAATGTAAAAAATGAACTAACTTTATGGTTTGTCATGTTGGATGATGTGGGGCTAGCCATTTCATGATAAATCTTACTCATGTCCACGAGTTTTACTAGGATGAGCTGGACAATAGCCACATCAGGTATATGTTACAAATGTATTGAATTTTTTGTTATTTGAATGTAAATTATTTAGTTTTGATTTTTTTATCTTATATAATTCTTTTATATGTTATGATAGGTTATATGGATGTCATATACAAAGAACTCGATACTTTCAACTTTGCTTATATACCGTGAGGGATCTGACCTTTGATTAGCATAGATCATATGCACTGCTTTGATGTTGTTGAGGTGCATTATCCAAATCAGGTAATGCGATAATTTGAATTATCTCAGCATGTACCAGATTATGTTGATACCGGTGACGAGCTGCACAATATTAGTCGTAAGGGTAAACGCGAGAGGAATTGGTTGATGATGCATACATCTTACCTAGATTTTTAGGATATTAGAAAAGATCATGTTTTTAAGGAGTGACATCCGATGATTGATGTAGATACCTATATAAGATGATATCTATTCATTATGCGTTGTTCCATTACACCTATTTAGTCTCGTTTTCCGATACATCCATGCAATCTAATGCATCCATATTATCTAAGACAAAATTGATGGGTATACAATATTGTTTTACATAGAACATTTATTAAACACTAGATTAATGTTGTTATGGATGATGACTACTAATTAGTTTTTAATGTATGTATATAGATTTATTACTTGGTACGAGAGGCTTAGAAAACAATAACAACTATCCATGAAGGTATCGATGAGAGATGAGATGAGACATAATGTGGCCAACACTACGCTCAATTTATGTCATGAAGGACTTCAAGAGGTTAGGAAGGATGTGCGCCTTGAAGTGCTTTTAACAAAAGATAAGATTGTTTATAATGGGAATGTTGGGGATACAGGTCTATCTACAAACATCTCAAGTCTATCCACAAGTGTCCTAGGTTTATCCACGAACTAGGGTGATATAGGTCCTCCTCAAACCTACATGGATATTGTAGACCCACCCTTGAGTTGAATGAGTTGGGGTAATGCTTCAAGCCCGTTCATGAGTGCTTCAGGCCCTTTTATGAGTTAGAGTGATTATTAGATATAGTTACTTGTGATTTTATGTTACGAGAGTTATGAATAGATGTATAGTTAGTTTGATTTTTATGAAATGTTATGTTATGTTAATCATCAGTCTAAATTTTTTACTTATAATTGAAAATGTTATGTGCTAGCTACTTATGTGAATTGTGTTTTGATGCTGGAAAACTGATTATTTGAATTATGTGAATTATGATTTTTTTTTAAAGGTAGTTAATGGCAAAAGAAATTGTTCTAGGGTGAGTCTCTTAGTTTACTCGCAGATAACATATGTGACTCTCAAGTCACAAATAAAGAATGTGATTATCGAGTCGTAGATGGTATACGTGACTCTTATGTCGCAAATATTATTCGTGACTCTATCAAATGTACTAGATCCCTAAATATATTTTTGTATGTGATATTTTACAAAAAAAATAATTAATTGTGCTAAGTCTAAGCCTTGAAAAGTTGAGGCAAATGAACTTGATTGACTGAAATACTGATGTGATCATCATCAAGCCATATTAGCATGGTTATTACATTTAGTACACATATGTTTGCAACTAGAACTTGTGGACAAAGTCATACATTGGTGTTTTATGTTCAAATTTGATCATAGGGTGGTAACCCATAACTACATATTATTTTTTTGCAATGAATGCCCTAGAAAATATTATATTCAATTCACTTGCCAAAATTTATCAATCATAATATAAATAGAGCCTTCAGCTTGGATGAGTTAGGCCATACTCATACTAGGACTAAGAATTTTCGCAAAGACAATTATGGTTATCTTTTTTACATATATAAATTTTTTTACATTCATCCTTACATGTATATTTCAATCTTTTTCATCATGAATAGTTTCATGATAACAAGAGCATATGCAATCAAATTATTCTTTTAACTAGTAAGCATGACTATATTTTTGTACGAGTTCTCTAGCTATAGTGGAGTAGCATTTCATAATAGAGGGGGAAGGGCCTAAATACAAGAAAAAGAAATTATTAGTTTGAAAAAAATTATTATTATTAAAGTGTATGAAAACTAACTCTAAAATACTATAGGGGGATTAACTAAATTGTTTGTGATCATCAAAGAAAAATTAGATATATGAGAGCGTATTTTTTTTATATTGATCTAATTAAAGGATTTTGGGTACAAATTTTAACTTGGAGATTTTTTGTTATCTCATTATAACAAGGTTAATTTATTGGAATGGAGAGATTTGCCTTTATCAAGTAGCTTAAACCTCTAACAATTTTTACCACCAATGTGAAAAGTGCATGCTATTCTCTATTGTTTTCTCATATGTTAAGGAAACATTATTGTTTCAAAACTAGAGCTTAATTATGTTTTGTTTTCTTCTTATTTGAATATAACTCTCCACCAATGACTATAATGCTCTAATTGGTATTATTTAATCTTATTAAATTTCTTTTATGGTGAAGTTACATATTTGGGGTTTTAAAATAGAATTATTTTTTGTTTCTTTCTGATTATGGTATATTAAGTTTAGATTTTGAATAAACAAATGCTTGATTATGGAAAATTAGTTCATAAGTTCTAGAGGGGAGAGGTTTTAACTTTCAACAAGAATTTTCTACAAGTTTTTGTTTCAATTTTTTACTCACCCTTCCTCAACTTATTTTTAATGTTTTCCTTCTTCTTTTGTGCTTTTTTTCCTCCCAAATATAGAGCTTATGCTCATTGTTGAGAGACAATTGAATTCTTTTATTTTGGTTCAAATACCTTGTTTAAAAGTGTATCTAAACTAAGGTAGTGTTGTTAGAATCTTATAAGACATATTGCTAATATCCTAGTTACATCCAAACTTTTAGAGGAAAGAAGTTTTAAGCAAAGTGGGCTTTGAACTTAAACTCATGTGAGCGTGTATTGGGCCAGCTCGGGCTTCAGGCCAGACATAGGTGTAGGTTTATTATAAAATAATATTTTGGGACATTATGGCCACCATGTTCAAGTTTAATTCTTGAGTTGTAGGTGGCTAATCAAATGTTGATAATGGTATGACTATATTTTTATTATTACCATAATTAATTCTTTAACCTTTTAGCTTCTAAAATTCACTATAAAAATGGCGATTGAGGGAGAGTTTCCTACAAGTTTTTTTTTTCATATTTTACGCACTCTTCCTTATTTTTAGTGTTTTTCTTCTCTTTTTACACTTAGTGTTTCCTCCAAAATCCAGGGTTTAAGTTCATATTATTGAGAGATAATTGAGTTATTTTACTATGGTTCAAATATCTTATTTAGAAGTGCATCTAAACTAAGATGGTGATGTTGAAATCTTAAGAGGCATATTTCAAATATTCTAATTGCACAAGTGAAGAGCAATAAAGTCTTAAGAACAAATGATTCATCATTGACAACTACAAAAGTTCCATAACTTTAAAGTGCTTCAACAAGTAAGTATTTTTTTTTGTTTTAATTTAAACATAAATATTTTTATTATTAATATGCATGCTAGAACTTTGAATTGACATCAATTGCAAATTTGAAAGCATGTTTTCCATGAGTTTTTATTTTACTTCCTTGTAGATTTAAATTTGTATAAATTCTAAACTTTCCTTAAATTTTTTTATGTATTGAATGTTTTTATTATAATAAATTAAGTATCTTTTACTCCCTAGTTTAATACAATTAAAAGTTAAAAAAAACTGGTCACCGTGTGTGACTCAACCTTTTGGAAGTAAATGGGGGGGGGGGGGGAAGGCTAGACCACATTGTTTGGAGGCTTGGAAAATGTGATTCCTTTCGCTTGCGCACTCTTCTTTTCCATCTTTTCTTGTTGCATCAAACTCCTCCTCCATAAAGTTCATTTCTATTCATCTAAATCGTAGATAGAAAAAAAATTGGACTGTTGATAATCATCCTCTGAGTAGGAATTCCCAATCGCTTCCTTCACCTCACAGTCAACATCTCAACAATATCATTTGTAGGCTAGAAGGGCTGTAGCTAAAAACAAAATAAGTTTCCATTAATAAAAGAGAGAGTGCTTAGACTTGTGGTTTTTATAATGTGATGAATTGGGCCTTCAAATTTCCACCACTTGGATCCATTTAAGTTGTTAGAATTGGCAGCAGAGATGGACTCAAAGGGATTTGAAGATTTTATAAAGAGTATTTAGGTCAAAAAGATATTCAAAAAAATTAAAAAAATTACATTTAACATTTACTGATGATTATATTTTTCCTTCATAGTTTAAATCACACATTGCCTCTAAGTCAATGCAGAATTTCAGATTGAATTACAATGTCCATCTTACCCTCATGTAAATTATAACTTAAAACCTTCGTATAAATATCTTGAGATCTAATGATTGTAAGATAGAGGGATTGTCTCGACTGTAAATGGGAGAGAACCATGGCTAGTGGCTGCTGGTAGCTGGGTCATTGTTGTTGTCATGTTGGTTGAGGTATGTCAGCATGCGTGGTAAGCATTCTTGTTGGTGGCTGGCGACGAGGAGAGGCAGTTGTTCACCGTGTGTGGTGCTATTGTGAAGAAAGGGGTTGTTGGATTTGAAGAAGAAAACTGGGTATTTAGGAGAGACCTTTTTGTGTGTTTGGTTTTTTTTCTTTTGATTATGTGTTGTGAGGGGCGGGTGTGAGTCGATAAAGGGAGTGGAATATAAGAGGTTGAAGAAGAGAGCCAGTGTGTGGGGCTACTGTTGGCTTTCATGGAGTTGTGGCGCTGCTACTGGTGTCGTTTATTTGAGAGGTTGTTACTAGCAAAAGCAAGGATATCAGGTGGTTGTGTTCAGAGAGGGTATTTTTATCTCAGGGTCTTTGTAATCATTTTACAAAAAAATAATAGCAATCTTGTAAATACTTAATCAATTCTTGATGAATTTTTTATTTAAGAGTTAAATAAATGTAATTTCTCTAAAAAGAAAAGGAATATAATAGATTTTGAAATCAAAAGTAAAATAAAAACAAAGTGCTGTTTGGGAGTGTGGTTGTAGTTATTTTTTAAGGTGTTTTTCATTTAGAAATGTATCAAAATAATATTTTTATTTTGTTTTTTAAAGATTATTTTTGATATCAGCGCATTAAAATGATTTAAAAAAACCAAAACCATATTAATTTGAAACAAAAAAAAAATTTAAAATTTTTCAAAAATATTTTTAAAACGCAAAAACAATAAATGCATTCATACCACACACACCATGACTTGTAACCAAATTCAAACTATGAGCTCATTAGTTGGACCTGAGAATTATTAACCTGGCACCTTTATTGATTGGATTGCCATATATTACTCTTTGACATTAGCTTACACCTTTTTTATAGATGAGTTTATTTTTAAGAAAGTAACTCTTAATAAATTAAAAGTATAGATGAGTTTATTTTTAAGATATGGATCTGATATTAAAATACTTGTTTTTCATCAAAATTTCAAAAAAAAATAAAAAACAAATCTTCTCATTTTAAAAATACAAAAATGTGTTTTATTTGGTGTACATACGACCAAGTCTTTCTAAAAAAATAATATTAAAAAAATATAAAAATATATAATGAGTTTTAGCATTTATATACAAAATAACCTTGTATGTATTTTTGGATTTAATAACCAGATAATTAAATCCATGAGAACTTGGCCAATGTTTCAATAACTCACTTTAATTTTTTTTAATTCATGAGAATTAATGGTCAATATTCTGGTATAAATGTTGGACCTACAAGTAATCTAATATTTAAATACTAGAAGTTGGTCAGGGCACCTAAATGGACTCTTCCAATGAGAATTTATCTAGGCGTGCAAGCCGATAATAAATTCAAAATATCATATTTATTCATAAAAGTAAATTTTTTTAGCTATAGACTGACCGTCGATTAAGAACCCATAAAAACCTTTAAATCATGAAGACCACATAATGCAGCTTATCTTAGGTAAGTTGCGCTAAGGGTGTTAATACCTTCCCTAACTACAATCAGTCTCTTACTCTAGAATTTATGATAAGACGAGTATATCTAGGTCTCTTAGTGATCCTAAACCAAATAATTAGGTGGCAACTCTTTGACCCCCACGTCATGCGCCCACGTGAGATAGTACTCACGGGCTAGATCTACTTTGTACCAATTTGGAAAGAGAGGCTTTAGTGGTAGAAATGGAAGAGAGGACATATGACCTTTGCTTAGCAATTTTGCGTACATTTCTCCTAAGAGAATAGGTAGAGGTGAGAGTTGTTATTGATTTCTTTAGTAGGCTCTCCTTGAATTGTTTCCGGTTTGGTTTTCTGGCAGATTGGTGGGCTGGTTTACTAAAAGAGGCTTATCAAAGTTAATACTGAATATTTTGAAAGACCGGGTCTGGTAACTTTGGGTCTAGTAGCTTTAGGTTCGGTAAAATATTTTACCCTTATATCCTCTTTCCACATTGCTCACCTTAACATCATTTTTCCTCCCAATAAACCTCTTATTCTCGGTAGGTTTTAATATTTTATTAGCTCTTATCCTTTATTCTATTCTCTCAGCAATAACAATAGCATCATAAAAAAGTTGGGCTGAGCTACCCATCATATGCTCATAATACGGGGACTTAAAAGTATTGGCTAATAGAGTCACCATCTCTTTCTCCAATAAAGGTGGTTTGTATATGAATTGCCTTGTTTTTTCACTTATGAGCATGCTTCTTTACGGCTTCCTTATTGCTCTTCTCCACCACCATCAAGCTCGTCTGGTCCAGATCGATGTCAATATTTAACTTGTATTGTTTCAAGAAAGCATCAACTAGTTCACTCTATTTCTTGATCCTTGTGTTATCCAAGGTTATGTACCATCTTAACGCAAACCCGATCAAGATTTCATGGAAGAAATTGATGAGCAACTTCTCATCACGCATGACTTCTTCCATTTTGTTGCAGTATGATCTCAAATGTGTATTAGGACATTATAGTCTCGATTCTTAAATAATTATGGCTCCCTAAATGTTTTGAGCATAACTACATTTGGCACCACACATGTGTCAGGTTCTCTAACTGGGTCACAAACGTTAAATCGCTCAACAACCCCTAATATTTTATGTCCCTAAAAAAAACATTAGTCTCAACCATGCTTTATTGATAATGATGGACACCCCTTCCAACCTGCCGAGCATTGTGATGGATTCTTCAGGTATAGACAAAGGCACGATCAATCTGCTCATCCATATTTCTTGTCTTCTCCAAGAGTAACACATTGTTCCTATTCAGTTTATTATTATTGGTGTTTATCATCTGGTTGTGGCACTTAAGCAATCTATTCTTTTCTTCTAAATGTTTTGCCTTGGACTTTTCTTTGTTAAGCTTCTTCTATAACAGATTGATCTCATTTCTCTTATTATCCAAATTAGTTTTAAAGACCCCTAACAACTTTTCCTTTGGTTTTTACTTTAGTCAGCTCACTTTTCAACATCACGTACTTCTTGTATAGCCTTTCATACTTTTCAATCTGGCTTTCTAACTTAGTTTGGGTCTTTGAAGATATATTAGTCCTTTCTTAGTAATCATTGAAATTGGTTTTCAAAACCTCTAGCTAAATACTGGTCCGCATCCAATGTATTCCAAATTCTTTTACTATTCTTTAGTTTGGTTTCTAGCCTCCTTTTTTTCTTTGAATTTCTTCTCTAAAGACATGATTTTCTTGTCATTTTTCTTCAGCTGTTGCTCTACAAACTTTCTCAATTTCTTTTTAGTAAGGAGTTGCTCCTTAAAGGATATCCTAAGGGCTTTACTGGTGTCTACTTTCATTTGAAGCCTTTCCAGTTGTTCTCTTAATTCTTTCTCATTTCTAATCCTTTTTTTTTTAATTTGGTTCAACAGCTTGCAAAGTTTTAACTTCAAATCCAAGAGTTATGGGGATGGTGACTAGTGATAGATTTCTCCACTTTAGATGTTTTTCACTAGTGACTAGATCTCTCATACCATTTGATTCCTTCTTATCCAATACTAGAAGTTTCCAGTCTTGTTTGGTGTTTTCCACAACTTCCAAAGCAGATTAGTCCTCGAATAACCAGAGAATTGGGATAATCCGATCGTCCTTAGCATATGTTGTATGGCCCCAAGATGCCTTGCAACTAAAGTAGGTGTGTAACTAAAGTTGTTAAATATCAGCTTCTTGGTTAGAGGCACCCACTGTCTTTACCCACAACTCATCCAGCAATTTGTTGCTCTCATCCATAAGGATTTCCACTTCATTTCTCCTTACGAGATTCCTTGTAATTTTACTTTTCAGTTTTCTTCGCTAAGGTCCTTCCACTCATCTTTTTAACTTTCTCCAATGATTTTTTACTAAACCACTAGACGTTGTTAAATATCGGCTTCTTGGCTTCTATATGGCCAATCAGTCATATGTACAATACTTGTCACAACATCTCATTGATCCTTTGCTAACCCTCCTATAATGGTTGAGTATCGAGATAATTTCTACTAGTATCATCACATTGGGATTTATCTGAGTGTTTTCATACGTGACAAAAGCTATAACTGCCTCTAAACTGATGATTCCAATGAGGTTTGGAAATAAAACCAACCCGAAGATTTCTAAAGCAAGTATTCAACCCTTTTCTTCAACAAATCTAGAGTCATTCTTCATTTTTTTGAATACCTCTTTAATCATCTTCCACTTTAGGCCACTAACACTTTTCTCTAATAACTTATGAAGATTTGAAGCTTTGATCAATTTGACCAATTTAGTTAGCACTTTATCGCAATTTGGTGAAAGTAGACTTTGTATAGATTTTGAGGAAATTTAGTCAATACAACCATACTCTTCCGAACTAGGACATATGTCTACATTTTCAAAATTGAAGCACTGATACTTGGGGTCCTAAAAATACATCAAGGCTTTTCATTGCTGAATTTTGCACGAACACCTTTATGATTTTCGCTATCCTCCCATATTCCACAAAAAACCCATCCTTGTGGATGCTTTTCATGTGTGAGATGAGCTTCTTTAAGTTATTTTCAGAGCAACTCACATTTTTTTATGGGTGACAATTTACTATCATCTAGTCTCAGGCAACCCCTTTCTAACAGCTGTAGAGATTCAAAATCCTACTCGTATTCAACAAAGGTCATCTCTTTAATGGTGGCCATTTTATTAGCCCTAAGTCCTGCAATTCAAGATTTTTTTTATGGTTGGGCATGTCTTAATGCAATAGTGTTTAATTGTGGAACATACATCCTGCAAGAAGGTTCTATGTCTTTTTATGTGAAACACTATCTAGTCTCAAAAAGATCTCTTGTTGTCCTAGTGATTACCCTCGTAAAGGTAATATGGGAGCTTAGTAGGTAGTGGGATGATACGTATACCAATCACTGCTAGTCAAACCACTAAGCAAAGAGTCAGATGGTTTTATGAACTTAAATCCTAATTGAAAGTCATAGGGTAAGCCGCTACTCCCCCACTTAACTTGAAGTTTCCATATGCATGCATTCCAAAGCAATATATCACAAATAGACTAATGATGCATGAAGTCATTCATCCACATCCAACATGTATGCATGAGTAGCATAAAATATGCATGACTAGGAGACCCAAGTGAATTGGTCCCATCTGAAATTCCAGGGTAAGGGACTAGTTGTGGCTAGGGAAGGTATTAACACCCCTAGCGCACCTTACCTGAGATAAGTTGCAATGTGTGTTTTGGATATGGTTTAAAAGTGTTGATGGGTTCCTAACCAGTTGTCATAACCCAATTTTTTACCATTTTATTTTAATAATTATTATTATTATTATTATTATTACTGAAAAGAATAAAAAAATGATGATAATGATGAAAAAACAAGTAAAATGAAATAAATGAAAAATGAATTAAAATTTGGGTTAAGGGCAACATGATCGGAAGTTTTGGGGTTTAATTAAACTTTGAAATTAATTTAATTAATCAAATCAAGATTTTAATTGGAGAATTGATAATTTTTAAGACTTAATTAAGCTTGGAATTAATTTAATTAATCTAATTAAGGGTTTAATTGGAGAATTAATAAGTTTTAAGACTTAATTAAAGCTTGGAATTAATTTAATTAATCCAATTAAGGGTTTAATTGGAGAAATTGATAAGTTTTGAGACTTAATTAAGCTTGAAATTAATTTAATTAATGAAATCAGGGACTTAATTGAAAAAATACCAAAGTTTGGGGTTTAATTGGGGTCCAAATTGCAAACATTAAAACCCAAGGACCAGCTTGAAAATGGCGCGGAAATGCAAGGATCCAATTACGTTTTAACCAGGGGCTTGATTGCAAAATTATAAGAATCCAGGGACCAAATTGAAAGCAGCCTTTAGAGCTAGAAAACGGGGTCGTTTTGAGCGACTGTTCACCGTCTTCTTCCTCTACAACGGCTCTGCCATTAAAGGCAGAGGCGTTTCATCCGTTGGCAGCAACGCTTACTCATTGAAGGCGCCGTTACCACCGGTTCTGGCCTTATAAAAGGAAAGAGGAGTGAACCGACGATAAGGGGGAATAGAGCAAGACAGAGGGAAGAAACCCAGCAAAACCAGAGCAAAAGAGACACAGAGAACAAAAAAAACCCAAACAAAAGGAAGTAAACAGAGAGCTAAACCCATCTTTGGTTTACTCCCAGAATTCAATCACAACATCCGAACAGAAGAGGAAAGCAGAGGAGAGCAGAGGAGAGCAGAGAGTAAGTAAAAAACCCAACAAACAGAAACACAAGAACAGAGGAGAAGAGACTGAGAGGAGGAGGAAGGGAGAATTCTCCGGGAGTGCCCGAACTGTTGCTGTCGCCTGCGCCTTCGAATCGCCAGGTAAAGCTTTCCTTTTATCTTCGTTTATGTACATTTCATTTTGTAGAGAAGAGAACGGGGCGAAGGTAATTTAATTACCTTCACCCTGTGCAGCTCACGCATGGTTTGAACCACGCGTGCCTGCAGCCCAGCCGGGTCACTGGCTTGGGCCAGTGACCGAGCCGGGCCGGGTCCAGCCCAGCCCCAAAAATAATAAAAAATATAAAAAATAGAAGAAATAGAAAAATAGAAAAATATGTGTATGCATGAATAAAAATAATATAAATTTACTGGTTTATTTACCCACGCCAGAGTCGGGAATAAAATACTAGTTTAAGTTTATATTATTTTTATTCGTTATATTTTTTTTATTTAGCAAAAAAATATACGTGCATGTATGAAAAATAAATTTATTTTATTTATTTATTTACTGACGCCAGAGTCAGGAATAAAAATACTGATTTAATTATTCTCTTTGTTTTTTTATTTAACTACATAAAAAATAAAAAATATGTGAATGCGTAAATTTAGTTTATTTGTTTATTCACTAGCGTTGGAGTCAGGAATAAAAAATATTAATCTGAATTTATTTTATAGCTACGCAATAGTTACCAACGCCAGAGTTGGAATTATCCGTAGTTGAATATTCACTGACGCCAGAGTCAGGAATATTGTGAATAAATCATCAGAATGTAAACCAATAAAGATTTAGCAATTTAAGACAAAAAACAGCAATGCAGTTTGCCTTAGGCAGAACGTTTAAGGGGTGATAATATCTTCCCTTTTACGTAACCAGTCCCGAATCATAGAATCTCTGTTGACCAGTTAGGGTTCCTAGTGACCATAATACTAGGTGGCGACTCCTTAAACAAGACCTTTTTCCTAAAAGAACAAGATGCCAGATATCTGTTCTTTTTCCATTATCAAGATAAATTTTTTAAGGCCGCCGCGATGTCGGGTGCGACACCAGTGGTCTGTCAATGGCTCAAAATGAAGATTTACATTCATGAATAAATCTGGTATTTCAAATTTATTATAGGCTCGTATGTTTGGGTAAATTCTTATAGGAAGAATCCATATAAATTCCCTAACAGGGTTCACCTATCATAGAAGGCGAAAGTGTTTTTCATAAATCATATATTGTGGTGAAAAATACTTGCAATTAAAATTGTTAAATATCCAAAATAATTTTGAGAATTTTCTAGTCAACTCCTAATACTTTAATTCCAGCCAACTGGTAAATCTAGTATTTATACCAGAATGTTGACCATTAATTTTTAGGAATCAAAATTTTTATAGTTATTGAAATATTCGTCAAATCTTTAAAGAATTTCACAAACTTATTATAAATCCTAAAAAAATGCACATAAATTATCTAAAAACAATGCTAAAAAATGTTTTTCCTTTTTATAAATAAAATGCAATTTTTTTATAAGGATTGAGCCGTGTGCAAGAAGCAAAAATCATTTTTTTGTAAAGTCATGTTTGACAAAACTCATTTTTAAAAAAACCAAAACTTTCAAAATAGGCATAAGGAGTATTTGCCAAACACACCCTTAAACCAAAAAAAACCAATTAGCAAAAACATTGTCAGCTAAACAGGGTCGTAACCTTTGATCCAATTTGACTTGACCGGGTTGACTCGACCGCATTGACTCGACAAGGTTAACCTAAAATATTTGGTTCAGCCATAAACCAAATCAAAGACATTGAAACTAAACCAAAACTAAAATTAAAACTTAAAACAAATCAAACTTAAAAAAACATAAAAACACAAAAACCTTTTACTAAAAAGGATCCAACGCAAAAAAAAAATCAAGAACAACTTAAGAACACGAAGAAGATCCAAAGAAACCCAACAATATGGATCTCAAATTAAAACCAAATACAATTGAAATAAATCATTAACATACTATTGGGCTAAAAACACATAATCAAACAAGTATCAAAACCAAGAATCATGTATTTAGTGCAAGCCTCACTAACATATTATTGACAAAAACTAAAACAAACTATCATAACGAAAGCTTGAGCAATCTAAAACATGCTTAAAAAAAAACAAAAACAAAGCATCTTCAAGCTTACTCTGTCGAAAAACATCAAATTATTCCAGCACCAAAATAAAAAAAAAATTGCAAGATGAGCTCTAACAACATAAAAGGAGGTTTAAGGATTAAGACAACATAAATAGGTAGACCACATAGACTTCACCCTTGAACTTTTACATAGTTATACCTTTTTCAAGCTTACTAGCTATAAATTGTTATTTTCCTTCTCTTTTCTTTCCTTCTTTCCCTTTCACTATTTTTTCTTTCCAAAGCTTGTTAGACCAAATTAATTGTAATAATGATAAAGTTTGTTATCCTTTCATCTTCCTTTCTTCTTTATAACAGAAAAGAAGATAAAAGATAACAAACTTTATCATTATTTATCAATTTTGGCTTTCCATCCGAATCTTCCCTCTAACATCGAAATCTATTGATTTGATGTCCCTCATATTATAAGGTATAACAAAACCTCTTACCTTTTCAATATGAGATGAAGTTTTAAGTACCTAAAATGCAAGTTATATTTTATAAAAATCCCCCACTTAGCTTTTAATATTAGGTTGTACCATATTTCATGCATAAAATAAGGTATCTTTTGATTTAAACCTTTCCTTAGTTTAAGTATTTCAAAACTCTAAAGAAATCTTGATGGCAAAAGAGTTTAAATCAAGATTTTATTCAATAAAATTGAAAAATACTACACATGATCTAATTAATCCAAAACAGAAGTTCATCATTATTTTTAGAACTAATATATCATTATGCTACCTCCTAAATTCAAATTCATGAATATTTACAAAGTTTTCCAAACTTTTATGGAAGTGACACCACTTCATATGTTTATATAGGTGAAGTTTCCTTCTTACATGGAGGTTTCATTAAGAGTGTTAATCACTCATCCTCCCATTTAATTAGAATATTAATTTTATAAATTATGATTTCATACACAAACTATTGTACACCACTTTTACTAATAATTTTTCTTACCCATTAAACTCCTAACTAGCAAATACTAATAATTAAAGTTAGGTTCTTGTTATTAGTAAGTTTAGTTAAATGGTCTTAAGCCCATATTAGTAGAAGTACTTCTAACTAAATCTTTTGAGAGACCTTTAGTTAAAGGATCTACTAGATTATTACAAGATCTGATATACTCAATAGTAATTATCCTATAAGAAAATAATTTCCTTAAATATTCATGTTTCAAGCTGATATATCTAGATTTTTCATTGTAAATTGTACTAAATGCCTTAGACATAGTTGTTTGACTATTACAGTGTAAATAGATAGATGGTATCAGTTGTGGCCACAACTTAATATCCAATAACATATTTTTCAATCATTCAACCTCTTTATTTATGGTGCTAGAGCTATGAAGTTGGATTTCACTATAAAAAGAGTTATACATGTTTATTTCTTTGAAGCCTAAGAAACACCACCACCTCCTAAAGTAAATATACATCCATAGATCGACTTATTATCACTTTCACTAGTTATCTAAGTAGCATTAATATAACCTTCAAGTAAAATTGGAAGATTATTATAAAATAATTCTAAATTTATAGTCAATTATCCACATTAAAATTACTTGTGTATCTAGACAATTTACACATTGTGAAAGTAATTTTTGATATAGTACAATGCATGACATATATTAAGCTACCAATTGTAATATCATATTCAATTTGAGCAATTGATCTACTAGTACTTTTTATCAACTTAAAGGAAACATCATTTGAAGTATTTGCTTCTTTGATATTCAAATGATTAAATTTACATAAGACTTTCTTAATATAATGAGATTGACAAAGAGCAAAAACCTCCACTATGTTTTCTTACTTTGATACCCAAAATTATATCTACCTTATTTAAGTCCTTCATTTTGAACTTTGAGGTTAGATATTACTTCATATCATTAACATCATTCATGTTAATACTAATAATGAGCATGTTATCCATATAAAGACATATTATCACACCAAAATCATTTATAAATTTAGAATAAATACATTAATCACCACTATTATGTTTAAAACCATATTCTAAAATTACATAATCAAATTTATCATGCAATTATCGAGGTGCTTGTTTCAATCCATATAGAGATTTAATCAATTTTCAGACTTTATGCTCATTTCCTGGTAAAACAAAACCCTCTGGTTGCTTTATATAGACTTCCTCATCCAATTCACCATTGAGGAAAGCAGTCATAACATCCATTTGATGTACATATAAATTATAAATTGATGATAAAGCAAAACGTACTCTTATAGATGTTATACGAGCCACTAGAGCATATGTATCAAAATAGTCTATTCCTTTCTTTTTTTCTAAAGCCCTTGGCTACCAACCTTGCTTTAGAAGCTAGAATTGATTCTTCACTATTATGCTTTCTTCTAAAAACCCATTTACATCTAATTGTCTTAGAACCTGGAATGAAATCAACAATAGTCTAAGTATTGTTATATAATAATGAATTCATCTCATCATTAATTGTCTCTTTCCAAAATGTAACATCTCGAGACATCGTTGCCTCTTTGTATGTTTTAGGACCATCTTCCAATATTTATAAGATTGGTATCTTATTAAGAACACCAATCATATTGCCTTCAACTAAGAAAACAATAGATTGTGAATATATATAATCAGGATGTAAAGTCTTTCCTTTTCTAGCACGCTGGCTTCTCCAAAGTTCAAAAGGATGATCTTTTTGAATTCTTTTATTCCTAGAACTTAGATCAAAACATGCATTAGTTGTTGACTTTAGTTTAGAATTATTAGTTCATTCATTAATTGAATTGGAATCAGTTTGAAATTTATTATCAATAAACTCAACATCTTTGCATTCCACAATTACATTAGAACTCAAATCCAATATTCTATATGCTTTTGAATTTTTAGCATAGCCAATAAAATTTCCCTATAAAGCTCTAAGTCCTAATTTTATTTTTTTAGAATCCAAAACTCTATAAAAGACAAGACAATTTCAAACTCTAAGATAATTTAAATTTGGTTTTTATTTTTCCATAACTCGCATGGAGAAACTTTTAATTTTATAGAAGAAATTCAATTATATATATGACAAGCAGTGAGTAAAGCTTTTCCTTATAAACTAGTAGGTAGGTAGCTTGGAGTTCACTTACATAGAGTTAAGCATATCAATAAAAGTTCTATTATTTCTTTCTGCCTAACTATATTATTGTGGTGTATATGGAGAATTAGTTTGATGTCTGATTCAATTTTCTTTATAAAATGAAGGAAATTACATAGAAAAAAAATACTTAACACCTTCATCACTTGTAATTTTAATTTTCTTTCCCTTTTGGTTTTTAACTTCAAATTTATAATTCTTAAATGTTTGAAAAGCTTGATCTTTATGTTTCATTAAATAAACTTAAGTATACTTTGAATAGTCATCAATAAAAGTTATAAAATACCTATTTCCTCTCATTAAGATGCAATTCAATTCACATATATTAGAAAGCACAAGTTCTAATAAATTTGTATTTCTTTTAACTTTAAGAAAGGATTTTCTAGTCATCTTTACTTGAATGCAGATTTAACATGTTCTTTTATCTTTAATTTTATAAGAAAGTAAATTATGTTTAGCCATATATTTTAATGATTTAAAACTAAAATGTTCCAAATGATCATGCCATAAAGATAAAGATAACTTTGTCATATAAATAGAAACACTAACTTTATTATTAATACTAAGATTGAACATTCTTCCACATGAATAGCCCTTCCCCATAAATAGTCTATTTTAGGAAAGAATAATCTTATCTGACTCTAAAACAGCCTTAAAACCCTTCTTACAAAGCAAATTTACAAATACAATATTTTTCCTTATATCTTATATCTAGTATATATAAGGTATATATAAGACATTAACCAATAACATTTTGTTTCTAGAAGTGAAATTTAGTTCAACACTTCCTTTTGCCATCACTTTTGCAACATTATAATTTCTCATTAGAACTTCTTGTCCATCTTCTACAACTTCATAATATTTAAAATGATTTTTATTGTTACATACATGGATGGTTGCATCAAAATCATATCACCAATTATTAGACATGATACTTGCAGCTATATAAAGTTCATTAATCATTCCATTAGATAGCTTTGAAATCATTGCAACCAACTTAGTTTCTTGTTCAACCATATTTGCATTATTGGAATTCTAGACATTGCTAGAATCGTCTTGCTTCTATTTCTTTTGAAACCTGCACTCATGTTTGTCGTGCCCTTTATTACAACAATTGTAATAGGTCTTTCTTTTCTTTGAATTGCTTGTGTTGTTTGGATTCTTAAAGTTCTTAGCTGCCTCAAAAGATTTCCTCTTTTTTCCAGCATATTTCTTTTAAACATTCTGATTTCCTTCAATATAAATCACTCTTTTTTTTTTTTTTGTAGATTTAGTTATGAATTTATTTACATGAATTCTGGTTTCCTCTTCAATCCGCAAGTGTTTTTTAATCTGTTCAAGAGAAAAATCTTTTGTGGTATGCATAAACTTCTTCCTATAATCATTCCAACTAGGAGGAAGTTTTTCAATTATTCCTCATACTTATAATGCTTCAGGAACTTCCACTTTCAAGTTCATAAGTTTAGAAATTAGGACTTGTAACTCATGGACTTGATCCATAGAAGAAACATTATCAATCATTGAAAACTCAAAATATTTCATAATAAGAAATTTGTCTGCACCTTTTTTTTGTGTTGTATTTGTAGTCTAGTGACTTCTAGATTTCCTTTGAAGACTTTATGAATATAAAAAGATCATTCAGATGATTTGACAAAGTATTGAGTATAAAGCCTCTATATAGCAATTCATCTTCATTTTGTTTTTTATTATCTGTCTTTAATTGATCATTATCTTCAACTGTAGATGCAAGAATTTCAGGCAAATTTAGAACAAGGATGTAGAAGATCTTTAAAGTAGTCAACAAAAACATCATCTTATCTTTCTAACAAACAAAATATGTTTCATCAAAACGATCCAGCTTCATAAACTCTTGATTCGCTATAGTCTTGGACTTTATTGCAGATCAATACCTTAAATTTGTTATGTCAGTGAGTATAGCAAATAGACTTTGAAGCATGAAGATTATTATCTTTAAGGTGTTAATTACCCCTACTATATTTATTTCATGGTTAGAACAGTATACCTTCAGGATACAACAAAGCTTTAAACTTATAGATAACAACTTCAATAAGTTTATTAAGAATTTTAGTTTTATTTCTTATAAGCATAAATAGAGAGTTTTTAGAGAAAAATTAGGGAGAAAAAAATATTGTTTTTTAATTAATTTTTTTCAATATTAAACTGATATTTATAAAGAAAATAACATTCTTTCAGACCAATATGTATGTAGAATTCAAAAGGCAACTCTTCATTTAAATTAATTGAACAACTTAGCAGAAAGTGTCATTCATAATTAATTATTTAATTAATTAATTTTGAAGATTAATTACTGAACTTAAATTAATTAATTCTGAAAAAACAAAATTATTTATATTACATAATGTCAAGTGCCAAAATTTTGGCTTTCCCTCCAAATCTTTTCTCCAACATCAAAATCTATTGATTTGGTGTCATTCACATTATAAGGTACAACAAAACATTTTATTTTTTTAATGTGGAATAAAGTTCTCTTTAACTATCTAATATGCTATATTTGATAACACTTGTGGGGGAAGTGAGAGAGGATTATTTGGAGGAGATTATTTTATAACACTAGTTTTCTTTGTTTTCAAAAACTAGGTCTTCATTACTTAGATGAGGAGAAATTCAAGGTTTTGCTACTGTTGTTTAGGAAGGTTGATAGAAGGGAGAGAGGCTTTGGAGAGGTTTATTGAACCATTTTTCAAAGAAGTTATTGAAAGTAACTAGTTTTTTAAAACATTAATGGTAAAGTTGTAATATTTAATATAAAAAATTTTTAGCTTTTAAATAAAAATTAATGGAACGCTAGAAAATAATAAGATGATTTTTTTTATATTTTTTTTGTGAGGATGTTAAATGTTAGTCCCGTATAAAGTTCAGGATACATAATTTAATTTTTTAAAAATTGACAGGCAAATGTAATTTTGATCAAGCTATAGGAGTTATTTTTTTTTATATTTATTGGAGTATATAATTATTAATAAATTTTATCAAATATAAATTTAAGTTTTTAATTACCACTTTTATCCAATTCGCAATTTCACCTGACAAATATTAAGCTAGTCACATGCTAATTGATTTTTTTCTCAAAACCAAAATAATATACACCAAATTTATACTATAAGAAACGCTAGAAAGGTAATTCCACCATCATAATAAGTACATTTTAAATAAAAAAAAAAAAAAAACGTTTTTGAATTTTCTTTTTTTGGGCAGATTCAAGTCAAATCAATCAAAACCATAGCTCGAGAAGTCAAGGAAAAAAATTAAAGGCTTGAAATAGGCAGCCCTCCCAATTATTGTACAGTAACTTTTCTGAGCACGCCTTCGACAGACGTCAATCACCAAGCATATTCGTACTCCCTAGCTCTAATCTCGACACGCGTCCCTCAGGGCAGATCACTGCTCAGATTCTACGGCTTCCAGAGACAGCTATTATCACCTGGGGGAACCTGAACTGTTTATGATAGCCAATGGGAGACCAACACGTTGTGACTTATTTGACAGCTGACAGCGTTTAGAAAACTGGAGCCAATAAAACGACATGCATGGAAAGGTAAAACACTGTGGTTTATAGTTTATACATTCTTTTATCCATCTTGTTCGTCTGTAATTTTATTGACTCATGACTAGGTTTTACGTAGTCATGGTCATGGACAATCTGCTGCCCTCAGCCTGGGGTTTTCTCATGACATAGATCGACTTCATACACCCACACTACATAATTTTTTCTCATGACATGATCATCTGATAGTTTATGACCAAATTACCCTTGCACAATACACACACTATTTTGATTCTTGCCCGTGTAGCAATGTTTTTCAACGCAAAAAAGGCTTGGGTGTTAGTTTTTTTTTTTTTTACCATAAAAATTTATTTAATTGTAAGTTAAAAATTTTATATAAATGTTTAATAAAATAAATTGGTATTAAATTTTTTGATTTCAACTAAATATTAAATATAAAAACTGAAATAAAAATATATATTAAGATATTTGATCTAATGTTGCATGGAGCTCTTCAAATCCTTTTATTTTATTATAAAAAATAAAATTGTTTTTTTGTTAGAATATAAATAATTTAAACTCCATTAGAAAAAAAATCTAGTATAATTCTTCCCTTTCTTAGTAATATATAATTTCAACAAAAAACAAATATATTTTCTTGTCATGGGTTCTTAATTTTATAAAAAAATAAAAAAAAATATTTTACCTTCATTCAATATTAATGAGCAATTTATTATCAAAATTCCATATATATATATATATATATATATATATATATATATATATATATATATATAAAATGTGTCAATATTTTCTATGTTATTGAAATCTTAAAAAGATAATAAATGTGACAAAATCAAGTCTAAAACTATTTAAAAAATTTAAAAATAAAAATTTGATTTTAAGATTATTCTTAAGAAATTTATTATTATTATTATTATTATTAATTTTTTGCATATTAAGTATATATTGTTAACATTACAATATAGTTAAATCATGTGGGCAAAATACTGTAACTTTTCTTAGAAAACACTATGGATTGCCACAACTCATTTTATTTAGTTTATGAGTTTTTGATTACCAAAACAACTTTTTTTTTCTTATGGAATATTGGCTCCATTGCACCTTCAGTTTTTATTACTTATCTAACACTGGTTTGCAATTATAACTTAATCAAACACACTTGCTCCATAAGCCTGCGACAACACACGAGCATGCCATCTAGTTCTAATAAAAACTTGTAATATCATTTAAGAACTATGTCAAAATCAAGAGTTAATGAGTTATTATGTTAAATATTTTTTTAAAATAAAAAAAAAGATCAGGCCCAACATCTAGCCTAAATAGAAGAAGGCTAGATGTGTGGTGTTAGGCATACTTGGGCCTAGAGGTCAAGTCCACGTGCTTGACCTTGTTTATATATATATATATATATATATAAAAGTATCAGATGATCTTTCTTCTAAAAAAAAATAAAGCGAATAGCCAGTTATCTACTAACTACCTAATTTTCAGCCATTTTTAGAATAGAAGGTTAGGTTTTTGACTTTCGGACCAAAAAAACTATTTTTAATCATTTTTCATATAAAAACACCCAATAAATGCCATATAAACCTTTTAAAAAACCAATCAATAGCCTTAAAATAGAAAAAAAACTTGGTTAGAAAATAAAAAAAAAAACCCTAAATCACAAAACTTCTCAAGCTTCGTTCTACTTTTTTTTCCTTTCATTTATTCAACTTTCATTTATTCAATTTGTCATTCCCATAGTTATACCTAATTGGCAATCTTCTTTAATTTCCTTTTTCGGTCATTTATCTGCTGCTTATCTCTTAGTTTGAAA
>Ga0325401_1000431_pt1 | contig 29809 bp, 15 predicted proteins | sample PopdelMetagenome_FD_205666 | JGI IMG/M metagenome (GOLD analysis project Ga0325401, IMG submission 205666) | Populus deltoides microbial communities from Bellville, Georgia, United States - Xylem-PdKOR-R2 | ecosystem: Host-associated > Plants > Phyllosphere > Stem > Wood/Secondary xylem | place...
TTTTTTTTTTGAAAAGAATTATTCAATATGCACTCAATTAGCTAGTAAATAAGTGTTTTGTTTTTGTAGTTTAACTTATTTTTTAAAACACTTTTTATTTAAGAATATATTTTATTATTTTTTGTAGATATTTTAATTTCATCGCATTAAAAAAAAAACATCATCTCGTCTTATTTTTAATGAAAAAATCCTTTTGCAAAACTGCCAGGTACGCTTTGCTAATAAAACACTGTAACTGTAAATGTAAATATCCTGACAACGCTCAATAAATCCAAGAAACAGACAGCTACACCTCACAGCTACAGACGAGGCACGCACACCACACGTCACCCTCATACAGCGCCAAAGACAGCCCCTCTTCCGTTTCCGTCTCTCCATATCTTCCTCCCATTATTTATTTACATCACTTTCAAAACACCTCCTGCAAATCTCTCCCTCTCTCTCTGTCTCTCGCCCTCTTTTTCTTCCTTTTGCCGGCAAACAAATCTCTGTACACAGAACCGCACCTCCTCATTCTCTACACAGAACACATAATCCTTACGTTGCGTGGCTTTTACGTGTTCACGCTTTTTAGCTGTTTAATTTAGTATAAGTAGTTAAAGAAGGATTGGCCTTTGCATTTCTTCGTAACCGTTTCGAAACGCGCGAGCTGATTCGAGAAATTTCAAAGAGAAAATGGAGGAGATATTGCTCTGGTTGGTGTTTCTCTAGACGATTAACAGCTACTGAATTTTGAGAATTTTAGAAGAGAGATGACGGTGGAGTATAGTTGCTGCGAAACGAATTTCTTTATACACATTTTGATAATAGTGTTTCTTGTTATGTTCGCTGGACTGATGTCTGGCCTCACTTTAGGGCTCATGTCTATGAGTCTCGTTGATCTTGAAGTTCTTGCTAAATCTGGTACTCCAAAAGATCGAATATACGCAGGTAGAGATTTAAAATTTCACTTTCGGCATTCTTTTCTTTCCTCATTTATATAGATCGTTTAAGTTCTGTTTGGATAGTGAGAAAGTGAGAGAAAATAAGTGAGAAACTTGTGATTTTGGACGGGTGGAGTTTTGTTGTATGGGACCCAGGGAAATGAGAATTACCTAGACTTGTTAAGTGTGTTCATTAGTTATTACAATTACTAGCCTGTATTTTAGAGATATTTCGCGTTGATTTCTTAGTGGTTGTTGGCTTTAATCTGTACGAATTAATTGGAATCGTAGTATTTTATGCTGAATGCTTATGCCATATAAGAAATTTACGCCGGGGTTATTATAAGTTTAATTGCGTGTGGTCATGTGCTGCGGACGCTGATTGCTTGTTTCATGCTGTAAACAGCGAAAATATTGCCGGTGGTTAAAAACCAGCATTTGTTGCTTTGCACGCTCCTTATTTGCAATGCTGCTGCTATGGAGGTATGTGATGTAGAGAGAGAATTTATAAGCTTTGATTATTGTTTTTCGAATATGACTTGATTATGGAATGTCTTTCTTGTTTTACTTTGTCAGACACTTCCCATTTTTCTTGATAGTCTGGTTACAGCTTGGGGTGCTATTCTAATTTCAGTAACTCTGATTCTTCTATTTGGTGAGGTAAGGCATCGATGTTGGTTTGTGCATTTTTATTAGTTTAAAGCAATCAGGATGCACGGTAGAACCACGGAAGTAGAGGTTCATGAGTCTTAACTTGTTTTGGGTATGCTACTTGAAAATTAGTTTCTTTTGATGACAGATTTTGTGATGATCCACTTTGTTTCGAGATCTAGTTCTTGCACTGTTTTAAATATTCAAACATTTGAATGTTGTCGCGTGTTTTCCTGGCAAAAGATGCTTCTTGGGAACAATGGAAATATATAGCCTGGTTCTTCTAGAGTTTCATCTAGAATTATCTTTTTAAGATGGTAGGAATGGTAAACTGGTTTACTGGTCCACTAATTGCTCTTTTGTTTGGATGTGCAGATTCTACCACAATCTGTTTGTACCCGGTATGGGTTGGCAATTGGCGCAACAGTGACCCCATTTGTCCGAGTTCTTGTTTGGATCTGTTTTCCTGTTGCCTATCCTATAAGCAAGGTGACACATATGTAGGTTAAAGCTTGCACATAGTTGAACCCTCTTAAATGGAAGAGTGACTATTCATTTTTGTGTGATATTTCCAGCTTCTGGACTTTATGCTGGGACATGGTCATGTTGCTCTTTTTCGCAGAGCTGAGTTGAAAACACTTGTTAATTTTCATGGTAACGAGGTGTGTTTTGTGCCCTTCAGAATTACACATCTTTGAACAGAATAATTATCTGCTAGCTTCTTGTTATCGTTATTGTTTGTAGCCTTTCATTCTGCATCTCAAGCCATCAATTTGATGCATTTTTCTACCTTTATTAAAATCTCTTCCATTGCTTATAACTTGTGTACAGAATCTGTTGTCTGCTACCCCTTTTTTTCTTTTACATCTTCCATCAGCTTTGTAACACCGTTGCTGGTGTTTATTAGGCTGGAAAAGGTGGAGAACTGACTCATGATGAGACAACGATTATCGCTGGAGCACTTGAGCTCACTGAGAAAACAGCTAGTGATGCCATGACTCCTATATCTGAAACTTTTGCTATTGACGTTAATGCCAAACTTGACAGGTGTGGTGCACAAAAAGGGTAAACTTAAAAATCACTTGCTTCTGTTGCATGACATTCGTTGTGATTAGCTGCATTATATAATTTCTTTGTACAGGGAGTTGATGAGTTTGATATTGGAGAAAGGGCATAGCAGGGTGCCAGTTTATTATGAGCAATCTACGAACATAATTGGACTAATTCTGGTAAATTGACGATAGTAACGTATTCAGCAACAATGAAAAGGGATCTTTTTTCTTTTTTTCATTTTTTCTCCATATACTTGGAATGCCGGTGCATTGGTTGAATAACATGGTATCCTGATAATCTCCTTCTCCCTGCCAACGTTAAGCTTTTATTGGTTATCTTCTGTACCTATTCTTTGTGCTCTTTCCCTAGCAATTCATGCGTGCTTGAATTGCAAGACACTATTCCCCATTAATTTTTAAATTTGTATGATGTGAAAAAAGGTCAAATATGACAGAGAATTGTGTCAATGGCCTCTTGACTATGAGATTTATTGGCAGTTTTAGAAAGAAAGAAAAAATTGTTTGAAAGTTTAGAAGTCAGCAATGCTCAATGTTATGATGAATCATTATAATATACGGACTTTCAGAATATCTCTTAAGTAAATAAATGGTTTAGTCACATGTTTCAACTATTATATAAATTTTAAGGTGGGGGTTGGCGTGGTGTGTCGGGAGGGTCTACTCTGTAGAGCAGCTGCTGTGGGCAAGATGAGAAGAGTGTGCCTCCCTTCAAATTAGCCTTTTGAGGAACCTTGGACCGTGGCCTCTGTGATTTGCTTTTATCTGTTTGAATTTATCATCTGATGGGTAGACATTTCCCTTGTATTGCTTGCTTATATTAATGCTGTCTTTAGGCGTTCCTTGAGGCCCGCACCATTATTTTTTATGTTCAAATATAATGTATTCCACCAAGACTTGACATAGGAGACATCATTTTTTTCCCGACGTGGAATCTAACTTCAATTTCTTTTAGTTTGGAATTGAATATTAGTTCTTTAAAAGGTCTGCTTATAATTTTGGATTGAGATTTGTGTTTTTTCTTTATGAAATCACCAAAAAAATAATGTTGTAACTTATAAGTAAACATATTCCCCTAACATTGACATGATAAAGAGATAGGATAAACCACAAGGGGGCCAAGTGCATTGAGAACTTGAGCATGGAAAACTGCAAACAAGAATAACTATGGGAAGTGAGGCATGATTTTCGCTAGGGTAACGAAATAAGACTATTCTTACATGCTAATTGATTTTGTTTGGCACTTGATTTGTCCATGATCTCTTGCCTTTACTTTCATATCTTTTGATCAGAGTTCACACGCCAAATCAATTGGCAGAAATTTTTGGCTGCTTTTTCTTGAACATATATGTGTGTTGTGATCTTTTAGGCCAAGAATTTGTTGACAATTCACCCAGAAGATAAAGTACCTGTAAAGAATGTCACTATACGCAGGATCCCCAGGTATCATTTAGGTCAAGAATTGTATTTATGTAGATGTTATATTTTTAGTTGTTCTTGGACAGCAAAATGATGTCCATTGTTACCTACAGACTGATGGCTCTAAATAATTATGTGTTGTAGGGTTCTAGAAACTTTACCTTTATATGATATATTGAACGAGTTTCAAAAAGGTCATAGCCACATGGCAGTTGTTGTAAGGCAGTGCAAAAAGCCAGAGGAGCAGCATGTTAGCAGTGCTAGTGACAGTAAGTGTCAATTCCTATGGGATTTTGCGGCAATTTGTTGTCCCAAGCTGTGCTAAAATCAACCTAATCTGGAGAGCATTGCACTTGATGACAAGTAAAATCATTTTGATAACTGTGGCTCTCTCGTCTCTTGCACACAACAGATCCGGTGAAAGAAGTTAAAGTTGATATCGATGGTGAAAAGCCTCCCAAAGACAAGTCTTTGAAGAGCAAGAGAGCACTTCAAAAGTGGCAAAGCTTTCCCAACAGCGGCAACAATTCATTTAGGAGCTCAAGGAGCAAGAAGTGGACAAAGGACTTGGATTCAGACATCTTGCATCTAAATGGCAATCCACTACCAAAGCTCCCGGAGGAAGAAGAAGCAGTAGGCATAATAACAATGGAAGATGTCATTGAAGAGCTTTTACAGGTAAGCGACATGTTTTGCCATTTATATTACATATGTATCTCCCTCCAGTTTCTTAGAGATTACCTCATGCTGTGATCTGGCTTGGCACCATTTAGGAGGAGATCTTCGATGAAACTGATCATCATTTTGACGATTCTTGCACTGGCATTGCTAAGCCGTAGAACATTCTACGGTATAGACAGACAATGACGAAAAAGTTGTTTCTGATGGAAGATTGATTATGCAATGATCAAGAGTTCTAGTTTCAGAATATACATGCACATCCTGTTGCTTTTGTTGCGGAGAGATCATAAATAGACTCATTAGTGGAGCAAAAAGGATTGTTTATTGAACTTTTTTTTGAATGAAATGTTGAAATGTTTTAATGTCAGGATTGAATATATATCTTTTTACCTTGTTTTGTTGGCTGGCTGGGTCTCCGTATCATATTAATTTTGAAGAGGTAGTAGTGGGTCACATGATAGTGCGACGAAACAATTTATGAATGATCCCTCCCTCGCATCAGCTCACCAACTTACTTTCGCGCTATACCAATACCTAAATCAGCTAGTGTCGGCAACTTAACTGGCTGGATCAGCTATCACAAAGTGCCTCATATCACATCTATGCTCTATAAAATAGAAAATCATATATATTTTATTATTATTCAAATTATATGTGAGATTAAGATTCAAGTGTTGTTTATTACTTTCAAATTATTCTAATGAATTGCATGCAAAAACAGTCACTGTCAGTGGAACTTAAAGATTTGATTATAAAGTATTAGGCTTGTAAAGTAGTAGACGATTATAAATTAAAGAAACTTTAAAATGTTTGCACTGGTATTTTGTAATTAATCCTTTAAGAGTATAAGCTTTTTAGAGTAGAAAATAAATGATTGAAAAGTTATTTGTTTTTTATAGTATTAATGCGAAATAAATATTTTTTATATATTATTAATAAAAAAAAATATTCAGAAAATATAGTAGATTTATTAAAAAAAAATTTATACATTTATAGATTTAGCAGCTCATCAGTAGATTTAGCAGCTCATCATCAGAACTTGTGGGTAGATTATATGTTTTAAGGTTAAGGGTGTGTTTGGAATTGTGGTAAAGATAACGATTAAATGTGTTTTTTATTTAGAAATATATCAAAATAAAGTTTTTTTTATAAAAATTATTTTGACATCAATACATCAAAATGATTTGAAAATATAAAAAAAATTATTTTAAGCAAAAAAAATAATTTTAAAATTTAAAGAAATGCAATTTACATTGCGTTTCTAAATACACCCAAAAACTCGTTATTTTTATAGTTATAAATTGACTTGGGTATTGATAATTTGGAAAATAGAAAATATTATAAAAAAAAATACACTAGAAAGTTAATGCTTGATGGTAAGTAAATGTTTTAGATAGAGAGGTAGTGGTGACGATTCAAAGTGTTTTTAACTTAAAAATATATTAAAATAAATTTTTTATTTTTAAAAAATTATTTTTAATATCAGCACATCAAAATGATTTTAAAAATATATAAAAAAAATTAAAAAAAATTAAAATTTTTAAAAATATCATTTTCACCGCATTTTCCAGCATTAATGAAGTCGGAGACAATTTTCACCTTTTCAATCCAAACTGTTCCGTTGTAATTTTAAATAAATTTGATGCATTTAAGTAATGTTTCAAGTCAAATCATCAATAATGAGCTACTTATTGAATACTTTCAAGCCACATTACAATTGTCTCACGTGCTCTCTTGCGATTCTTGTTTCTCCCTCGAAACTAAAAAGGAACTCAACAACCCAGAACCAAGAATCCTTAAGCCATTTGATTTACCCGGAGAAATAAAATCATACTTTCATCTTTTTTTTTAAAAAAAAAATAATTAAATGAACTGGCCTTGAAAGTTAAATGAATCTTTTCTCGGGATTCATTTATCGTTTTTGAATTGTTTGGGGCAATATTATTTTTTTATAATTTTTTGAACAATTAAATTATTATATTATCCTTAAAAGCAGGAAAACAAAAACCTTGGGTGTGGAGGCTTTTTAGAATTTTACTTTTCCATAAACAGTGTAATGACTCAATATCCGGGGTTTATTTTTGAGTGAAGTTGAGTCAACGTCTGTTTTTTGGGTGCAATGGGCCCAAGAGACACGATCTTTGGCGGAACAAAAAAAAAAAAAAAAACAAAGAAAAAAAGAAAGAGCGCGAATTCGAACGGCAATATGCAAGCAAGCACGCATACGAGATGAAGTGAGATTTGCTCCTCTTTGCGTCCGTGCGTGTGTGAAAGATAGATATATTAACTTAATTTAAAAAAAATATATATTTTTTTATTTTTATAATTATTATTTGTTTCTCTTGTTATTTTTTAATTAAAATTTTTTATCTATTATATTTAATCCTTATTTATTTTATTTAAAATAATTTATAAAATTATAATTTTTTTAATTTCATTATTTTTACACTTTTTTTTCTATTACATTTGATATCAATTATTTTGATTGTTATTTATTTTATTTGAAATAATTTATAAAATTAAAATTTTTTTAATTTTATTCTCATTCAACTATTCAACCTTTTAATTTATAAGGTTTGCTCCTTATTATTTTAATAAACTTGAAAAAAAATATTAAAAATTTATTTTTTAGCTTATTTTTCATGATATAACCAAACACTAAAAAATATTTTTTAATTTATTTATCATGATACTACCAAACATAAAAAAATAATTCACTTTTCAAGAATTTATTTTTAAAAAAACCACTTTCTAAAAAAACACTACTTTTCTGCAAACAAACAAAGAATTAATTCTATTTGCTGTAAGATCATGTTACTTTTCTTTTTTTTTAAACAGTTTGTCGCATATTATTTGAAGGGATCTATGCCTACGATTCAAACTACTCTTTAAAACTTGCCTCGAGAGAAGATGCACATGACATGAGAAACCCAACAGACGCAAGGAAGATATCATTACAGATTCCTTAGTGGGAGGAAATTTAAACAATAAATATATATTTAAATATAAATAATACATTCTTGCAAAACCTGTATGATACTCGTGGTAGTTTGAATTTACCAGGACTTAATTTCTCATTCCCAAGATGTAATTGCCATGTCATGTCAGCATTCCAGGTATTCTTAGAATAAATAATTGCCGAACTCTGCAAACAACAACTATAATACGTATTGAACACAACTAGCTTGTGAATCTTGCATGGGAACAATGGTGTACAAAAAAAAAGGGCACTTACTAGTGTTTACTTCTTTTCTCATCCTTTCTCTTCATTTTCTTATCCCTCGACTTTTCTTTAGATCTGTGCTTCCTGGAATGCTTCTTATCCAAACTCTTTGAACAAACCTTCTTTGCCTTTTTAAGCCTTTCCGTGCCAAGCTCTTCTTCAGATGATGCAAAATATTTCTCTGGTTTAAAAATAACACCCAGCAGCTTAGCATCCGGGCTTCTGGAAAGCTTTTCCTCATAGTCTGGACAAGGTGGAAGGTAAGGCCCTGTTTCATCCATCCTCGAACCTACTGCACCTCGACCTCGCTTAACCCTGTCATGAGCATAAATATCCATGCCAAAACAGTAAGTTTTTTTTTCCCCTGAGAATTTTGAAAAAAGCCACATGATATTTGTGCAATAAAATGAGTCTACAGATGATGGAAATAACATGTGAGTGTGAGAAAAGGAGTTTTTCAATGACCTCGAGTGCAAAAATTCCTCAACTTCTTCATCCCTTAAACCTTCATCTTCTCTTGAATAAGAGCTCCCTACTCTTTTGCTAGACGATGATGACACCCTAGTATTGTCCTCATTTACAGAATGCCTTCTGCCTGTACTTCTAGGGATATCACCAGCATCCTCATAGTTCTTGTTGCAGTTATCATCATATCCTGATTCTTCTCTCAGCCTATCATCCATCTTGAGCTCCTTTTGCCGGACTCGCCACATCTCATTGACCTCAACAGCTCGATTTGCTGAAAAGTGTAAACCAATAAAAAATCAGACATGAAAGATATACAGACATCAGTGGGGCATTAAACAAGCCAATTCTAAGTCCTCTAAACAAAAACAATGATTAAATCAAGAGAGGAGGAGAAAAACATACATGAGCACATTTTAATATAGAAAAAAGAAAAGAAATGAAACGAAATTGTTCTCATTTCAAGTCCCCATAAAAAAAATTGGGACATCATTACATTGTACATATTTTTCAAGCAGTCCTTAATAGGTGCACGGATCTTTTTCTATGCAAGTCAGTTTTAACATGTCAAAATATGCTAGAAATATCTTGTAGAATACATACACATATATCAAAACAATCACGATCCTATAATCTCATGATCCAGTGGGGTTCTGCTTATTATCAGAAGACAACCTGTTAGATAATCAAACACAACATTATTCTTTAAAATGGGCATAACTTTATGCTTTTTCCATAATCCATTTTTGATTCATCTATAGCTGGACTTCAATTACAAAATGTCAGCCAGCTCACAAAAATCTTTTCAAGGAACCCGGATAACAACTTTAAGGCTGTACAATCATGCATGAGTAAAGCAAGGAGCCACTTGTCAGGTGAACTCACATTCTTGTCTGATAGCACTAAAACATTAAAAGGAAAGATGACAATCTGAAAACTAAAAGCAATGAAACACTGACTTTGCTGCACTCCAAGGACAGTCGCAGTGAGGAAGCGAGAATTTGGCCGCGCTCTTACTTTAGGCTGTTCAAGGTAAACGTGCACACCTTCCCTTTCAGCTCGTTGCCGCAATTCAGCTGCTTCTTTCATAAGAACAGCAGCTATTCTGTTCTCAGTCTCCAGATCCATTAAAACCTGCTAAAAAAGCCCCAAAGCACTAGTGTGGTGAGTAACACAAAGAAGAGCATACAAATTGGCTTGGCAGCATAAATATACCCAACTAATTAGACATCTAATTTACAAGCAGTAAACTAGCTTGAGACTATATATTTTTCAATAGTTCACTTGTGCCACCATTTCATATGCAACAACCAAAAATGGTTTTCCTCCCAATAATCTGAATATTCTCCAAAGCTCAATACTTTTGGCATTCCAGATTTTGATTAAAAATTTCTCAATAAGAAAGAAAAAAATGTACCCTGTTTTGAGAAATAAGAATGTATAGTTTCAAATTTAGTTCACATTGATTATTTGTCAAGTATTCCAATTTAAATATGGTATGGAATAGTTTATCCCTGCTTCTCTAGAATTTTTCCTAACAACAAATATACCTGTTTTCTTAGATGATTTTGTTCGTATCATGTTGCTTCTTTTAAATCCAAGTTTATATGTTTCTCACAATCCAATACCTGTTTCGATTGGTTGACCAATAAAGACTGATCATTGATCATGTGTTGGATTGGTATAGAGGACAAACTCTCAACTTTGTGCCCATGAAAAAGAAGTTATTGGGTAATTCCTCATTGGAAAAACCGTGGATCACACAAACAATAGCTCCACTGCTCAGCAAATCACACTGCAAAAAGCTAGTTAATTAAACCCAGCACGATTTTCCACTCAAAATAATTAAAATTTTGAGTACCATTGGACCCAGTCTAGTTTTGTTTCAACCAAGTAAATTAGCAAGAAATTCAAGCTTTTTATGCCCAAAATATTGTTTTTTATGAGAAATAAACAAGTAAAAACATTGGAGCTCATTGAATTCTGAGTAAACAAAAAATGGAGGTATACAGGGCATTAAGAACCTAACCCAATTAATCCATTTATTAATTAAACCTAGAAATTATTGTCTAATACAATAAAAATAATCGAACTTTCGATTTTCTTTTGTATTCCTCAATTTTCTCAGTAACCAAACAACAAAAGCAGAAAAATCTATTTTGGAAGCCATTAACAAGACAAAAACTTACCAAACCGATTGAAGCTGGAAAAGGCAGATGTGAGGAAAAAAGGAGATCCCAATCTCAATCGAAGCAAAAAAGAATGTAGCTTTTGCTCTCCCTCCTTTCACGCTTTCGGATTGCAAATAACATCCCTAACCCTAGTTTTTACTATTATCCTCTTTTCATATATGTCCGTTAACCGAGCCCGAGCAAGTAGGGAAATACGCGTCGCCTGCTGCTACTAGTATTTTCTAACAAGAAGATATGGGCCGGTGTGAAACACAACCCATTTGTTCATTGGGCCCGGGAACACCGAGTTTACGTAACCGTTGATCCCTTAAACGCTCATTAACTCACCGTTGACTATGAATCTCAGGGTTTTGAATTGAACGGAAGCAACTGTTATTAGTTAACGAATGGAAAACACGAATCAGGGCAGTCGATGCTACGTGATTCGTGATGGCTCTTCGTATTATTTAGAAAAGGAAGCCGGAGACCCTTGCCTTCCTTTAAAAGCACCGTAGTACACGACACTCTAACTTCATTGCCCTCTCTCTCTCTGTCTCAGCGAGTGAAGTGCACACAAAATCGGAGAAAACGCAATTTTTATCGACTTCAATTTCTTCTTCTTTTTCTTCCTCGGCTTTTTTAGGCGCCCCTACTACCTTCAAAGCTAGATACTAAAAATCATTATCATCGATAATCTTGATTCCATAATTGCCTTTTGCGTTTCGGTTTCTTAATCTATTTCATTTCGAGTTCACTCTCTTTCACTGCAGAAACCAGAATGTTGAAAAGGAAACAAGATTTCATAAGTTTATCTTTATATATGTTGACCAAGAAAAAAGTACTGTATCAAGGAAAACATAGATTTATAATTTTTCTGAATTCCCAATGTTGTTGAGCTAATAGAAATGCAATGAGTATAGCAAAAACCAGACCTGATGATTGGGTCTAGTACTATCTAAACCTAAGAGATAAGCCAGACCCAAACCTTGCTGGGTGCTCCAGACCTTCCTATGATTGGACTTAGTACATCAGGCATGTTGAGTTTTGTATTAGCTAAACTCAGTCATGATTAGGCTTTACAGTATGTTAAATCCGAGCGTGTTGGACCTGATACTAGCTAAATCTGATACTAGCTAGCTAAACTCAGTTATAATTGGGCTTTGCAATGCGCCACGCCTAAATGTGTTTGGTCTAGCGATAATAAAGTCCAAAAAATTATTAGGTCTAATATCATCAATTCTATAGATCTTTATATAAAATCACATAAGAATTATTTATCAACAAATAAGTTTAATTAAACAAGTCTATTAGGTGTATTAAAGTCTATCATTGTCCATCATGTCTCTATCCTTTTGCTTTGCTTGATAAAATGAGTGGAATACAACTTAAATATCATAAAGGTGAAATCACACTACTTCTCATCTTCTCCACAAAAAGACAAGACTCGTGGGTTATAAATACATTATGAGACTTTCAAAATAAAGGTTCATAATCTTCATTCTCTACTAAATATATATTTTTAAAGCATCTCTCTTTAGAATATTATTATACCCCCTCTCTCTCTAAAATGATATTTATTGAAATATCAGGAAAGTCCTCACCTCTATTAAAAATGGATATTTTGCAGGTTTTAGCCATAAGTTACATTGGCCCACCAAGCACCAAATACAAACTATTAATCACCTTAGTTAAGGAGAATGGATGAGATTGTTAGTGTCACAAACTAATTTTGGGGTTTCTAAAAAAAAAATATCTTCTTTTTTTTTAAAAAAAATAAAAAGCATATCAAAAAGAGAAAAATAAAAAAAAATGAAAATTAACAAAAACAAAATAAAAATGAAAAAAATAGTTAAAACTTGACAAGAGCACGCTAAGAAAGGTTATAGGCACATAGAAGAACTAAATTGGTATTTTGGACAGAAATGAAAGGTCAATTGCACCTCATTGTACCTAAAATCAAAAAACAATGTAAATTCAAAGTTAAATTAAATTATTATTGAACTTAATTTGCATAAAAATTAAGCCAAATTTGCAAGGCCAGTTTGATTTAATCATGGGTTCAATTAAATATTCAATTAAGTTTAAGAATTTATTTGGGTCAAATTAAAAAATTTAATTAGGTGTAAGGACTTAATTATACTTTTAATCGGTCAAATTATTTTTATTATTGACTTAATTGGTAAAAAAAATAAGTTTGGAAGCTTAATTTGGGCTTAATTAAGAAAATTGAAATTTTAGATGACCAAATTTAATTTTTTTCAAGTTCAATTGGGTGAAATCAGGAATAAAATTACAAGAAAATCAAAACTTGAAGGTCAATCAAGGACCAAATTAAAGAAACTCAAGACCAAAAATCTTTTCACAAATGACACACGAATTCAGGGGCCAAATTCAGTTGAAAACAAGGGTGAAATTGAAGAAATTAGAAGTTTAAAGGTCAATTGAGAAAAAAATAAAAAATATCCAAGACTAAGGACCATGATGAAAAACACGATGGAATCAGGGGGTGCTTTTGAAACTTGACAGGGGTGAAATTGAATTGATTTTTAGAATCAAAATTCAATTAAGGATCTAATTGAATAAATCGAAAGGTTTGAGGGTTGAAATTGAAAAAGAAGTTTTAAACCTAATTTAAACCCAAAGAGCCAAAACGACGGTGTTTTTTTAAAATTAAATGACATGTTTTGTATAAAATGTCGTCGTTTTGTTAATTAAAAAAAAAGAGAAACACATCATTTTGAAGGGTATTGTTCATTGTCTTTTATCCAAAATAAGTAAAGACAACCTATTTGGATAAGGGGTTTGGGTGTTATTTTTCCTCTTCATTGTAATTTCAATGATAGAAAAAGCTTGCTCTCCTTGATCTTCTGATGAAGGAGGATCCTGTCAACCTTATTTTAATCCTATCCTTACTCTGATATGTCTGCAAAGTTAACCCAAAGAAGCTAACTCGACCAACTTTGGCAACCTATGATGGTGATTTTTAGCCAACAGTTAAGATCCTTTCTATTTGATACAAGAGTCAAGATTCGTACACAATAAAGACTAGATGTTCCTTTTTCATCCCACTATAAATAAGGATGGATTTCTTGCAAAATTAAGTGGAAAGCGAGCAAAAAAATCAGCCTTTACACACCATTTTTTCAGTTACGTGGCCAACCTTATTTCCTTCTTATCTCCCCTTCAACCCATGAGCAAGTCATACCTCCAGTTGCAACTCTCTCTCTCCTTCATTATGATCATTCTTATTTCTTATGCACCTCTTTTTACATATGATGAGAGAACCATTAAACCAAGACAGCAGTTCAACCTCCTCTCTCTTGATTTCCCTTTAGCTAATCCACTGTGAGAACCTTCATACAAAATGCATGTGAAATACCTGGAAGTTTTCTTTTTACTGTATCCATCAGATAAAAATGTGACTTATGGCATATTCTCAGCATTCATCTTTAATGCCTTTTGAATCTCTGACAAGAAACACATCCAACTCTCACCATTTTTCACACCAACAACTCCAAATGCAAGTGGAAATAACTTGTCATCAACATCAAAAGATGTGGCTAAAAATAAGGTGCCTAGGTATTTGCTCTTGAGGTGGATTCCACCAAGCCCAATAATAGGCAAGTAACCATTCAAAAACCCATGCATGGGTCCATAAAAAGACATTAATAGCCTCTGAAATAGATTATCTGCACTGGTGGTGATCACTTCTGCAATACTATTAGGGTTAGTTCTCTTTAATTGCTCGTATTATAAAGGAAATAGACAATATCCTCCCATTCTTAGGCAAACCAAGCTTGCTTATGTGGAATATTTATCCTTATTGTTGATGGATATCATGCAATGTATCCTTTGGTTTGTAATTGGTGTTATTCCGTAGTCGTTCCCCTTTAAATCTCACAATCCAATCTACAGAAGCCTAATTTGTTCATTTATACCACAAGTATGAGTACCTTCAAGGCTTCTTATTATGAAGGTTAGGGCATTAGAAAGCTTAATTGCATGAACACGCTATGGACAACCTTCTAAAGCACACTTTTTAAAGTATCAAATCAAGTCACTTTTTATAATACGAAGTTCAAAGTATTGTGCAATTGCCACTCCTTTAATCACATTCTGAAAAGCCTTGACATAGGAAACTCTTCGCCAATAACAAAAGCGTGGTCTTTCATGTGATACCTAAGAGATATAAAGGACATCAAGTAGTTATAACAATATTAATTTTTATATTTAGATTAGTTGTATCTTATCCCTTTTAAATCTCTTATCCAATCTTCTTCTAGGATTCACTTATTACGATAATGTATCTCTGATTAACACTTTGTAAAGTCTTATATATAAGATGTATTGTTATCAATAAAATTATCTTTCTGTAAAACTTTTTATGATATCAGAGCCACTTTCTCTAACGAGATTTTTTTTTCTAATGGCTACATCTCCTGAATCAGTGTTTATTAACCCTCATGTGCCAATTAGCAATAGTGAGACTACTCTTGTTGCCTTCAATGTTGGATCTCAATTACCTTTGAAGCTGACTTTTTTCCAATTTTTCTTTATGGCGTGCCCGATTGATGTCTTTGTTTATTGGCTATGACCTTTAGGGCTATATTGACAATACTATTATGTGTTCGTCATCAACACTTCCTCCCAGCACCTCTTCTAATGGCTTAGCTTCTGTAGATGTTCCTAATCCAATCTTTTGGCATTGGCTTAGGCAAGATAAGTTGATTCTTCTTGCCATCTTTACATTTGTCTTTGAATCAGTTATGCCTCTCATTGCTGCTTCATCTACTACTCATGAAACACGATCTAAGTTGCAATGATTGTAAGCCAATCATTCATGTACTCTTGTTATGCAACTTAAGGAGAGTTTAACTCTTATTAAGAGAAAGTCTCACCTGGTTTCGAAATATCTTCATGCCATCAAGGTTATTGTTGATAAACTTGCAGTGATTGATTCTCCCATCTTAGCAGATGACATAACTTTTTATGTTCTTAGTAGTCTTGGCTTTGACTTTTATGATATTGTATCACTTATTTGAAACCGTAAGTTTTATTTTACCTTTGAAAAGCTTCATGATATGCTAATTTCTCACTAACACTATTTAAAACATATTAAAGCTTCAAACTTCATCATTATTGCTACTGCAAACAATACTCAACGTTGTCCCATGAATTCCAAATTCAACCGCAACCAACGCTTTAACAATGGTTCCTCTAGACAACATCGCACCAATTATAATTGTAATGGTCGCAGAGAACGATTTGTTAAGCCCCAAATTATTTGCCAATTACATGACAAAGTGGGACACTCAGCCAAGACTTGCTGTGTGGTTTCTAGTGACAAGTCTATGAATTGTGCAACTACAGGTGGGTCTAATAATAAGAAATGGCTTGTGACTCAGCTACTTTTCAAAACATTACATCTGATCTTGCCAATTTATCTGTTCACTCAGAGTATGATGGCACTGATGAAGTTGTCATTGGAGATGGCTCAAGTTTGTAAGTCACACATGTTGGCTCTATGACTTTTCCCCTCTTTCTCGAGCCTTTTAAACTAACTAATATTCTTTGTGTTCCTAATATTCACCAAAATCTGATTTATGTTCATAACTTTACCCGTTCCAATAATGTTTTTATTGACTTTCACCCATTTTATTTTCTTGTGAAGGATCAAAGCACAGAGGCGACTCTTTTTTGCGATGAATATCATGAAGGTGTTTATCCAATACTAATGACTTTCTCTTCTATCAAGTCTTTTGTTTTAGCACTTGTTTGTGGACGAACAATATTCATCATTTGGCATAGGTGATTTGGGCATCCATTAAATAAAATTGTTGATTTAATTATTCATCGCTTTCTCTTCCAACTATAGTGACTCTTTTTCGCAATAAATTTCATGATGGTGTTTATCCAATACCGATGACTTTCTCTTTTATCAAGTCTTTTATTTTAGCACTTGTTGGTGAACGAACAACATCTGACATTTGGCATAAGTGATTTGGGCATTCATCAAATAAAATTGTTGATTTGATTATTCATCGTTTTCTCTTCCAACTATAGTGTCTCGTCCTTCCTTACCATCACTTTGTTATGCTTTTCAATGCAATAAAAGTCATAAATTACCTTTTTCTTCTACTTCTCTTATTAGTACTCATCCTCTTGAATACATCTATACAGATCTTTAGGGGTCTGCATCTTCAACTTCAATTGATGGATTTTGTTTTTATATGTTATTTGTTGATCACTTTACCAAGTATTGTTGGTTATTTCTAATTCATAGAAAAAGTAATGTTTGCTCTATCTTGTGTCAATTAAAAGGATGACTTGAAAAACAATTTTGTTTTTTTATACTCTGATAATAGGGGGGAATATAATGTTGTTCATAACTATCTTTCTTCTAATTCCATTAGTTGGCTAACCACAGTTCCTCATATACCTCAACAAAATTGTATTAGTGATTGTTGTCATTGTCACATTATTGAAACAAGACTAACTCTATAAAATCAAGCAAGTCTTCCTTCATCTTATTGGTCCTATACTTTTCAAATAGCGGTTTATTTGATAAATCGTAAATCTACTTTTATTTTACAAAATAAAAGTCCTTTCGAGTGTCTATTTGGTCGCTTGCCAGATTATAAAAAAAAGTATGCATTTTTGGTTGTTAGTGTTATTCATGGCTAAAACCTTATACCGCCAGTAAACTATATTCAAAATCCATACCTTGTTTGTTTCTCGGTTACTCAAACTCATAAAATACTTATAAATATATGGACTTTAATTCATCTCGTATTTACATGTCTTTATTTTTATTAATGTAATTTTTTTTTCAACCTCTGCCCATGTTACTATGCCTTCTCTGTCAGTTTCAGGTGCTAATACATAAGATCTTACTATAATAGTGGTGCCTCACATTGGAATGATACTTTTCTCTGCTACCATCGTGACAAATGTTCTCATGCAGCTTCACCTTTATCTTTTTCTACACTAGCACAACCTCGACCTATAAGCAACCAACCTGCCGTACCTGTAGCTTCATAACAATCTATTTATACTTATACCACCACTATCAAGTCTATGAATGATATTTATAAACCCAAACAGCTTTTCCTAATCATAAAATACCCTCTTCCCCAACCTCTAGAGCTCACATGTGTGTCTCGGGCCTTGAAGGATCCGAAGTCGTGAAATGCTATGTCAGAGGAGTTTTAGTGAGACTGATGATGATTTTATATCTATAATTCAGCAATTCTGTAAGAACACTCGATGACGGCCATCACTAAGAACATGCACGCATTGCTTTGAGTGAATGGGACGAACAAGATCCCTTATATGTTTATATATTAGCAACAAATCAAGCCCAAAATGTTACAGATTACAAACAAGGGGCTAAGAAATAACTATGTAGACAACAACAAAGAATTACTCGAGCAGTTCACGCGGAATATATAATTCAATGAATGGATTGAACAACAACAAGATATAGTACACCAACAGGAGTATTTTTGTAGAAAATAACTTAAGCCACTCTTCGTGTGCAGCTCTTTGGTGTGTGGATGGCATGAAAATTCGGTTCCTTTGGAATAGTTGTTGACCTCTTCCCCTGTAGTGATTGCCTGGAGACGGTAGAAGCAGAAGCTTTGATTTCCAGGGAAGCACTGCTTTTTCTAGGCTTTTCAGCTTCTTTGGGTCTCAAGAATGTTGGTGAGTCTTCCTTTATCACACCTAGTTGACCAGGTATCATAATCGAGAGTGTTTCGTTTGTAATCGATGAGGTCCTGCAAGAGCATAGTGACTTAATTAGTAGTGGGATTCCGAAATAATTCTACAATTAAAATTAGTTTTTAAAAGTAGAAACTCACTCTTGAGGCCTTGCGACTTTTCTCACAAATGATGATCTGGTCTTCTTCAAGACGTTCCCCAGATTTTGAGCTGCTGTCTTGTCCTCGCTATATTTCTTCAGTGGGGCCACAAGCTTCTGTTGTGACGAAACTGTGTGTCTCTGTGGAGCTGAAGATAATTTTCGTCTCACTCTTTCTTTGTTCTTCAAGCTGGAAGTCTGGTTTTGCGACAAAAAGTATCATAATAGGAGGCTTGAGCCAGTGTCTATATAAACAACCATGGAAACCAAACCTTAATGTTTTTTACTGTTATTTTACGTTTGAAAAGTAGATAGTCTTACATGTTGTTCCTTCTGTGTTGTGTTTCTTTCCACTTCACATGCTTCCTGAGCGTCATTGGCTGGTTCGGTTTGTTCAAGGCTCTTGTCATTTGTCTGCAATTAGAATAATAATATCAGTCTAGTTGAACCATTGTTGACGGCTAAAAGAGCATTTAACTGAAAACTCACTGGCAATGCATTATGATGTTTTTTCTGTAAATTCCCTCCTGGGAACCTCGTAACTGGCAGGATTTCTTTCAGAGGAGCAGGGTGGAGCTTCTTCTCTGAGGTTGCTTCCTTAAGAATCCCTCTTTCCTATATATAAATTAAGTATTCTCAGATTCTATTAAAAGATATTTCTAAGACGCAGGTAGGATAATGAAGTACATACATCAGTTCTCAGCCGAAAAGGCTTGGGATTTGTAGGCTTAGGTTTTCTATGTTTTAGTTCTTGAGCACCAGTGGCATGAGTAACGAAGCTCTCTTTGGATGGCTTCCTCTTTGCTTTGGCTATCTGCATCTTTCCATATTCACAAAGAAATCACACACAGAAAGGAAAAGGAAAGAAAGAAAGTGACAAAAATATCCAGAAAGATGAATGCAAGTTCCTGAAAGAGGAGTAAGTGACCTTTTGAGTGCTCTTCACACTCTCATGCTTGCCAAGGATTTGTCTTTTCAAGTGGCCAGTATTGAGATCCATTTCTCTGAAAATCCAAAATTCATTGATAAGTGATGGCCAAAAGTATCTAACAACATCCTATAAAGACCGATGAAATTATTGAAATGAGTTTACTCACCTGTTATCATCAGAGGCTGAAGCATTTTCCTTATCGTCACTCCCAATGGCTTCTCTGTCATTTTCCTTTTCATCTGAGATGAAAATATGCTTACTATCATTACTCTCCATGGGACCATCAATGCCCTTATCCATACTCAAGTTCCTTTTGTCTTCTTTGCCATGTCTTACATTGGTACCATTGCCATCTTCTCTTGAAGCTACAAGTTTAGGAACATCATTTTCTCCCAAGCCCCTCTCATGGATCCGGGAATAAAGTCTTTGATTTGGCTCATTGCATCCGGGGGTATTTGCCTTGGCATCTGACAAAGCTTCAACTTTGTTCTCAACCATCGATGCTTCTATTTTTACAGTTGTTAAGGGCCCTTCAAGGGCATCATTTCCTTCATCACATTTAGCATTATAGCAGGCGCCGGGAAAACCATTTCTTGATTTCTCCTCAATCTCCGTGTCACTGAAATCATTTTCAGCCCCTTCTCGAGGCACGGGACCATGACACTGCTTTGAGTTCTTTCCCTTGTTCTTTTTCATCACACATTTGAAAGATTTGGATTCCTTTCCCTTACAATTTTGAGAAAGTAGTCCATCATAAACTCTGCTTTTAACCTCTCGTCCTCGTGGTTGTTTCCTTGGAGCATTTGAAGGCAATTGTCTATTACACGCCAAAGCATGCTTCTTTCCATCAGCGATCTCAAGATTCTTTATACCTGCACATATTTTCTTGACAGTTGTATCCAATTCAATTGAAGTCTTTGTCCTCGTTGACTTCTTAGGAGAATGAAATAATGCCTTCGCTACCACCCTACTATTTGGCACTGCAACGGCTGTTGCTTTCGGATTCCTAACACTACAAAACGCATCAGGATTTGACAGTCGCTTTTTGCTCCTTGGAGTTGTCAGAGCCTTGGATACAACAGATTGCTTTGCCCTCACATTTGGGTTTGCATTTTGTTTAGCAAGGGACTTAACTCTCACTTTAGGATCAACCATTCTTTTAGATATCGAGGAAATGAGGGCCAATCTTGATACTCGAGGTTTTGAAGATTTTGCTGGAACTGTCTGGGGACATTTAATATTGGCACTATCACATACAATTAGTAAATCGTGTTAGTACAAATCCGGTTAGAGCAATAAGAGAAGACATTAAGAAACCATTTAGGAATGTGGTTCAAACCGCGTTCCCTCAAAATTTTTTTTTTGCTAATTTTTTTTTTTTATGTTTTCAAATCATGTACTGATCTGAAAAATGATTTTTGAAAAATAAAAAAATATTATTTTAATGTATTTATAAACGAAAAGCACTTTGAACCGCTACCACAATGCCAAACAGGCCCAATTATATACCTTGAATCCTTTCTGTACAGTGCTCTCCGAAGCCGTATGTTGGGACTCCTTGCAGCCATAACCTGCATGACTCAATAACTTACTGCCTAATACTAAGTTGATCTACTGTAGAAACCATCATACTGCGGAAAAGAAAGTGATAGCTAACCCGTAAAACAAATTTTTTGTAGATTGCTTCAGAATCCATTTCTTCTTCATGCTTTTGATCACATCCTACAGCAAAGGCACATGGGATGCAAATAGAGAAATTCAAAATCTAGCATTTGAAGTCGCTCACAAAAAACAAAATGAAAAAAAATAACCCGCTGATATAATCAAATACGCAATTGAAAAGTACATAATGCAGCTCATTTAGAATAATTCTGGAGTAGAATTGCAGTGGATTTGAATTAATTTTTTATTGAATTCACTTGTATGCAAGTATGCAAGGAGTTAGAAACGAACTGGTATGATTTTGCAGATATTTACAATGAACCTTTTTCTTTTCTTTTCTTTCCTTTTCTTTCCTTTTCTTGATCAAAACATACGAACAACAAGCCCCATTCATGCTAATCAAGTCCTCAAAATTGAGAATTTGGTCATTGCGTGATAGGGCCCTGCCAAGTAGTGGATCAATCAACACGAATCTATCATAACATGATGCTTGAAAAGGCAAAAACCACATAGAATTCACTCCAGTTCTATCACCTTTCGCCATTTCCTTATTTGGTATATCTATTTAGCTTTTTAATTGAGTTCAAAAGGTTAAGAAATAAAATTTAATATGGAACGGATTTATGTTGATTTATTCATTGCATGGTGGATCTCACTACGCAAAGGTCATCCTCAACTTGGAAACTATTTTATCCACGTGTTTCAATAATACGAGAAAAAAATTGCCATATTGGAAATATTTATACCAGATAAGATTCTAACGTTCAAGACTACTTGGAGACATTGAATTGATAGTAAGGGAAATGCAACCTACACTCGCAAGTGACGCACCCTCCCGCATCCAATCCAAAGATGCAGGTTGCATAACGTCCATTGAATGCGCTGGGCTTCATTACTTGCAAGTGACTGTAGCATTTCTCTTAGCAACAATTAAACTAGGTTTAGTTTAAGGGTTAAAATCTTGTTATTGCAAAAAAAAAAAGTTCACTTGATCTTTTTTTAAATTCTGTGGCAAGTTCACTTGATCTTTAATTAAAAAATTATCGAAAAGTACAAATCCAATTACGAGATAGTAAAAGACAAACAATGAACAGCATGAATTGGACCCGATTCTATTCTACCAAACATGACGTTGCATACTTAATTCAAGTAATGTTATCCAGGATAATTCCAACTCCAGCTCCACTTTATGACTCTAAGCAATCTGAAAAGAAGTCAGATTTCTACAAGTAGAGAAATCTCTTTCTTTTTAATATGTTCAAAACAAGATACACCAAGCAAGCAAAAGAAGTGGCATGGCATGCCATAGAGTGATTCATAGTTTGGATTGAGTTCCACACAATTCTTAACAAATCTGGTAATCAACAGACATTAATTAAACTTAAAAAAAAAATGCAGTCATAATCCTATTTTAACAGACGGTATTGAATTAATTGTGCTCTTGCTCTCTTAATTAACGTCATGAAGGAGACCGTAACCTCCTCCATCTTTAAGAGCCCTGTCTTAAACGACAAGTCAAGTCATCGACCGTTCATGATAGAGCTTCAGGTGTGAAGTAATTAGAGAAAAGAAGAAAACAAAGTTGAATTTACAAGATTTACCAACACGCAAGCAGAACCAATATCGGTCATCACCCGGGTGGTAGTGATCGGGAGCGTTAAGGTCCACGAACTTCGGCGCCTCGATGTTCTCGTAGAAGTCTTCTTCGCCGTTGGTTTTCAAACACTGAGATTCTTCTTCCATTTTCTCAGAGAGAGAGAGGACAGCAGAGAGAGAGAGAGAGGGAGAGGGAGAGGAGCGTGTTTTTTGCGTTTGTGTGTGTAAGGGAGAGTGGAGCTGTGTGGAGAAGAATCTGTTGGGTCGGTAATGGTGAGAGGATCGAGACGACTTTAAAAATAAAAATAAAAAAACGAACGCTTTCTTTCCTCTCTTACTGTAAGTAGCCGTTGGGAAAGGTACAAATTCTGAAAGACACGATTGTCATAATAACCGATTCTCGTGTCTATTTTCGTCCAATCCAATAAGTATCAGACGACTGCAACCCGGTCCAGACAAGACCAGAAACACAGCCTTCCAGGGGCCCACAGTTCCATCTATCAAGTCCAGCCCAGTCCAGCCCATCTTTCTCTTTCGATTTTTTATTCTCTTAAGCACCATAAAGATATTAAATTAAAAAAATCATATATGGATTGGCTACGGGCGGGAAAAATGCATGGTGGTATTGCCTACGGGTTAGATATATTACAGGCAATGTATATTTACTCTGAAATTATCAAACACCTCTTGTATATTTAGATAAATAAATAAAGCCACTTGAGCCCGGCTTATTCTGCCCAATTCTTTTAGTCTTTTTGGTCATAGTAATTTAGATAGAATCTCCATCCCCTCTGAATAGTTATGCAATAGAAAATTAAAATCCTTGCCAAATGCTAGCAAACGGCTAAACTATGTTTTGTTTTTCTTTACCATTAAATAAACCGAGGCATTGCACCTCACCAGCCATATCTAAAGCCTTAGGCATTACCGTCCTCAAGAACTCGGCATTCCACCTTTTTATCATCCCGACAACAAATAGTTTTTCTCAGGGTTGCCATGCAATGTCTACAGTGTGGTTATCCAAAGAGATTGGGAAAGCACAGTTGAAGGACTGGTCATAAACCAATCAGGCGGCCCCTCACAATGACTAGTAAAAGCACAGGCAACATAGACATTCCAAAGTTATTCAACGTAAGTTATTCAACGTTCACAATTTAAATCCTGTAATTATACAACCTGCTTTCCTGTGGGATGCAAACCACGGTGACGAAAAGTGACATGTTTTATTCAAGGAATTTATTCGTCTGAGCTTGATCCACCTCCTTTCACGGTCCATTCTTGATGATGTTTTTGAGTTTCTCATTTGCAGCCACAAGCTCCGCGGTTATTCCTGGTTCATTAGCAGAATGCCCTGCGTCTGGGACAACCTGTCCAAGGTGATTTCATATGGTAACTAGTTCAAATCTGAGGAAAGCTGAAAATGAAGCCATGGAGAAAAAATGCATAATCCCATGATCCATTCTTAAAATGAGATCTGCTCTATGTGTCAATCCAATGTCATCATCTATCAAGATTATCAGTTGAAATAGTACATGCATAACTAGCCCATCCAATAATTCAAATAGTAATGCAAGCCACATCGAGTGGCTTGCATTACAATTAGATGTAGTTGTTATATGTGCTGCAAAACATTAAGAATACTGAATGAAAAAATCCAGCAGCTTAGAGAAGTTCTCATACCTTTAGATCTGCCTCTGGCCATGCCTTATGAAGATCCCAAGCAGACATCATAGGACAGCAAACATCATATCTCCCCTGCAACATAATTCAACTATGTTAAACAATAAATGTTTCACGCCTTTAAAAATGCAGCAAAGGTTATCAAATCCCGTGTTGGATCATAAATTCTACGGTTTTATGTTTCAAAATTCACCTGACAATTTAACTGGTCTAAGAAATCAATCTAGAATGAGATTGAACTAAGATTGGTAATTGGATCATTATAATCGTGAGTTTACCAGCATTGTTAATGAGTTCAAAATTGAAGGGATTACGAGTTTTTGATATGATAACGGAAAAACTGCTTCTCTCGTGCTGCTTTCCTCATATGCTGTTATTTACCAAATCTATAGTTTTCGCTTGTAATTTCTCTTCACCTCAATTTCTCCACCTCCTCTCCTCTCGATCATCCCATTTCCATTCTCTATGATTTAAAAGTCTTCAATCATTATCACTTACTTTTATTCTGAACCGTGTGAGTTAAAACTAAGAATAAGAAGAGGGATGAGAACAATCGAGTAAAAAGAGTGGTTAATAAAGTCTAGAAAAACAAAGCAAAGGAGCACACTTTTAGAAGATTTCAGGCACTTTAATGGAGTTATGGTGGAAAAACCAATGGTTGAGAAGATAAAGAAAGAAACCACATGATTTAATAATGTTGGACTGTAGCATATTTGACCAAATGATTCTAAAAATATGAAGTGAAGAACAGCCCTTCCATGGGCTTGATTGTTTATGGGTCAAATTAAGGATTAATTTTATGGCCTTGATCAGTACCTTATTTGGTATATAACTGTGTTTTATCACCAAGCTGAATTTTCTAGAAAAACTCTCTTTATATGTGGCTTACTCATCTGAATTTAGTATTTTAGTATTCATAAAAATATAGATAAGAAGTGTGCGAATAAAAATCGAAGATGGAGATTGAGCGTAGGAAGAATAAGCAGCACATTTTAACTTATTGTCGTTATTATATTCATTGTTTTAAAACATAATTTTAGTTGTTGGTAAATCAGAAGATTCTTCAGACCCTTGATCGATCCTTATTAATAATATATATATATATATATATATATATAATAATATATATATATATATATATATATAACCTTGGATTCAGTGGCCACAAAAAAATTGAATTTTGACAAAGTGATCAAATTGCAAGGATTGATCAAAATATAGGATGTTAACAGAATCATATCAGAGAGCACATTATGTATGGTTTCATTTAGCACATGAAAATCATTTATTTGTCTGAAAAGATCACTCGTTTTCCAAACAAAGCACATAAAATGATTGATCAAAACATAGGATGTTAACAGAATCATATCAGAGAGCACATTATGTATGGTTTCATTTAGCACATGAAAATCATTTATTTGTCTGAAAAGATCACTCGTTTTCCAAACAAAGCACATAAAATGACAGTAGAGATAAAGGTAACACATACCTGTACAATTGTAGTGTTGATGTGTCTTATTTTATCAACATTTTCTAATAGGAAAGAATCTGAAGGAAAAAACCCCTTGTTCACAAAGTAGTGATTTTCAATCCTTGCAAATGCCTGAATAGAATGAAACAAGCAGGGACACATTAAAAAATTCAACAATCATGTCCACAATTCAAATTTCAAACATCTTAAACAAAAAAAAAATTAAGCAGTGATGAATTATTTATCTCAATCTGCTATGGTGAATTGAATTAAAAATTGAGAAAAAAGATGACAGATTCTCAGCACTATATCAAATTTAAGTAAACGCTGGAAGCAACTATATTATAGAGAAGTTACAAGGTTGAAATGCTTTGGTTCTCAACAATAACACACGAACTTTTCACTCTGCATTTGAGCAACAACTGAAGAAATATGCCAGTGAGTTCACTTTTCTTGTGCAGTATCATGGGGCATTTTAGTTTCTCCTTTCCTACTCTACAACAGTAGACTAAAGGAAATCTCAAGGAAGACATGTTTTGATGTCTCGTTGATGGAACAACACAGAAGCCTATAATAATTGATGCTAGATTGACTTACCAAGGAAAAAATATCATCATCCCCTCTCTTGACAGTCTCTTCATTTGGAAGAAGATGGGCAGTCATCATTTCCCATTTGGTCCATGCTCTTGCAGCTGCATACTAAGAAATTATGAGGGTAATGCATTCATTATTTCTATTTTAAGGACCCACCATCAGTGTAATCGAAGGACATGCACTTGATTCTCAACATATTTTAAAACTTGTGCATGCTCAAGTGTCAAGATCAGATAAATGGTCATGGTTTTCATATACAAATGTAAAAATTAGTGTTGTTGTTGTTGTTGAAACTAGACCGACACAATTTTTAGATATAAAATCAGTCAAAAAAAAACAGGTAGTAACTTACTTGTGTTTCCAAATCATCAGAGTTTAATCTCTTGCTGTAAGCATCTATGAAACATCCCCTTTCATTTTCTGGAATAAAATCTCTGAATGACTCCCAAGCTGCATGGCAAGAGTCAGCTAAATATATAAGAAACTTCAAAAACACTTGTGCATGCTCAATAAAAAGAACCAGAGTTTTAAATTACTGGGCACAAATCAACAGAGCATTTCAAAGCAAGCTAATAAACATTCTTGTGCATGGTTTCTGAAACAAAGACCAGCCACAGCAGTTCCACAGTCCTCCTAATAAACATTGAAATTACCTTAAATTATAAAATATAGTATCTAAGAATTGGAGGAATGCAATCACAACCTCCCTGCATGTACTGTAGGATGGAATAATAAGAGAAATAATCATCATCATGACAAGTATTTTAAAAAAAAATCATGAATTAGGCTATCTACGAATTTATTAACATTATCTACATCTCAAAGCATACAGGATGGAAATGCCAGCTTAAATTACTTATAGCATCTGAGCATGGTCATTTTTTTATAAGAATGTGAAAGCTTATTACTGCCAGCGAAAAAATGTTGGCGCACTTTTTCTTGAACACCACAATCCTCTTGCCCTTTGCTACCGCCAGCTAGCCCTTGGACCTTTTTATTATCTCAACCAATCTATGATGCATATGTTTATGGTTTATCTTGTTATAATAGATCATATAAAGAATAGTATCTAGCATACCATCAGGAAATATAGCAGCAGCACCACCTTCATAAAACCAGTCAATCTCTTTCTTTCGCAAAAGAAAAATCCCTCGAAGGACCAGTCCAGTAACCTTAAAAAAAAACACAGAAAAACTATCAAAATATGAATCAGTTCTGCTCCAAACAAAAGTTTATGAAATTTCAATGGCCTGGTTCCTGTTGTTTACGAGTTCCCACCAAAGAAACAGTGTCAAGTTAAAGTAATTACGCACCTTTTCAGGATGTGATTGGCTGTACGCAAGTGCCAGTGTACTTCCCCATGATCCACCAAAAACCTGCACAGTAAGAGAATATAAACATCCAGTTCAACAATTTCACCCCCATTATAGAAAATAGAGTTTTCTTGCCGGATCAACAACTGGACAAAATTTTGACCTGCCATTCCGGAATTTTCAAGTGTTCCCTTAGCTTTTCAATGTCATCAATGAGATCCCAAGTGGTATTTTCCTCCAAGGAAGCATGGGGTGTGCTCTTTCCGGCACCCCGCTAAGGAAACAAAACGAGAAATTAAATTTCAAATTGTAGAGATTAAATGGAGGCTCATAATTTATCATAGTGGATACTAGAATAACAACCTGATCAAACAAAATGATTCTGTAAAATTCAGGATCAAAAAATCTTCGGTTACTCGGTGCAGTTCCTCCTCCTGGGCCCCCATGAAGAAAGACAACAGGCTGCAAAAGGGTAAGGAAATTCTTTTTTTCAAATATTCAGATACCTTTTCATCTACAACTTCTTAAGAGAAACATAGACTCATTCAACCGACTTTTAATAAACTGATCAACTACAACACTACGGAAAAGACTCAAACATATTGCAAAAACTAACATTAGGACAAGGGAAAGACTGCTACTTTCAACATGCATATTCAGTCACGCTAGTGTGTACAGTTTCAATTATCAAAACCCCAACAAACAAAAATACCTAGATCCAAAAAAATAAATGAACATGAGAGTTGTATGAATAAAAAATTAAATTTTAGAGACCACGGCTACTTACATGCCCAGAGGGACTTCCTGATTGTTCATAGTAGATTGAGTGAAGATCAGAGACCTTCAAAAAACCAGTCTCATAAGGCTCTATATTTGCATAAAGATTCCTATTTAACTCCACTGACTCCTTGACTGGTTCCATGTACAACCCACTTGCCTGTGATTCACACTTGTAATCAAGATTTCTCACACTTAACAGTAAAGGATTCCTTCTTCCTGCAAAGTTGGACGAAACATTACTACGATTACAGGTGTTTTCTGTATATAAAAAGTAAAACCTAACGCACACATAGAGAGTACTTACTGATGGAAAGACAGGAGAGTGAAGGGAGAAGAGGAGTGAGGGAAGGAAGGGGAGGAGGAGGTGCGAAAGAGACGAGTGAACTAGTGAAGCCTAATAAACTCATGATAGTGGGCATATAATAATAGCGTGGGTAATGTTTTTGGATTAGCTTTAGCTTACAAAGGTACCGTGTTCAGATTCCAAGCCCAATTTTTTAAATGAAATATGCCCTTTCTTATTTTAACTCTTTCGGTGATTCTTTTATTATATTATTTTGGCTTTCAATGCTTCTTTTACATCTTATAAGAGGAATCCAAGTAAAACGTTATTTTACGATTTTTTTTATAAAAAAAAAAATTATTCCTACAGATCTTGTAAAAATATTATTTATTGTAATAATATTTTTTTTCCATAGCTTTTTTTCTTTGATTTTTCTAAAATCTATATATTTTTTTTTATAAGATTAGTACGGTCTTATAATTCATATAATTAGTTTGGTGAATTCACCTAAGTTAATTTAAATTATTTTTTAATTGATTTTTTTTCAATTACTTCATTTAATACTGGGTTAATTAAAAATCATTCGGATTACTTTTAAAACCGTCAAGTCAATTGAATCATATTAATTTATTAAAATAATTATATATTAAATATATTAAAATATATTTAGCTCTTATAAATGATTTTTTACTATTAAAATGCACATAAAAAACTATATTTATATTATTTAAAATTTTATATTATTAAATTAGCTCTTCTAAATAGCATCTTCTTTTAGATATGCTCTCACACCCTACATGTCTTTTCTTCTTGTTATTATTCTCATTCTTAATTTTGATCCTTTGTATGAAAAGACTATTAGGCATCTTCAAGGAAAGAGTTAGAAGAAAAGCTACAAGAAAAGAAAAACAAATTTTGGCTTTCATCTCTTATTTTTATAGCTTCGAGGGAAGGGCTGTATTAGAGAGCCAAAATAACATTTATAAATTAGAGAGCTATTCCTACTTGTTGGTTATAAGAGTTGAAAACAAAGAG
>Ga0325401_1000433_pt1 | contig 29743 bp, 17 predicted proteins | sample PopdelMetagenome_FD_205666 | JGI IMG/M metagenome (GOLD analysis project Ga0325401, IMG submission 205666) | Populus deltoides microbial communities from Bellville, Georgia, United States - Xylem-PdKOR-R2 | ecosystem: Host-associated > Plants > Phyllosphere > Stem > Wood/Secondary xylem | place...
AAACAACATGTGTATAGCGGTGTTTTTATGGCAAGCTCACCCTCTTTATCCATTTCTCTTGTTACTCAACAGAGATGAATATCACAGCCGGTTAGTCAAATGAAATCCCTCTCTCCCACTCTTCTTCCTTCCTTTCTCATCTGAAGTTTCTGTTTTTGCACGTCTGTTCAAAATTGTGGGGTTTGTTCAGAAATTTGTTTCTGTTTGGAATTAGGCCAACAAAGCCTCTGGGATGGTGGGAAGGTGGAGAGATTCTAGGTGGGAAAGATGAGCTTGCAGGTGGGACATGGCTGGGTTGCACCAGAGATGGTAAGATTGCTTTTATCACTAATGTTAGAGAAGTTAAATCAATCCCTCAAGCTAAGTCTCGAGGTGACCTTACCCTTCGTTTTTTAGAGGTAAATTTTCTTTCTGTTTGGTTTTAATCATGTTTGAATTCTAATTTCTAATTGATGACTCATTTCCTTTCTGCTTGTTTTGGATGTTATGCCAGTGGTAATTGATAAAAGACCATTCCTTCAATTGTAAGGACTCTTGGCCATTCTTCTCTAAACGGGGAAAGCTTGAAAAGGGTAAATTAATTTTGGGATGTGATAGGCTAGGGCAGGAGAGGCTTTGGGGTTAAGGTCATTGATAGCTTAAAAATTATATACTGATGTTGTGGGGCCTGAACAAATCCTTCACTCGATGATTCATTGGGAGCTCTTTCACTCGTTAATCTAGTGTCAAACCTTGATTCTCTTATTTTTGCTCAATAAAGCATTTCAACTTTGTCTTCTTCACTGTGGCTCTCTCCAACACCTTAAACATTCAGGATTGATGAATATGATCATGCCCTTGCGTAGGACTAGGAGTGAATTCACAACATTTATCTTCAGATGTTAACTGCTGTGGCCTTTTTATTATCCATTTTGAAAGCTTTGGTTGTAATAGAATTTATGATGGCAGAGCAACAAGAACCCAAAGGAATATGCAGAGGAGCTTTCCAAGGAGGCAGATCAGTATAATGGGTTTAACCTGATATTAGCTGATATATCTTCTAAATCCATGGTTTACTTAACAAATAGGCCAAAACCGGAAAATTTCATAGTCATGGAGGTGACACCAGGGATGCATGTACTGTCAAATGCAAGCCTAGACTCTCCATGGCCTAAGGTAATACTGTCTGTCATGCTTTTGCTTCCATAATTATATTCCTGGAGATATGCTTTGGCAGCCGTGAACACACTCGCAATCATTGCCTAAGGTTTGCCAAGGATGGCTTATCTACGAGATATGCATATCTTTAGTACTGAAGCAGCTTAGGTTTTTTTATATATATGTTTGGAAGCCGAGTTGTAACTGTGATGTGTGCAACGCTCAATTGAAGTGGGTTTTTTTTTCTTCTCCAGGCACAACGTCTTGGCCATGGTTTTAAAGATCTACTGGAAAAATATGGTGAAGCGGAACTTCCCACAAAAGAGATAGCTGAAATACTAATGACCAACACAATTAAAGATGATGAAAGCATGCTTCCTGGAATTTATCCTTCTGAGCGGGAACACCAGTTAAGTTCTATATTCATCGAGGCAGACACTCCCCTGGTAAACCATTTTCCATTTCAAATACTCTCTGCTCCACATGCAATTCTGCTGGCAAACCCATCTCAATAATCTCCTTGATATGCAGGGACGATATGGAACTAGAAGTACTTGTGCATTGTCCGTAAAATCAAGTGGAGAGGTTAACTTTTACGAAAGGTATCTTGACAAGGACCAGTGGAAAGAGCACATAATGAGTTACCAGATCAAAAAGATGGAAGTACATGGGTGATTTAACTCAGTCCAGTCGTCCTTTCAATGAAAATAAGTGTCCTTTCAAAATCAGATAGGCTGAGTTACAAGATTATGTAATTTAATGGGTTTTTAATTGAAGGGCTTCACATGTATAAATAAGTTCCTTACACCTTCTTTTGTCTCCGACGGTAGTTCAATTAAAGCTTTCCTGTTTCAAGCGCGTCCTTCAACTCTTCAAGTGTCAGCTTTGAGAAAGACAACAGTGGAGCCTGCAAGCGTGCATATTGATTAATGGAAACAACTCTAATATTCATTTGGACAAACCTCTTAACAGGACACAGGAAACAAAATAGTAAAGTAACACATTTAAAAATAATAATTAGGTAATTAGCACAATTTCTTCTCCTTTATCTTCTTCTCCACAGCCACCTCCCATTCCCTCTCAACATCGCCTGGATCTCTCTCTGCTCGCGGCTAAAAACACCCATAACAGCACTTCATCACCTATTTCTCTCTAGCTCTACCCATGATGGGCCCTCATATTTTCGGTTAAAACAGGCACCATTGATCACCCTTACCATCAACATTCCATGTTTAAAAAAATATTTAACACTTCTCCTCAATTAATGTAATTTATATTTAAACAATATTAATTTAATTTTACTGAATGTTAGGATTTTGAATTAAAAATTGGTTAATTAGATGTAATTTAGGTTGTTAATTAGATATAATTAGGTTATTTAATTAAATAATTAATTGTTTTAGATTGTTTTAGGTTAAAGAATTCTTTGGAGTGTAAGATCGATCATTTAACCAAATTCTATGTTCAAGAACTGGTTTATAGATGGAATTTGTGTGGGGGTATCACCAAATATCTGATTCATGAAAAAATTCAACATTGAAAGGGCTACACACATATTTGAGTTGTTGGTGATAGTTATTTATGATGAGAATAATAGAGTTTATCTGTTAGTTTTGCTATTGTGGAAGAAAAGACTAATAATAATTGGAGTTGGTTTTTGGATTTGCTTTGTCGATATGTGATCGGGAGACAAGCCGGGTTGTTTTACATTCAACATTTATTAAATACTAGATTAATTTTATTGTTGATGATGACTACTAATTGGCTTTTAATGTATGTATATAGATTAATTATTTGGTACGAGAAGCTCAAAAAACAACAACAATTATCCAAGAAGGTGTCGATGAGACGAGACGAGACGTATTGTGGCCAATACTATGCTCAATTTATGTCATGGTGGACTTCAAGAGGTTGGGGAGGCTGAACGTCTTGAAGTGGCATTAACGGAAGATGAGATTACTTATCATGAAAATATTGGGGATGTTGGTTCGTCCATGAGCATCTCATGCTTGTCCATGAGCGACCTAGATCCATCCACAAGTTGGGATGATATTGGTTATTTTCACACCTACATGGATATTATAGACTCATCCTTGAGGTGGACAAGTTGGGGTGATACTCTACACTTGTTCGCGAGTGCTCCAGACCCTTATACGAGCCGTGATGAATATTATATATAGTTACATGTTATTATATGTTATGAGAATTATGAATAGATGTATAATTTGTTTAATTTTAATAAAATATTATATCATGTTAATCATCTGTCTAAATTTATTATTTACAATTAAATATGTTATGTGTTATTTATGTGTGTTTTGATACTAAAAAAAATAGTTATTTGAATTGTTTTTTTTTTTTTCCGACAAGTTGTTGATGGCAGAAAAAATTACCTCAGGATGAACTTGTTAAAGAAATCACAAATACCATTCACGGTACGCGAGTCACATTTAGTATCTACATGGAATCCCGTATGTGTTATTTAAAAAAATAAAAATTAAACTTTGCTAACTTACCAAATCACTCAGTTCAAAAACATAAACTTTGAAAGCCACGCACTTATTTTTATCTCATCTCCGACTGATGCTTTCATGCACAAAACTGGATTTGAATTTTACAGAGTGGTGTAACCTTTTGGATTCGATTTCACTTATATGGTAAAAAGCCACTCCTGCGCATGAACTTGAAGCTGCTGCTTATTGTTGAGCTAAATATTCAGAACCAGTCGCTCAGATTCAGCTTTATCTTAGCTTAATGTCTTCCGAGTCAGTCTCGCAAAGACAAATATCACATTTGCTGCATTTACTGACCAGCCATTGCACAGCTAGAGTCGTTCAAATAATAACTAGACTTTCTAGAAAAGCATGGAGATTACTAAGATGGAATATAGCTCGGTAATTGAAGGTGGAATTGGGGTTAACAACTTTGAAGTTCATTATCAGGACTGCTGTTGTATCCCTCAACTGGCCTTTGAATTTCACTAATGCTCTTGGCACGTTAAGAGAGTCCTGATCATGACATATATCAGTACCGTCATTTCGATGAAAATTCTTGAATGAAGGACACCATTATGTTGGAATCAAGTGTTATAAATTTGTAGAGAAAAAAGATTTTATTTCGCAATTAAGAACGAACAATTTAATCCTGTAAATTCGATGCTGCTGGGGTGTAAAAATGCTGAGCTTCATCTCCAGGAGCATACCAGATTGGTTTGTAGATAAGTACTTGGCCCCGCCCCGGTTTTGAGGCTATAGAAGAAAGAAAATCATCGAGGATGATGCAGTGATAGAATCTAGCTAGTGCTCGTAATATGTTAACATGTGGATTTCTCTACTGGATTTCATGAAGAAACTCATTAAGGATGCTGCAGTGATAGAATCCATTTCCATTTTTGTATTGTTAAGGATGATTAATCCCCTATATAGATAGAAAATCCCATCTCTACCGTCTAGTGTAGCCCCCATGTGCTCGCCTACTTTCCTGCATTTTAGCTGCCTATGTTCTTTGGTTTTTGATTTCTACAATTAATTCTCATTTCCTTTTGGTTGCTGCTAAGAATCTATTTTAAGAGTCCTTTCGCTTTTCTTTAAATCTGGGGTGCCCTTCTTGTTGATCCTTCTGATTCCGCTCAGGATGTTTTTGCAGATCTCAGCTATCATGGCCTCTCCTTTAAGCACTTGCTAAATGAAGATTTTCATTCGAGGAAATCTCAAAACCAAAAGAGAAGCATTTGCACAAACATCCTCAAGCACACGCGCATAATAACATGGGAGCTACAACATAGTACTGCTTAAAATTTAAGCACTGTTCCAGGTAGTTCCTTATTTAACTAGATGCTCATGCCACTAATCATCGATGAGATGATGGAGCTTGCCTTCGTTCTACTTGAGCTGGCTAAAGCTTCCCCTCAAGAACTGCAGGTCGGACAAGCACAATCAGCACCATACTTACAGTAGGCCTTGCCCACCCCAGTAGTCACCACGCTCCTAGGGCATGTGCATGGATTGCAGCCACAGTGCTCGCCACACGAGCATTTGTTGTGTCCAGCTCCCTCTCCGCTTGTGGCCTTCATTGAACTACACTTGTATGCATTATCAAGCAGAATGTTATGTTTAAAAAAAAAAAACAAGAAAAGAAAATTACATCATGGCAACTATCAAGACCCGCAGGATGTGCCACCAGCGCAAGGAACAGGACATCCACACCCATCATTGCAACCCACGGTACCTCCTCTGGTATCTGCCATTATCCTCCTTGCTTTCTTTTGCCTCTCTCTCAAAGGGTATGCTGTAATTTGTATTCTTGAATTACAAGACGCAGACAGTTAATAAATATAGCTGCAATCAAAATATTATGTTGGCAATAAGTGGCACATGAAGTTCTGTCAGACTAACGCATGGCCATAAATGACAAGGTTTGACATGTAACTGCCCTCAAAGGCTGGTGAATAGCACAAGTGGACTGCAGGGATGTACATGACTAACACCTGGGAATGTGAGTGGCTGTTGAAGCTGTGTGGTTTGCCCAATTCACGCATCCCTTGCCGCATCACAACAACATGGAGTCTAATCCTCCTCCAGATATGGAAACAGAATTCGAACAAGCAGATGACGTTTAAATCCTCACTGCGATGCTTGCCATAAAATCAGAATTAAGAACTTAATGATTTCTGTGTATTGATGGATACTAATTATTTCAGATAATAACAATTTCTGGTCCAACAGGGTATATTTATTTCAGCTTATAAAACAACAGTGCGCCGGACCTTCATATTAATCTCAGAATTCATATAAGGTCAAATGAAGCAGGGAGGGAGATGATCATAAGAACAAAATAATATTTTGGGCCAACTGGAAGAGAACAAGGCTGAGAACAAAGGAAGGGCCAGAGATTATTGACCTTCACATGATCATGATTTGTCATAATCCTTTAGATGTTAACATGGTAGCAAATTACCGACATTAGCACTGTACTTGACAAGAGTGCAGGCAGAGAAATCTGACAAGTCACAGCAGGTGATCATGACCTTGCTCATGCACAGTAGCCGTGTTAAGGAATCTATGATGCGATCGCTATAAATATCATCAGAAGCTGAAAACATGTTCCATGGAATAAAAGAGTTTGAAATGTCGGTACAGCATATGCCTTTGATCATCTCATGAGTTTGGGCCACATTGTGCTGCAGTGCATATCCTGTTAACAAAGAAGAGATCACCAGACTAAATAACAATTTCTCAAGTTCCAATCAGTTTCGTCGTTTAAGCATGGAAAAAGACATTCTCCTGCATTGCAAGCCAGCCTACTACCTGTGGCCACGTAACCATCGAACTGCCATACCATTAAACAGAACCAAATTCAATCTCCTTTTTGTGGCTTCTAATTAACCAGATAATTGTCTCCTTCTGGATCAGTAACCCACAACATATATATTAGTTAACAAGCAAATGTCACGTAACAATTTTATTTGGAGTTCTATTTCGAGTTGGTGAAATTCTGTGCCCAAAATCTCGTCTGGCATATTGTCTCTTTCTCATGCGAAGGGAGCCTCTTCATTACACTGCATGTGGCTCTCCAACTCATTGATTTGGACGGACTTTATGAGTGGGAGAGGGACCTCTCTCTCTATAGTGGGTCACTCACTAGTCACTAGCCATGAGATGGAATCAGCTATATGATGACGCTACATGTTTTTGACATTTTCCCATTTAACCTTTCACGTTTTCCTGCCTGTTCTTGTTTTATCTCATCCTGAAGAAGCAAATATCACCATCAACCAAGATTTACGGGGCAATATCCATACTACTAGTGTACATTGACCACCACACTTTGTTTTTTTACTTCCATTCAAAACCCCTCCTCTTAAGATAATAACAATTTGATAGATGAGGAATCTCTTTAATCCACCTACTGTCACATCCTCATAAGTTTTGTTTTTTTACTGATTGGAAAATGAGGGCATCAGTTTCTTTTGACAGTTTCTCGAGTCTTGCTGGGTTAGACCTGGAACCTTGGAGACCTGCTGACTTGCATCTTATGTCATAATCTTCTTGCAGAAGCCCGACTACACAGCAACCAAAGCATCAAAACCTCTACCGAACCGGGCCACCACTAGTAACATGGCATGGACCTGGAAAATCAGGGCAAGGCTCATAAGTGATCAGAATAACCAACCACGGTAGATGTGTACTTTTATGGGTCCCAAATATTAGCTGTGCATCACTCACTCACTCACGTTGCGTTAAAGTTTGTTTGATATAATAATGCTTTTCACTCCCAAATCTGCTGTGCAATTTAAAAAACAAGCACACATTTATACGATAAAATATATATAATTAATCTTAAGTTAAACTACCATCTCCACTTCCTTCTAACATACCAGTTAAAGTACTAGAAAATGTTTGACCTTTATTTTATCATGCCATGATTTCACTTTCAAATTCTTGCCCATACCCTTGCCAGAAAAGCAGGCAAGAGAAAAGAGAGAACAAACACCATCACTTCCATGAGTATCGTGTGTATGAGAGGGGTTTGCTATTGGAGGCAAACCTTTTTCCTTTATCTGGCTTTGGATTGCTTAAAATTATTATAATATATGTTTAGTAGCATAATCCAAGATCACACTTCACTTCAAGTATCTTAACTTTGAAATAACAATTAACAAGTAAAGATTCACACCATCTCTTTTGGATTCATGTACACCAACATATTATCATCATTTTTCTGCACTATTTCGTACAGGCAGTAGTTTTTTCCTGTTTCAAATGGAACATGTTGATCCCATCTGGGCCATCTCTAACCTCTAGCAACACTGTAAAGCATGAAAAATCATATTCTGTCATGGAATTATCCGCGGCTTCCCTCTTAAGTTCAAAGTAATCATCCTGAAGTCAAATTGCTTTAAACACCAGGTCTGAATCTTAAAACATGGAGTTTTTTCATTTCTATACATTAAACAAACACAAAATAAACACCAGGTCCTGAAGTTCAAAAGCAGAAAGATGAAGAGAAATAGCATCCAAATCCAACAGATATTTATGAGGTCTACTAGTAAAATATATTGCAAGTTGAAAAGTAGCCTCTTGGCAAGCGAGATCGAGAAAAGTATTCACAAAAATAATATTTTTTTCATCACCATCTCAGCATTCAAGAAAAGTATTCAGTTGGCCTTTTGCCTGTGCTCAGGCAGCATTCATCGCTTGCGGGGAAAATCTAAGCTAATAAATAACAATCAAATGCAAGTTTAAATATATAAATATACTTTTAATATAGCATCAAAATCTAGCATCACCATCTTCTTCTTTTTTTGTACATCTGATCAACTACAATGATTTTTAATCATAAAACGAACAAAATAAGTAAAAACTGAAGAAATACAAGAAAACAAATCTCCCCTCCTCCTTCCCCAACCTCCTCCTTCTTCACTCGTGTATACAGGCAATTTCCACCACCAAGATAACCCCAAGAACTAGAAGAAATTGAAAGAAAAATCAAATTCAAGAGCATAGAACCTGACTTTTTTAACAATCGATAGTCTATTTTTCTCTTCTTTTTTTTATCTTTTTGTTTCCCACTTTTCAAGGTCCTAGAAAAGGCCACCACATTATCAGTCCAAAGCATTAGGACCGGCACATGCCTTCAACTCGGGGCTCCAGATCCATTGCACCAAGAACTTCCTCCCTCTTCTACCATTCAAATTAAAGGTCTTACCTTTCCTATCCCTCATCACCTGCCCTATATACCCACCACCGCCACCTGTCCCATACAACCCTTCACACAAATCCCCTATCTCAGTTGGTGCTGTTGGATCCTCCCCAGCATACCAAGCATTCACCAAGGGATTTGAAGACAACTCTGCAAGTTCATGGCCTATAACACTAATCATTCCATCAACACCCACATCCCCATTTGGTGGCTTCAAGGCTCCTGGTCCACCTCCACCCATATAACCAGGGACTGCAAAAGGGTAAGCACATACTTCAGGGCATTGTTTGCCTGAATTACCAACCCAAGCATAAGGCAATGTGTAGCCAACCATTGATGGAAATGTAAAGTAATGGAACCCACACACTGCTCTACAGAAGTCTTGCATGGTCACATCTTGTGAGGTCAATATGAGGTAGATCCCATTCTTGTGATCTACTGGGAAAGGTGCAGACCTTACTGCTGAAGCTATCACTTGTTGGATTGTAAGTCTTGTTAAGCCAGTCCCATGTGAATAAGCACTATCAGCATATTCCCCAGCTATGAGCATTGAACGTGAGACGTTAGCCCCAGTTTGATCTGTGTACAAAGACACGGTGCGCCACCAGTCAGAGACGGAGGGCTTGGCGGCAACAGTTGAGGGGGAGATGGAGTTAATGAAGTCCTTGATGAGAAGTTTTTGAGAATTAGCCCAACGGCCATACCAGATAAGGTAGATGTTTATTGGGGCTGAAGAGAGGACTGGACCCATATGGTAACGAAGGTGGACTAAATCTGATGAGCCCTCAAATTTCTTAGAGGATGAGAGGGTTCTTGGTGGTAGTTTTGGGTTTATAATATCTGGTTTTGTGTTCAGGGTTTGAACTTGTGGGGAACTAGTTGAAGAAGTTGAAGCATAGACATGGTGAATAAATAGTAATGGTATGAAAAGGGCACAACAAAATGAAAGGGGGGAATAAGGACGTTGTGACATTTTGAGTGGTGTAGTGGAGGAAGAGGAAGAGGAAGAGGAGGGGTTTGGTGGTGGTGAGGATAGGAGGGGAGGTGGGGGGGTAAATAAAGAGGGGTGAGGTGGGGAAAAACAGAGAATAGGAGGGAAATGGGCTGGAGACAGCTGCAACGTGTGGGCACACTTTACTTTTGAGACTAGTTGAAAGTTGAAGGCTCTGTTGGTTTGCGGTTGGGTGAAGTGTGATTTGTATTTTACTTTAATTATAGGTTTGAAAATATATAATTAATTAATATATATTATAGTTTTGTTTGAATGATATAAATTTATTTATTTTTAAATTTTTTTTGTGAGTATTTGTTTTTATATTATAACATGTTTAATTATTTTTACTTGAAAAAAATATTAAATTAATATTTTTAGATAACTTTAATATATTGATATTAAAATAAAAAAATACTTATAAAAAATTATTTTTTAAAAAATACCGAATCACAGTATAAACATTTTTTTTTTACAATACCAAACAAACTTTTTCAAAATGAAAAAGTTAACAAGAAGCCAAACATACAAAAAGAGTGTCTCCCTCTTTAAGATTGTGTGTCGGGTAATGCATGTACACGTGTATAGTAGTGATTCTTTTTAAAAATATTTTTTATTTAAAAATATATGAAATTTTTTTTATTTTTAAAAAATTATTTTTGATATTATTATATTCTATAATTAAAAAAATTAAAAAAAATTTCAAGCAAAAAAAAATTAAAAAAATCATGGAGCGCGATTCTAACCACAAAAACAGACAACTCTTGAGACTATGGTAAAAATTGTTTTAAAAATATATTAAAATATTTTTTTATATTAATGTATCAAAATGATTCAATAATATAAAAAAATTAACTTAAAACTAAAAAAATAAAAAATCTTGAAAAGCGCAATCTAACAACAAGAATAAATACATCATGGTGCTTGGCAACGTGATTGACTGTGTTTCTACTAAAAAATTGAATTTTTTTTGCTTAATATTTTTTTAATTATTTTAATGTTTTAATATTTAAAAAATATTTTAAATAAAAATATTTTTAAAAATAATCAGCACGTAAAATGGCAGCCAAGCTTTCTAAAATGGGAGAAGAAGAAATGGAAGGATCCCTTCTTTAATTCTCTGTGTTTCCTATCAACCGATAAATACGTTGAATCCTATTAACAGCGATTATTTAATACAACTGCTATTTCCTGTAGAGATTCATTAATAAAATCGTGATTTCTATTAATAGTCACATGAAAGTATATTATTTTGTAAAAAAATTTATATCCCATGCTATATTTTTAAAAATTTGACCATACCGTGTTAGTATTGGAAAATACTTTTTTACCCCTTTCCATAAAAGATCAGTTGAAGGAACCCTAAGAGTTGTAGTTTAACTGTTCAGACCATAAATTTACTCCCTAAAAATCATTAGTTTGAGTCTTACAAACCTCAATGCCACTGGATACTTATATGGTTATTAATTTCAGGGCTCGTGAGATTAGTCGAGATACGCACAAGTTAATCCCAACATCCATATTCAAATAAAAAAAATTGTTCCATACACGTTCATATTTGAAAAAATCAAAACTGTTTTAGACATGTATTTGAAAAAAAAAAAAAAAAACTCAGCTATAAAACTTGTATTGGGTAGGTCAATCTAGGACCAGGAGGAAAATGGGTAAAAAATTAACCCAGTTTACCCACTCAAAAACTTGGATTCACGCACATAATCATAATAAAACTCGATTAAAAAGTTATTAAATCTTTTTTAAGAAAAAAATTAGTCAAAATAATATCACTTTAATTTTAAAAAATAATAATAAATTAACTCTCGTGACCTGTACAGGTCACTTAAGCCTTATTGCGAGCCAAACACAAGACAGGGTTTTAAAACTAGGGAGAAGACAAAACAAACTTGCTAAAGTCTGCCATTTCTTCAATCTGGAACTAGAAACTCGGTGTCCTCTGCTGCTATCTCGAGGCCAGGAATTGAAATCCCTCGGTAACCACAGAAGAGAAGCCTTGAGAGAATAAGACTCCAGATAAACTTCAAGTACAAGGTGTTAGAATATCAGAAACTTCATCAGAATCTTCAGTAGCAACTCCAGAAACTTGGTCAGCAACTTCAACAGAAAACCCAGTAGAATGGGCACCATTTATTCAGTCCATCCATTTTGTTACTAGTTCAAAGGTAATCCAGCTCGTTACTTGATAGTTTCCTTGTTTTCCTCAAGTTTTTTTCCCCTTCTTTACAGTATAATTGTACAGTTATAGATACAATAGAAAACTACACGGCTAAGTGTGGAAGACAGTTCAAAGAGATCTCCTGTCTTCATCTCCCTGTTGTTTTAAGTTGTTACATGGTATCAGAGCTAATATATGCTAAAGCTTTTCAAATGATCCATTATAAGGCTTTCGCGTAATCCAAATGGCCAACACCAACAACACTTTCATCCATGATCCTATCATGATAATATTCTAGGCCAAGGGTTCATCATGGATTTTTCGGGCATTAAATTTCTCTTTCAACTTATTCTCTTCAGATAAAATATTTTTTGCTCATTTGATAATGGTATCATAACCAACCTCACTCAATCTATATTCTGATTAGATAATAAACACTCTTATAATGACCGACAATTTACTGTAATTTGTACATTAATTCCATAATAGTTCATCAGAATCTTTCAAAAGTTCAAAAAAACTAGTTGCATCTACATTTAGTTCTTTATCTACACGCAAACCTTCACTTGAATAACCATGATTTATTATCATTGCATTCACCATCATACCCCTATAACAATTACTATTATCATCTATAACTTAATGTATGTTGCTAGAAGTAGATGTTGAGCCAACAATCCTTTCTAACATGGTTTTATAAGGAACATAAGGTTCTCTATACGCAAATCAACACAAGTATTTCTCTATAAACTTTTTTTTAAAAGATGTGTCGCACCCAACATCGCGGCGGCCCACAAAATAATCTCGAATATGAAAAAAGAACAGATTTCTGGCATCTTGTTCTTTTAGAAAAAATATCTTGTTTAAGGAGTCGCCACCTAGTATTATGGTTACTAGAAACCCTAACTGGTCAACAGAGATTCTATGGTACGGGATTGGTTACGTAAAAGGGAAGATATTATCACCCCTTAAATGTTTTGCCTGAGGCAAACTGCATTGCTGATTTTGTCTTAAATTGCTAAATATTTATTGGTTTATGCTCTTATAGTTTACTTGCAATATTCCTGACTCTGGCGCTAGTGAATATTCAACTACGAATAATTTTAACTTTGGCGTTGGTAAATATTACGTAGCTATAAAATAAATTTGGATTAATATTTTTATTCCTGACTCTGGCGTCAGTGAATAAACAAATAAAATAAATTTATTTTTACACATGCACATATTTTTTTATTTTTCTAGCTAAATAAAATAAAATATAATGAATAAAAATAATATAAATTTAAACCGGTATTTTTATTCCTGACTATGGTGTCAGTGAATAAACCAATAAATTTATGTTATTTTTATTCATGCATACACATCTTTTATTTTTCTATTTTTTATTTTTCTATTATTTTTTATTTTTCTATTTTTTTTGGGGCTGGGCTGGGCTAGACCCAGCCGGCCCGGTCTCAAAACTAAAAAAGAGGTCGGGTCACTGGTCCAAACCAGTGACCCGGCTGGATGGCAGGCGTGCATAAGCCCAATGAATTACAATTCACTTGCTACAGTAGCAAGTGAATTATAATTCATTGCTACTGTAGCAGTGAATTAAAATGCAAAGGAGAGAAGGAAGACTTACCAGTGGTCTGCTGCTCCTAAAGATGAAGATGAAGTTGAGGGCGGTCGGTGCTATTCCTTTTTTCTGTTCCTTCTCTATTCTTTTGCTTCTGTCCGCATCGTCTTTTCTACTTTTTCTTTGTGTTCCTCTATTTTTTCAGTTCTTGGGATGAAGGAATTAAGAAGATGATGATGTCGGTTCTCTCGGGTGGTTCTTCTTTTTCTGGTCACTGTTCGTCCTCCATTTTTCTGTGGTTCTTGGCCTGTTCCTCGATTTTTTCAGTTCTTCCTCTCTCTCTGTTTTCCCTGTTTTTTAGTTTTTCCACCTTGGGTCTGTGATTCCTTTTTGGTCCAATTCCCCTAATTTTTTCGTGTCCTCCGATTGCTTTCGTTTTCCAGCAGCTTTTGAAATGATGAAGGAACTAAGAAGATGATGAAGACGCTGGCTGGATTTATTTTGACTGATTTCTGGATCTTTCCTTTGTCTGTAGGGACGAAGACAATTTCAAGGATAATTCTCGTCTCTGTGTGTGCTGCTCTCTTGTTCTCTCCTTCTCTCTGTGTATTATTTTTTTGTTGCTTTGGATTTATGCTCTGCTTTTTTCTCTGTTATTTGCTCTCTTTTATTTGCTCCTTACGCCCTGTTTCTCCCCAAGGTTCTGCCCTTTTTTTTTCTCCCTTTCACGAGGTCGCCTTTGCCCAGCTTTTATAAAGCCAGCGGCGGCCTCGGTGGTGGTAACGGCCGGCCTCCTAAATGCTCTGTAACCGACGTCTTCAATGAAGAAACGTACGCGTTGGCTGCCAACGGACGAAACGTCTCTGCCTTTAATGGCAGAGCCGTTGCAGAGGAAGAAGATGGTGAACAGTCGCTGCAAAACGACTCCGTTTTCTAGTTCTAAAGGCTGCTTTCAATTTGGTCCTTGTAATTCTTATAATTTTGCAATCAAGCCCCTGGTTAAAATGTAATTGGATCCTTGCATTTCTAGGCCATTTTCAAGCTGGTCCTTGGATTTTAATTTTTGCATTTTGGACCCCAATTAAACCCCAAACTTTGATATTTCTTCAATTAAATCCCTGATTTCATTAATTAAATTAATTCCAAGCTTAATTAAGTCTCAAAACTTATCAATTCTCTAATTAAACCCTTGATTATTGGATTAATTAAATTAATTCCAAGTTTAATTAAGTCTCAAAACTTATCAATTCTCCAATTAAAACCTTGATTGGATTAATTAAATTAATTCCAAGCTTAATTAAGTCTCAAAACTTATCAACTCACCAATTAAACCCTTGATTGGATTAATTATATTAATTTCAAAGTTTAATTAAACCTCAAAACTTCCAATCATGTTGTCTTTAACCCAAAATTTAATTCATTCTTCATTTATTTCATTTTACTTGTTTTTCATCATTATTATTTTTTCATCATCATTTTTTTTATCCTTTTCAGTAAATAAAATAATAATAATAATTAAAATAAAATGGTCAAAAATTGGGTTATGACAGTTGCCCCCTCTTTATAATATTTATTATGCAAAGATATTAGAAAATTCTATCTTCTTTTAGCTTTGTGTAGTAAATTTATAAAAAAAGGTAGATACAGAAAGAACTTTTGCTTCTTTTTTTTTAGAAAATTTTTTCCTTTGTTTTTTTTTAGAGTCTTGAAAACTTCAAAAACAGGAGATTGACATATGAATTTTACAGAGAGATGTAGAAATCAAGAAACAAGTCATTTGGACGATGACCCATTTTTTTTTGTTTTTTTGTTTTTGTTTTTGTTTTTGTTGTTTTTTGAAATGGATCAAATTGTTTTGGGCAACCTGCCCGATGATAAAAGAACGCCAAGAATTTCGCGAGTGGTCTAATTGTTCCAGGAGACCTGCCCGTTGAAGAATAAAACGCGAAAAGGGTTTCGCGAGTGGTGTAATTGTTCTAGGCGACCTGCCCGATAGGAAGAATAAAACGCGAAAAGGGTTTCGCGAGTGGTCTAATTGTTCCAGGCGACCTGCCTGATGACGAATAAAACGCGAAAAGAGTTTCGTGAGTGGTTTAATTGTTCCAAGCGACCTGCCTGATGACGAATAAAACGCGAAAAGGGTTTCGTGAGTAGTCTAATTGTTCCAGGCGACCTGCCCGATAGGAAGAATAAAACGCGAAAAGGGTTTCGCGAGTGGTCTAATTGTTCCAGGCGACCTGCCTGATGAAGAATAAAACAAGAAAAGGGTTTCGCAAGTGGTGTAATTGTTCCAGGCGACCTGCCCGATAGGAAGAATAAAACGCGAAAAGGGTTTTGCGAGTGGTCTAATTGTTCCAGGCGACTTGCTCGATGAAGAATAAAACGCGAAAAGGGTATCGGCTTATTGCATGGATCAAAATCTTTGCAGAGCTTTTTTTTATGTGTTTCGGGGATCAGAAAAGTGCAGCTTTGCACTTGCTTGAGGATCTCCATTTTACAAACACATATTCGAACTAGTGTCGAGCACATTTATAACTGAAGAAGAAATGGAAGGATCCTTTCTTTAATTCTTTAAAAATATCCTATGCTATATTTTTAAAAAGTTGACCAAACTATGTTAGGATGGTAAAATACCCCTTTACCCCTCTATATAAATGGCCAATTGAAGGAGAATGTTCAATTTAAAATTGTTCTATACACGTGCATATTTTAAAAAAAAAAAACCCAGCTATAATAAAACTTGTAACAGTTGGGTAGGTCAATGTAAGACCCGCCACTCAGGACCTAAATTGATGCAAATCGAAGAAAAATAGGTAAAAATTAACCCGGTATAACCCAATCAAAAACTTAGATTCACGAACTATCTAGTAGATGATCCAATAATAAGAGCTTGAGACTAAGAGGTTACTCTTCTGTGATCTTAGATTCGAGCCCTGTGGTTACTAATATGATGGCCACTAGAGGCTTACATGGTCGTTAACTTCAGGGCCCGTGGATTTAGTCGAGATGCGTGCAAACTGGCCTGAACACTCATGTTAATAAAATAAAATAAAAAACTTGGATTCACGCACACAATCATAATAAAACTGGATAAAAAACTTATTAATTTTTTTTAAAGAAAAAATTAGTCAAAATAATATCACTTTGATTTAAAAAAATAATAAATTAACTCTCGTGACCTGTACCAAGGTTGTTAAAATTGTGTTTTGACTCGTAAAATCATATGATTTTACGAGTCAAAACATGCTTTACGTGCTGAATCGTTTGAAAAAATAAAAAAAAGGGTGAAATCGTTAAAATCGGATGAAATCGCGCAAAATCGCGATTTCAGGACCGATTTTATGATGGTAACAAAATGCATGTGCTGAAACAAAATGTCCCCCCATGATCCAGCTGTCAGGTGCCTATTGGCTGTGGAAATGCACAGTCATGACTAACGCCACGCGGTTTTCACTCTTCAATCTTCAGTCACAAAAGAGTCTTCTCTCTTTAGTCTTCACTCCTTCTTTTTCACCGAACAAATCCCTAATCCCCTTCTCTAATTAACCAACCGGGCACCGACAACCACAAAAGCGGCGATGAGGATCTCCTCAAAAGCGGTCACGATCACGATCCAGTCTTCACTCCTTCTCTTTCCTCACTCCAGTCTTCACTCCAGAGTCCAGTCATCAGTGCTCACGGTCGCGACTTCCTTTTCATCAACAGCAACAATGATCTCCTTAACAGCTCATGGCTTCAGGCTTCCTCTTTAATCTTCATCAACAGCGGCACGCCGGCAACAATCTCCTTTCTTTCCCATCATCAACAACTGACGGCTTCCTCTTCATCAACAGCAGCAGGTGACATCGGGCCTCTTCACCAACAACTGTTCAGCCTTCATCATCAACGACTATTCACCATAAGTTGATTTTGCCGCCATCATCATCACTGTAGTAGTTGATTTTGCCCCATAAATTGTAATTGTGTATTTCCCTGTAATAGATTTTGATTTTGCCCTGTTACCCTGTAATTATTAATTATAGTTTTGATTTTGCCTGGTCCTGTAATTTGTATATTTATAATGTTGAATTGAATTGAATGGAATTGATCGGGTGAAAATTGGATAAAAAATTGTTGAATTGGACTGAATTGAATGTCATTTCAGTTTATATCTTGACTGAATTGAATTGAATTAATCGGGTGAAAATTGGACTGAAAACTATTGAATTGGACTGAATTGAATGCCATTTCAGTATTATAGGACTGAATTAATTGGACTGAATTGAATTGAATTAATGATTTTAGGATTCCATTTCAATATTATAGTTTTTTGAATTGTTATGTATAACAAAAAGTTAATTATAATCATAAAATGAATTTTTTGTTAATGTATTTTAAAATTCCTTATGATTTTACGATCCGTTTTTACGATCCGAGTTTGTATTGCATTTTCCGTGCCGTGTCAAAATCGTGATTTTAACAACCTTGACCTGTATAGGTTACTTAGGCCTTATTTCAAGCCAAACAGAAGACATGGTTTTAAAACTACAGAGAAGACAAAACAAACTTGCTAAAGTCTGCCACTTCTCATCAAGTTTTGTCAAATACGTTCTTCAATTTGGAACTAGGAACTCGGTGTCCTCTACTGCTATCTCAAGGCCAGGAATTCAAATCCCTTGGTAACCATAGAAGAGAAGCCTTGAGAGAATAAGACTCCAGATAAACTTCAAGTACATGGTGTTAGAAACTTCATTAGAATCTTCAGTAGCAACTCCAAGAACTAGGTCAACAACTTCAACAGAAAACCCAATAGAATGTGCACCATTTATTCAGTCCATCCATTATGTTACTAGTTCAAAATAATCCAGCTAGTTACTTGATAGTTTCCTTGTTTTCGTCAATTTTTTTTCCTTATTATACTCTTTTACGGTTTAATTGTACAGTTAATGATACAACAGAAAACTACACGGCTAAGTGTGGAAGACAATTCAAAGATATCTCCTGTCTTCATCTCCCTGTTATTTCTGTTGTTTAAGTTGTTACATGGTATCCGAGCTAATATGTGCTCAAGCTTTTCAAATGATCCATTATAAAGCTTCCGCATAACCCAAATGGCCAACACCAACAACACTTCCATTCATGATCATTTCACAATCGTAATCGTATTCTATGGCAAGGGGTTTATTATTAATTTTTCAGCATAAAATTTCTTTTTCAGTCTATACTCTTCTAGTAAAATATTTTTCATCCATTCAATGATGTTATCATAATTGGCTTCACTCAATCATTCAAAGACAGAGCAAAGCAATTGGTAGCAAAGTCTTATATCATTAGAGAGTGAATGAAATTTGTTGATCAATTCGTGTTTAAACAAAAAAACAAGACTCGGGTTTGAGTTCTTACTTCCAGGGATAGTCTCCTCCGAGCATCAAATCACCCTCATCATCAGTAAAAACAATCAGCCAATCTTTGTTAGGAGCAATAAAGGCCTAACTTCATTGTTTGATGACATAATGATAGTTAACTTCACCGTTTTGATTGCATTAGTTCTAATTGAGTTGGGGAAAACTTTAACCTTACTGAAACTTTAGTTTAAATTAAGTTAGCAAGAATGAAATAAATGGAAAGTGTGGTGGCTTGATTTGTGTTTAACCATCAAAAGCATGCTAATTATGATTTTAAAAAAAAATTCAAAAAGTTAAATAAAAAATTTGTTATTAAAAAAACACACAAAACTATGTCTTTTTATTTGTATGCATATGATTAATTTCTAAAACTTTTCATGCATATAAGAAATAAAAATTATATTTTTATCATACTTTGAAAAATATATAAAAAATCATTATTAATGGGTATCACAACAAGTTTATGATTATCCATTAGGATTTGATCAAAATTTAAAAACTGCCATAAAAATCAATCTATTTATTTAATTGTTGTAGTATGTATTTTCCATAACTTTTGGGCTTTAGAATGGTTAGGTTTTAGCTTGATAAGATAAGAACATCTTTATTGAGAACAAATTTTCTTGAATGTTAAACAGACCAACGAATAAAAACTTGATCTTAGATAAAATAATCAATCAACAATGTAGCTTACCGTAGGTGATGCGTCTTCCTCGTCCACAATTAGTCCCTTTATCGAGACTCTCGTTGACCATTAGCTTTCTTAGTGATTATAATATTAGGTGACGACTCCTTCAAAAATCATAATTTTATGATTAAACCCAAAACCCTCAATTCTAGGAGGCAACTTCGTTGTTCGATGATGTGCACGTTACAACGCTTGTATCCATATTGAATTAAACTTTTAATTACCAGATTATGTAAAGTAAAATTGTAAACCTCCGCATAAACATAGGATCGTAAAAAAAAAAACACCTCGATGAGTAATGATGGAGACTCAATCTGAAAAGAATGAATAAATAGTAGAATTAATAATAGATGCAATGTGTAAGGGAGAGAATGATCTCCATAAATAAATTTAAAGGTATGATGGAAGTTGAAATGAGGTTACAAATTTTGGATTAAAATTTATAATGTTAGCGAAACCGGAGAAGAGCCTCAACGGATAAAAGGATTATTTTTGATACATCAGTGATGGATGGGGTAATATTGAATTTAATGAGTAAAAATTTAGGAAAAATTTCATGATGTTCTAGGTGAATAAATTAAAGCATGAAATTCGGGTTTTGATGTAAAAGACATCAACTTTCTAGACTTACTGTTTTAGCTTGGGTTAAAATGATAGAGTAATCGGAGTGCAGAAAGATATTGCAATACTGACAATGATAAGAAAACAAAATATGGAAATTTACACATGGACTCTTTAAGGGTATTTTTGTAAATTGGTTGAATTTCACTAATCCTCTCTATGGTTCGCACTGGACAGAAGAAATAAAAGGAGAGAGAGAACCATTCCAAGGCCATGTAAGTTTCGGCCAAAAAGAGAGGATGAAGAGGGGACTTCTTCAATTTGATCTTTATTGCTTACACGTTGAAAAGAATAGGTGTTTGATCATTTTACATTTTAAATGTATACTGAAATTTATTGTATAAGACAAGTACATTTATAAATTCTAATGACCATATATGTGAAATGCTAAATTATGCAATGATGATGTGGAGAAATGATTATAGCTTGCATTGATTGTTAGCAAGTGTTTCCATGTAAATTCTTATGTATGTTGTGAATGTATCTTGAAGTCAATGTTTATAAAACAAATTAAAAAAAAAAGAATGAAAAAGGGAAACTTGAGGTGTAAGAATATCATAGTGCAAATCGGTGGAAACATGAACAATTTAGTAAGAAAGAGAGAATAGAAATTTGATGCTAATCCTTAGTAAATTATGATTTTAGATGAGTATCTTGAGACTAATACAAGGGTTGAAACTAAAACTTAAGCATATTCACATATTTCTTTCAATTATGAATATGCAAGTATAGAAATTATGTTGGTGTTAGCTTAAGAGATTGATGTGAATTGATGGATGATGTAGTAAGTAGAATTATTTTGAGCATCTCTTTTCGATTTCTTATTGCATATAAATAATTGTGTTGATTTTTGAAGTTGTATGAAATATTATCACCATGAAAATCTAAGAAGGAATTGATGTCTTGATAAAAATTATAATTGAGTAGCTGGTCCTATTAAATTTGGTATGTGATGGAGTCATAAGATGTCAAAAGTTTATTGAGAGGTGATAAATTGGTGGTTAAATATACGAATTCAGAATAAGACAGTTTTGTTGGTCAGGACTCCTACTAATATTAGACATTGAAGATGAAGGCAATTGCTGCACATTTTTATATAAAAGTTATAGATAAATGAATTAGCTAACGTTTGGAACTGGTCTTGTCTCAATTGGATTTATAAAAGTCCAGAAATAGATAAAACACTATGGAAAGGTCAAACTGCAGTTTTGTTGGTTAGAACTCCCACTAATATTTGACATCAAAGATGAAGGAATTTGCCATACATTTTCATATATAGGTTGTAGAGAAATGAATTGGCTAACTTTTGACACTGGTCTTACCCCCATTGGAGTTATAAAACTCCATATATGGGCAAAATATTGAGAGGAGATCATGCTAGAAATTATTGGATAGATTTGCTATCTAACTTCTAGATCGGTTTGGGATTTGATATTGACAGATTATGATGCATGTTCCTTTATGAAAGTTATAGATAAATGTGTTACCTTTCAATTTACATAAATTGTGCTTTATTTGGAGTTATAGAACTCTGTATATGAGCAAAATACTGAGAGGAGGTCATTCTGAAACCTACTGTACAAAGTTGATGTCTAACTTCTAGTTTGGTTTGGGATTTGATATTGAGGTATTATGATGCATGATCCTTTATAAGATTGTAGATAAATGTGTTTCGTTTCTATTGATACAAAGTTTGCTTTATTTGGTGTTATGAGACTTTGGTTATGAGTCATAGGACACCGAATTACGTTGACACAAAACTGAGTTATAAGACTAAATTTCATTGATGTAAAAAAAGAAAAAACTAAGTTGTTTGGACGCTAAAAATTATTAATGAAAAATAGAGTTGTTTGAACATTAAATGTTAGTGTAAATAAATGCTAATTTAATAAAATGAAGTGATAAATAAAAAGAGTTTATCAATGAACTTGCTTACGAAACTAAATGGGTATGTGAGTTAATAGATATGATGAATGGATTAGAAAGACTTGAGTATTGATTTGGGATGTTCGATTGGAATGTAGGAGAAGCATTCAGAGTAGCTATTAATTCTCAAGAACATGTATACTAGGAATTCAAGTTAAGGGTCGTCCCCTTGCTTCTTTAAATTGTTTAAATTCTTGCAATGCTAGTTTGTGATAGACACTATGCGTATTTTGTATTACTATATATCATGAAAAATATTGCTATGTGAACATTGCCTACGGGCAGTATAAATATTGTTGCGTGAAAGTTACCAACAAGTAGAAGAAATATTATTATTGTGTGAACGTTGCCAATTAGTAAGAAATGTTATTGTTGTGTGAATATTGCCAACAAGTAGGAGAAATATTATTATTGTGTAAATGTTGCAAAAATAAGAAATATTATTATTATGTATTTATTACTGCGTGAATGTTGTCTACGGACATGAAAAGTATTATCGTTAAAATGTTGCCTATGGGTAGGAAAAATACTATTAGAATGTGAATGTTGCCTATGGACAGGAAAATAAATACTAATTCTATGTGAATGTTGCCTACAAGTAGGAGAAATAATATTATTATATGAATATGTCCACCTGGCTAGAAATTAGTATAAATACATATACAAATTGTGATCAACCGCAATGATGGGCATCTAAATGTAAATCAAAAGTTGACTAGCTGACCTGTTGATGACTAATGGCATTCGGCTAATGGCATCCGTGTTGGGATGACCGGGAATGATTGATAAGATTAGCTTCAGCTAATGGCATCCATGTTGGAATGACCGGGAATGATTGACGAGATTAGCTACGGCTAATGGTATCCCTGTTGGGATGGTCAGGAATGTTTGATGATATTAGTTTCGGCAAATGACATTCATGTTGGGATGACCGGGACTATTTTAAGTAGTCAAAACTACATAAAGAAATTAATTGATATATATATTAGTATCCAATTATGATAATTAAGAATGTCTAAAATGATTCACGATGATCACCGAAATTTGGTATTGGAAAATTAATGAGTTCCCACATAATATGAGGAATAGAATATATGTCCATTATATGTATTGCATCAAAAATTTAGATCTTATTTCTTGTGTTTTGTATGCTCATATAAATTAATGTTGTAATAGGACCTTCTCGCACCCAAGATGCCTAATAATCTTCCAGGACATTACTTTTACTAAAATTATGTAATATAAGCTAATTGATGGTAGTTATAGCAAAAATTCATTACATGTAGAAACTTGTAAAAATAAATGGAATTTACAAAGCATGTCATGTATATTATACCTGTTTTATAAAGACAATGTACTTAATTTAATTTGTATATGTATTCATTGAGAAAAACCTTTTCGTAGTTAATCTTTAACGTGCTTGTTATCCATTGTTGCTACCCAAATTCTTACCCATGTTTTTGATAAATTTTTAGAAAAATAAGAAATAGCAAAAAAAAAAAAACAGTGAAAACCCTAAAAAATGTATTTTTGATATATTTGCATTGTTTTTAGCATTTTCAACGTCATCTCAGAAGAATTTAAATTTTCAAACGTATTTTGAACGCGTTCAACTTTCAACACGTTAATTTTACAATCACTGATTTTTCTTGTTGAGTCGACGTTGATATTGCTCGTTTTCAAAAATAAAAAAATCAAAATTTAAAAAAAAAAAAAAAAGAAAAGAAGGAAAAGAAAAGGAAATGTTTAGGGACCAGATTGTGGCCAAGCCACACTTCCCCTATAAATACTAGGCTAATGTGAAAAAGAGGGGGGGATATTTTGGGGGAGAGGCGGAAAAAATGATTCTGGGGGGAACAGGGAGTAAGAGAAAAACCCAAAAAAAAAACCCAAAGAACCCTAAAAAATTGTTGTCTTCTTGGCAAGCCGCCGCCGCCCTTCCCCTCGCGGGGAACCAAAACCATAGAACCTCACGGTTATCTCTCCCTGCTGACCCGGGCTGCCCCCTCCCTTTGCCGAAGAAGAAGAACCAAAGTCGCCACCACCTAAACCAGCGCCGACCTTCCCCCCATTTTCCGCTGACTTTTGCAAAACAAACCAGAGAGCACAAGACACCCCCTGGCTCTCTTCCCCATAGCCATTTCCAGCACCGTCTCCATCTCCTCTCCCCTCTACAACAGCCAAAGCAACTGACTTCCTTTTTTTCCTTTGCACCCGAACGACCGCCTCCCTCCCTTGAGAAAGAAAATCTTGAGAAACCCCTGCTTTGGGGGTTTTTGATTTTCAGCTTCTTCTCCCTTCAGCCGGACAAGTCTTCCTCTCCCTCGGCCACCGGGCAACAGTCGACCCATTGGCCTCCCTCACCCGGCCGACACCACAGACACCCAGCTAAGACTGGCCCTCTGCACACCACAGAGCTGCTCGTCTTCTGCCTCCCGCAGCAAAGCCAGCCCCGTAGCAGCTGCTCCCCCACACACGATAGTGGCCATGGACGGCTTGCGGATGAACCACTGAACCGCTCTCTCAGCCAGCAGCGGCGATCAGTCCCTTGAGTTGATCCCCCCGAGTCTCATCTTCGTGTGTGTCGACGCGCCACCAGCCACCAGCCACTATGGCTTTTTCTCCGTTCATCAACCATCTAGACGACAACAAGCAATGACGACGTTGAACCAAGAAGAAGAAAGCATTAACAGAGGGAGATAATGGTAGATCTAAAAGAAAAAGGGAAAACAAAAGCGAAATCTACTGCTTGTGTTGTTGGGTTGCTTTGCAGGTGACTGGGAGATGCACCGCCGGTACGAGCGGGAAGAGAAGAAGGAGAAAATCTCGATCCACCAGTTTGCTGGTCTTCGCTGGCGACGGCAAGTGGATCCACGCGCCGCCAGTGGTGGTGGTGCGTGAGGTCTATGCGCTGCCACTAGTCCGGCAGATCCCAGAAGGCTTCCCTGCAGTTCTGTATTTTTAGGGGGTTTGTTCTGTAATTTTGAAATTCTTAAGGCCTTGTTAGGGTAAATTTTAAATTTTTGTTATTTTGTAATATGTAAAAGTGAGGTGTGAGTTAAGCATAGTAAAAAGTGGTGTAAGTGTGTGTTTGTATTTTCTTTTATGTATGTTTTCTTTTAATGTAAAGATAAAAAAAAAAGACAATAAAAAAAAGAAGAAAAAAAATCAAGTTTTTTAATTTGTATGTAGTCAATTATTTGAAGGACAAATAAAAGAACAAACATGTTTCGGACAAATAAAAGAATATGTTTTTACATCTATTTTGGGATTTAATAACTGATTTATTAAAGCTGAAGAATTTGACTAATATTTTAAATTTTTAAATTACATTAAACTACAAAGCAGCTTATTTTAGGTAGGGTGTGCTAGGGATGCTAATATCTTTTCTAGCCACAACCAGTTCTTTACCCTTGAATTTTTGACAGTGACCAGTACATCCGGGTTTTCTAGTAATCCTCAATCAAATACTAGGTAGCGACTCCCAAAGAACCAATTAAGCAAAACATAACGAAAAATCGCTAACAGGACGCTGCGCAGGGGATGTGCGCCATCCATAAATATTAATCATGCAAATGTGAGTAATTAATTGTGTGATGGTTGATGACATACAATAGAAAGAATAATTAGTGTGATGATTTATGATCTAGGATCAGTTGATCGGGAATTGCTATGGCGAGTGTTGTATGAAAAGATGATTATGAAGGGTTAATGTATATTCGATGATTAATGTCGACACTTGGGACATCAAAATAAAAAGAGGAAGAAGAAACCCTCTTAAAACTTCAGTAAAATGGTGATAATTTGATATATTACTAGAATTAGAAATACATCAAGATCTAACCATTTGACAGTTTTTGGGATGGATCGGTTGGCCGTTATATCGTCACAAAAAAAAATTGCCCAAATTTTTAAGTACCAAATCGTAGGAATTAATTATAAATGTTTATGAAATCATCGCGCGTTACAAATGTCGCACCCTCGCGAGCGAAGCGCGGTGTCGCGGCGATCCTCGATTGATTTCGAGGTCTTTGTGTTTTATTGTAAATAAGGGAGTCGCCACCTAGTATTATGGTGACTAGGAACCCTGACTAGTCTTTCAAAGATTCTAAGGCAAGGGATCGGTTGCGTAAAGGGAAGGTATTAGCACCCCTAGTACGCCCTACCTAAGGTAAGCTGCTTGGTGTTTGGTTTACCTTATAATTGCTATGGTGTTGGTGTTTTCCTAGGATACATTTTGCTATGATGAATGGATTTGGGCTGAAAGTTTTAAAAAGAAATAAACCTTGGTCAAGGTGGATCACACCCTTAGATATGTCTACAAAGTACCAAGGAGAACCAATGCAGATCTTTTGAAATCTGTGTTTGATTCAGACTAAATATATTAAGATAGAAATCCAAGAAGATTCCATGTGCTTTAAAAGCTCATTTTTCCCTTAGTATTTCAAGAGTTTTGCGACTCGTAAATCGCAAGGCGGAGGGACAAAGATTTAGGAATCTAAGGAAATTCAGAGCGCTTTAAAAGCCTATTTTTGCCTTAGTGTTCCATACTCTCGCGGCTCGTAAACCGTGTAGTCAGAAATTGAAAGATGACTTATTATTTCTAGAAAATTATTTTGGATATTAACCACCTGGAGTTTCTTTATCCAAACATTAATAATGAATAATAACAAGTTATTCCCAATAATATTTTGGATATTCATTCATTTAGGATTTTTTTATCCAAACGTTAATGGTGAATGATAGATAAATTCCATCCAAAATAAGAGTTTTGTATTTTTTAGAATATTAACCAATACCCTTTGAAGTTTTACAAACATATTGTAAAATCCAGAAACGCAAGAAAATAATTTTTTGTTGTGTTTAAGAAATCCATGTAAAAACATATTTTTCAAAACTTCAAATATTTGTTTTTTTATATAAAAAACATTCAAAACATGTTAGAGTATTGACCATATGCAACACACAAAAACATTTTTTATATTTTTCTGTCAAAAAACACAATCACAATTAAAGTTAACAAACCACATATTAGTCAAATTCTTAAAACTTTAATAAATCAGTTATTAAATCCAAAAAAACATATAAAAACATGTTATATTTTCACGAGAAATACAACTGATTTTATTTGTCCTTCAATACTTGATCATATACAAATTAATTCATTAAATTCATTTTTTTTTTATTTTATAATTCAATAACATATATAAAAAAAAAAACCACACCCATCCTATATATCATGTTTTTCTCACCCATAATTACCATGTTTACAAAATAAACTAAAAGAATAATAATAATAAAAAAACACGTTGATATCTGAAAATTACAAAAAAAAGAATAAAAATAAATCGGGGACAGTACCTGAAGGCTTCTGGGTCACAGAAACACTGGCGGCGCGTCTTCTCCACGTTGGGATCTGAAAGCGCTTTTTCCCTTATGCCCTTCTCTGCCGGCAGTGACCTGCAAAAACAACGAATCTCAACAAACAGTTTGTTTTAGTTTTTTAGTTTCTCCTTCATGGGTCTGTTTTTCTTTCTTTTCTTCTCCGTTTTGGATCTGCTTCTCTCTACAGATCTGTTCTTTTCTTTTTCTTTCCCATTCTTCCCTGTTTCAGGTGGCGGCAAGACCAAGGGGGCCGCCGGCTTCTAGGCTTTGGGTTTCCGTCCGGTCTGTGCAGCTGTCGGTGGCCGGTTCGTGTCTTGGCGAAGATGAGGGCCTGCGGGCTGCTCCCTTTCGGTTGGAGGGAAGTGAGCCGGTTCAGGGAGGGAGGCCGTGGGTCTGTCTTGGCTGGTCTGTGGGGGAAATAGGGAAGTCTGCGTCTGGAGAAGACAGAGGGTGTGAAGCTGTTGAGAGGGAAATGCTGAGGGGAGACGGCAGCAGCTGAGTCTGTTGAGAGAGATGAGGGAAGAGACGGGACGGCTGGTGGGAGAGACTGAGAGTTTGTGTTGATGGCCGGCTATGGGACCAGAAATTGGAAATGGCCGGTTTGGGTTTGGCTATAGGTAAGAGGAGAAGGAAATCGCCGGGTGGCTTTGGTTCTCTCTTTTTCACAAGACAAGGCGAGGCCGGCTGCTGCTGTGGGGAAGATAATTCTAGGTTTAGGGTTTTCTTGCTTTTCCCTTATTTTATTTTAAAATTGCCTTCTCTGAATATTCCCTTTCTTTGAATATTCCCCTTCTTTTATTATGGCTGAAGATTCATTTATATAAAAAATCTTTATACATGATATTTAAAAAAATATTACAATAATTATTGCAGAGATTGTCTTCTATAACTAGCACCAACAAATCCTATATATATGATATTTTTATATTGCAGTGATTATTTTCCATAATCAGCACGAATCAAATTATATATCTATGATATTTTATATTACAATAATTATATATGATGCAATAATTATCTCCTTGACATATTGTTTCCTTAGCCCTAACGCTCTATGTTATCGCCACATGTAAACTCTTATTATTATTATTTTTTATTTGAAAATTTATCAAAATATGGGTCAAAAATTAGGTAGCAACAACAAAAATTGAGGAAAACAAAAGGTAAACAGAATAGAAGAACCTTTCTTCTTATTTTGTGGAGGGGATTCAAGAAAAGCCTAGCCTTTGAAGTCATCATCATCAGTTGAAGGTGAAGGAGAGACCATGTCAGGTGGAGGAAGAGAGGAGAAGAAAAAAATAGGTGTGAAGAAAAAGAAAATGTAGAGAAAGAAAGAGTAGAAGTTGCAGAGAAGTTAGGAAAGAGAAGAAGATGAAACGAGTGTGAAGAAAGTTAGGGATTTCGTCTTTTAATTAAGGTTTTTTTTACCAATGAAATCATATATGTCCAATAAAAAAATTATTAATTTTTTAATTCAGTTAGTAATTTCATATGTGATAAAAATTAAAACTTTAATTAAATCAAAAATTTTCAGAACTCCCTCAAATATCACCGACATAATTTCAATCCATCGATCATTCCATTGTGATTCTTTGTGACATGGGAGTGTAATTTTTTTCCAACGCTATAATTTTCTGACATAGTTATTCTATTGTCAATTCTATATGTATTGCTCAGTGGTGTGAGAGTGTAATTTTTTTTTCAATTCTCTGGAATTTTTAATGGACTTGTTCCGTCGGCGATTCCATATGTACTACTTAGTGGTATTGAATTGTAATTTTCTTCTAACTCTCTGGAATATACTGATGTACTTAGTCCGTCAATGTATCTGTTGGTATTTTACATTTTGTCGGTAAGTAATTCCATCGGTATAAAACATTTTTTTTTGTCCAAATTATATATGTATTTTTTATCTATCCATCCTGCAAATACATTAAAATCACAACACATTAATACTAATTCAGTGTATACTAATAAATCACAAAATATAAAAATTTTCTTGTCATTGTGAAGGAACATCCAAAAATATTATATTGAAGTTAATTTCATTATAGATTAATGTTTTATAAATTAATCAAAATTTTCTTCTTCTTCAATTTCATCATCTTTATCTCCATCACAATCTTCTACTTTGATTTCATTATTATCATCATCTTTATCCACTTATGTATATTTGTTGGTT
>Ga0325401_1000434_pt1 | contig 29733 bp, 25 predicted proteins | sample PopdelMetagenome_FD_205666 | JGI IMG/M metagenome (GOLD analysis project Ga0325401, IMG submission 205666) | Populus deltoides microbial communities from Bellville, Georgia, United States - Xylem-PdKOR-R2 | ecosystem: Host-associated > Plants > Phyllosphere > Stem > Wood/Secondary xylem | place...
CCTATGTCGTCGTCCAGGGTATCGACGGCTATGTGATCGCGCCGATCGTCGCCAAGCGCACCGTCGACCTGCCGCCGGCGCTGACGCTGGGGATGCAGATCCTGTTCTCGGCGCTGCTCGGGCTGCTCGGCCTCGCGCTCGCCGACCCGATCACCGCGATGCTCAAAACCGCGCTGGAACGCCGGTCCGAGCGGGAGGCCGAATCAGGCGACGAGCCGGTCGAACAGCGCCAGGTAGCGTAGCGCCGCATCGGCGCCGGGCGGCGGCACCGGCGTCGGACGCACCACGCCGGGGGCGAGCCACCGGTCGAGCGCGGCGACCAGCGCGTTTGGGTCGCCCCGCGCCACCACCGAGCCCAGCGCGGGCGACGCGACGATCTCCTCGATCGCGGGGCTGCAATCGGTCGCCACCACCGGCGTCCCGACCGACAGCGCCTCGCGCAGCACCCCCGGTACCCCCTCGTAATCGGACGGGAGCGCCAGCACGGGGGCGCGCGCCATCGCCCCCAGCGGGTCCGCGACGCTGCCGGGCAGATGCACCCGCCTGGCCACCCCCAGCGCCCGCGCCTGCGCCGCCAACGCCTCGCGCTCGGGCCCGTCGCCCAGGATCACCAGCGACGCGCGGGTGGCGAGCCGGGGCAGCGCATCGACCAGCCGGTCCCACCGTTTCTGCCGCACCAGCCGCCCAACCCCGAGCACGAGAGGCCCCGGCGGCAGCGCGACCGGCGGCGCGTCGGCACGCGGCGCGACCGGCGGGTTGGGGATGACGCCGACCCGCCCGGCCATCCCCGTCGCCTCCGCCGCAGCGGAAGCGGTCGCCGGGGTCATCGCCACCAGATGGTCGAGGAACCGGCCGTGGCTCGCCAGCCAGCCGCGGTGGAGCCGGTCGACCACCGCGCCGTGATCGCCCCGCCGCGCCGCGTTGGACATCTTGGCGACGATCGACGGGCAGTCGCGCCCCAGCCGCCATCGCGTCCACGCCATCAGGCTGGTGTAGTGATTGCCCGGACAGAAGATCAGGTCGGGCCGCACCCGGCGCGCCAGCCCCGGCAGTCGCCACAGCCGGGCGAGCGGCACCAGCTCCACCCCCGCCGGCACCTCCGCCGGCATCGCCGCCATCGCGATCGTCACCTGCCGCCCCGCCGCGGCCCATCCGGCCGCCAGCCGGAACAGCGCCCGCTCGACCCCGCCCGCATCGGTCGCGCTCGCACAGGACAGGATGTGGCGCGCCTCGGGCATCGGCGAAGCGCCTGCCACGCGCGCCCGGCCCCGCCAAGCCGGCGATTTCCCCCGTGCAGCGGCCGGACGTTGCGATTACAGCGTGGCGCCAGCGTGACCGGACAGTCCCACACCCTTGCGCCCGCCCGCCCGTCCGCTGCCCTGGCCCAGGCCGCGCGGCGCTGGCCGGCGCTGCTCGGCGCGGCGCTGACCTGCGCGATGGTGGCGGGGCTCGGGCGCGCGCTGCTCGGCGACGGCCTTGCGGGACTGAGCCGCGCGGTGCCCGCGAGCGCGCCCTTCTTCCTGTGCTTCGCGCTCCTGTACCTGTCGCCGCCGTTCTTCGACTACGTCATCTTCCGCCGGCTCTGGGGGATCCCCACCGAAGGGTTCGTCGCGCTGCTTAAGAAGCGGGTCGCGAACGAGGTCGTGTTCGGCTATGCGGGCGATGCCTATTTCTACGCTTGGGCGCGCGCGCGGGCGACCGGGGTCGCCGCGCCGTTCGGGGCGGTCAAGGACGTGACGATCCTGTCGGCGATCGCGGGCAACCTCGTCACGCTGATCGCGGTCGGGCTGGCGCTGCCGTTCGGGCAGGCGCTGCTGACGGTGGGGCAGGGGCGGGCGGCGCTGGTCGCGGGCGGGGTGATGATCGCCACCTCCGTGCCGTTCCTGCTGTTCTCGCGCCGGGTATTCTCGCTGTCGGCCCCGGTCCTGCGCTGGATCTTCGGCGTCCACTGCCTGCGCCTGATGGCGGGGCAGCTGCTGATCGCGCTGGCGTGGCATTTCGGGCTGCCCGAGGTCGGTGTCGGGCTGTGGCTGGTGCTCGCCGCCGGACGCCTGCTGGTGTCGAGGCTGCCGATCCCCAACAAGGACCTGGCGTTCGTCAACCTCGCCATTCTGGTCATCGGGCCGGGCCATGCGGTGTCCGAGCTGCTGGCGGTGTTCGCCGCGCTGACGCTGGCGGTGCATGTCGCGCTAATCGCCGCGTTTGGGCTGTGGGCGCTGGTTAAGCGTCTGCGCTGAGGCGTGATGCTGCCCGGCCCTTTAAGGATCGTCGACGTCAACGAGTTCTACTCCCCAACCGGCGGCGGCGTGCGCACCTATGTCGATCGCAAGATGGCGATCCTGGCGCAGCAGGGCCACGAGCTGATCGTGATCGCGCCGGGCCGCGAGGACCGGATCGAGGAGCGGCCGGGCGGGCGCATCCACTACCTCAAATCGCCGGGCATGCCGTTCGACGCGAACTACGGGCTGTTCTGGGACGCCGCGCCGATCCATGCGCTGCTCGATCGGCTGGGCCCGAACGTGATCGAGAACTGCTCTCCCTGGCGCCCGGCGTGGATCGTCTCCGCGTGGCGGGGGCCGGCGATCCGCGCCTTCTTCATGCACAACGACAATGTCGAGGCGTACGCCAAGCGCTGGTTCGAGGGGGTCGCATCGGGCCCCGCGATCGAGCGGGCGTTCGGCTGGTACACCCGCTATCTCAACCGCTTCCTCCTGCGGTTCGACACGGTGGTCGCGAACGGCCCGGCGCTCGCCCGGCGGGTGGCGGGGCGGGGCGTCAGGGTCGATCGGGCGGTGGCGCTGGGGATCGAGCGCGCGCCCTTCTCGCCCACCCTGCGCGACGAGGCGACGCGCGCAGCGTTGCTGGCCGAATGCGGCCTGCCGCCGGATGCGCACCTGCTGCTCGGCATCGGGCGCCACCATCCCGAAAAGCGCTGGCCGGTGGTGATCGAGGCGGTCCGCCTCGCCCAGGCCGTGCGCCCGGTCGGGCTGGTGCTGCTGGGGCAGGGGATGGACACCCGCAAGCTGGAGCGGGCCGCCGCGGGCCTGCCCGTCCACCTGCTCCCCCCCGTCTACGACCGGACGCGGCTGGCGACGCTGATGGCTTCGGCGGACGCGGTGATCCACGGGTCCGACGCGGAGCCGTTCGGGCTCGTCCTCCACGAAGCGCTCGCCTGTGGCGCGCCGCTGATCGTCCCCGATGCGGGCGGGGCGGCGGAGGCTGCGGGGCCGGCCTATGCCGAAACCTACCGCGCGCGCGACGCGGCCGCCTGCGCCGCCGCGATCGTTCGGCTGCTTGCGCGCGACCGGGCCATGCTTCGCGTCGCCGCCGCCCGGGCCGCCGCGCACGTCCGCAGCGACGAGGAGCATGTCCGCGAGCTGGTGGCGCACTATCGCGAGGTGATCGCGCGCACCCACAGCACCGATCGCCCCGCCGCCACCGCGCGATAGCGGTGCGCCGCCGCCCACCGGTCCAGCACCTGGTCGAACGCCGGATCGCCCGCCGTCCAGCGCTCCGCCCCCGTGACGATCGCGGCCGGGGGTGCCGTGCCGAACAACGCGGGCAGGTCAGGGGCCGGCACCACCTGTAACCGCGACTCCATGCCTGCCGGCACGATGGCGCGGGTGCGGAACACGAATGGCCCGGTCGCGAACCGCGGCTCGGGCACCCGCCCCGCCAGCGTCAGCAGTTGCGGTGCCAGCGTAGCCACCGGGCCCGTCACGCCCTCCCGGTCGAGCGCCGTCCGGAGCACGCGCGCCTCGCGGATCGCGGCCGGCATTCCCGTGCCGCCCGCCACCGCCGCGACGCTGGGGGCGAGCCCGGCGGCGGCGAACACCGCGAACGCGATCCGCTCGGCCCGTCCCGGCGGCCAGGTCGTCCAGCGCAGCGCCAGCAGCACGAACAGCGGCGGCAGCGCCGGCAACAGATACTGCCGCCATACCGGGCTCGGCAGCACCGCCGCGACCAGCCCCGCAACCAGCAGCGTCGCCGGTACCCGCGCCGGCCGGCCTCGCAGCACTGCCACCAGCGCCGGCAGCGCCGCGCCCAGCGCCAGGAACTTGAGAAGATCCAACGCCTTGCCCGCCGCCGACAGCTTGTCCGGCCGCCCCGCAAACCATTCGGCGGGCGCATGGGCGGGGAAGTGGAACACCCCGAACGCGAACCCGGCGGGCGCGATCAGCCAGATCGCCCCGACCAGCGCCGCCGGCCCCGCCGCCCCCAGCGCCACCCAGCGCGGCCGCCGCCGGTCGACCAGCGCCAGCCCGCCATAGGCCGCGGCGGGCAGCGCATAGCTGATCTTCGCCGCCGCCGCCGTCGCCAGCAGAGCGCCGATCGCCACCGCCCGCCCGCGCCCATATCCACGGTCGCGCATCGCCAGCCATAGTGCGACCGCCAGGCACGCGGCGGGCAGGGTGTCGTTGCGCGCGGTGCCGGCCGCGAACAGCAGCACGTCGCTCGCCGCGAACAGCGCCCCGGCCGACCAGGCCGCCCGCCGGCTCGCATCCCCCGCTCGTGCCGCCGCGACGGTCGCGATCACCACCACCCATCCCAGGCCCGCATTGACCAGCCGCAGTGCCGGCCACGCCCATTGCCCCGCCGCCCAGGCGACCGGTGCCAGCGCGAACGGCTGCAACGGGGTCTGGAGCCAGGCGTAATCGCGATACGGGATCAGCCCGCGCGCGGTCAGCACCGCCGCCGCGACATACTGGCTCTCGTCATGGTCGACCGGGCGGAACCATGCGAGGGTGAGCAGGACGACCAGCAGCGCGATCGCCAGCCGCCGACCGGTCAGGCGCGCACCGCCGTCAGCAGGTAATCGAGCGCGGTCGATCCCCCGGTCGCGAACCCCTTGGCGGTCAGCGACAGCCCGGTCACGTCGGTCACCCGCATCCCTGCCTGTTCCAGCATCGCGGAAAGCTCGTCCGGGGTCAGGAACCGCCGCCAGTCATGCGTACCCCGCGGGATCATCCCCGTCGCCTCCGCCACCCCCGCCAGCGCGAAGCGCGACCAGGCGGTGCGGTTGGGGGTGGACATCACCAGCAGCCCCCCGTCGGCCACCGCACGCGCCAGGCCGCGGACGAAGCCAGGCTGGTCCGCCGCATGCTCGACCACCTCGAAACAGGTGACGAGGTCGAACCGATCCGACAGGTCCTCGACCGACCCGGCGCGATAGTCGATCGCGAGGCCGGAGGCGGCGGCGTGCGCCTGCGCCGCGGCGATGTTCTCCGGGGCCGCATCCACCCCCGTCACGCTGCCCCCCAATCGCGCCAGCGGCTCGCACACCAGCCCCGCGCCGCACCCGACATCGAGCACGTTCAGCCCGTCCAGCGGCACGAACGACGCACGCTCGCCCCCCCGATGCGCGTCCACCGCCTCGCGCAGATAGCGCAATCGCGGCGGATTGAGGCGGTGGAGCATCGCCGACGAGCCCTTGGGGTCCCACCAGTCGGCCGCCAACCGCCCGAAGTGTGCCGCCTCGCGCGGGTCGATCGTGCCGGGGTTGATACTTGTGCTCACCATGGCCGCTCCCTATCAGGACGCCCGCTCTTTCCCAAGGAGGACAAGGATACGCCGATGGCGCGGATCGTGATGAAGTTCGGCGGCACCTCGATGGCCGGGATCGAGCGCATCCGGTCGGTCGCCGCGCGTGTGAAGCGCGAGGTGGAGGCGGGCAACCAGGTCGCGGTGGTCGTCTCCGCGATGGCGGGCGAGACCGACCGGCTGGTCGGCTTCTGCCGCGAGGCGTCCGCCCTCTACGACCCGCGGGAATACGATGTAGTGGTGTCGGCGGGCGAGCAGATCACCAGCGGGCTGCTCGCGATCGCGCTCCAGGCGTTGGGGGTGCCGGCGCGATCGTGGCTCGGCTGGCAGCTGCCGATCCACACCTCCGACGCATTTGCCAGGGCGCGGATCGGCACGATCGATACCGAGGCGCTCGACAGGAGCCTCGCCGCCGGCGAGGTCGCGGTGATCCCGGGGTTTCAAGGCGTCGTCGACGGCCGGGTGACGACGCTGGGCCGCGGCGGCTCCGATACCTCGGCGGTGGCGGTAGCGGCGGCGATGAAGGCGGACCGCTGCGACATCTACACCGATGTCGACGGGGTCTACACCACCGACCCGCGCATCGTGCCCCGCGCAAGGAAGCTCGCCCGCGTGACGTATGAGGAGATGCTGGAGCTGGCGAGCGTCGGGGCCAAGGTGCTCCAGACCCGCTCGGTCGGGCTGGCGATGAAGGAGGGAGTGCGGGTGCAGGTGCTGTCGTCCTTCACCGGCCCGGACGCGCCGATGGCGGACACCCTGCCCGGCACGATGATCGTCGGGGAAGAGGAGATCACGGACATGGAACGCCAGCTCATCACCGGCATCGCCCACGACAAGAACGAGGCCAAGATCACGCTGACCGCGGTACCCGACAAGCCGGGCGCGGTGGCGGCGATCTTCGAGCCGCTGGCGGCGGCGAACATCAATGTCGATATGATCATCCAGAACATCGCGCACGGGCCAAGGGAGAATGGGGGCGGTTCGACCGACGTCACCTTCACCGTCCCCGCCGCAGACCTCGCGCGATCGCTCGAATCGCTGAACCAGGCGCGGGGCAGCATCGGCTTCGGCGAGCTGGTCCACGACACCCGCGTCGCCAAGATCTCGGTCGTCGGCGTCGGCATGCGCAGCCACGCGGGCGTCGCCAGCACGATGTTCACCGTGCTGGGCCAGCGCGGGATCAACATCCAGGCGATCTCCACCAGCGAGATCAAGGTATCCGTGCTGATCCATGAGGACGAGACGGAGCTGGCGGTCCGCGTGCTCCACACCGCCTATGGGCTGGACGCGGAGGCGGCCTGACCCGGCGCGGCCGCTAGGCGAGGGGCCTTGGCGGCGCGGTCGAGCCGCGCAGTCGGAGTTGGTGGGGGTGCTGGCGGCGGGGCGGGGGCTCGCCGCCGCTCAGCCGGGCGAGCACCATGCCGGTCGCGTTCGCCGCCATCCCGAACACGGGCTGGTGCACCGTGGTCAGCGCCGGCCAGCAGATGGCCGCGACCTCCGAATCGTCGAACCCGATCACCGACAGGTCGTCGGGCACGGCCAGGCCCAGATGGCGCGCGGCGGCCATCGCACCTACCGCCATGTCATCGTTCTGCGCGAACATCGCGGTCGGGCGCATGGGGGTGTCCAGCAGCCGCAGCGCCGCCTCGGTCCCGCTCGCCTGCGTGAACAAGCCATCGCCGACAAGCTCGGGGCGCAGCGCCAACCCCGCCTCGGCCAAAGCCTCGCGATAACCGCGGAAACGGGCGGACACCGCGGCATGGCCCGGGATGCCCCTGATCGTAGCGATCGCATGGTGGCCCAGCCCGATCAAATAGGCGGTAGCCTCGCGCGCGGCGACGACATCGTCGATCATCGCGCCCGGCGCCTGAAGGTCCGCCTCGGCCGGGCCGACGCGCGCGCACGCGATCCCCGCCGCCGCAAGCCCGGCCAGGATGTGCGGCTTGTCCGATACCGGCGGCGCCAGCACCGCCCCGTCGAGGCCGGCGGAGCGCGCCATGCCGACCACCATCCGCTCGTCCTGCTCGGTCGCCGACGAGATGGGCAGGACCACGAGCCGATAGGCGCTGCCCTCCAGCCCGGCGAGCACCCCGCGCTGTAATTCGGTGACATAGCTCAGCGACGGATTGTCGTAGATGAGGCCGATCAGGTGCGAGCGGCGGCTCACCAGCGCTCGGGCGAGCATGTTGGGGTGATAGTTCACCGCCTCCGCCGCGTCGCGGACGCGGCGGCGCATCTCCTCGGTGACGTTGGGCGACCCGTTCAGGACGCGCGACACCGTCTTGGTCGACACGCCTGCCGCACGGCCGACATCGACGATCGTGGCCTGACGCGGCTTCAACCTTGTCTCCTGCAGCCGCCGGCCGGCAACGACCTGCCCGGCGATCTTGCGCTTTGACCACACTCCGGCCCGGACGCAAAGGGGCTCGGCCAAGCCTGCTGACCCATGGCGACTACGGCGCTATCAGGACCAGCACCCAATCGTGAGGCGTCCATGACCACCGAGTTCGCGCTCAACCGCGATGCGAAGATGACGGCAGCGCTGATCGGCGAGGAGCGCGAGCCGATCATCGAAGCGGATGCCGCGCTGGCCGATCCCGCCCGGCTGGTCGAGATCGCCGCGCTGAGCGGCTTCCAGCCGGCGTTCGGTCCGGCTGGCGGATATCCGGGTCTGCGCGCCGCGCTGCCCGATGCGTACATCGAAACGGTGGTGAACGCGCTTGCCGGGCCGATCGCGCAGGTGTTCCGGCTGGGCACGGTGCGGCCGATCCGGGCACAGGGGGCGTTCTCCATCGTCACGTTGCCCGAGGACGCGCTGGTGCCGCCCCAGCGCGCACCGCACACCGATTCGGTGCATCCGATGCAGTTCGCGATCCTTCATTACCTGTGCGACGCGGCGTTCGGCGGCACGTCCTTCTATTGCCATCGCGCCACCGGCTTCGAGACGTTGAGCGAGGCGCGCCTGCCCGCCTATCGCGACAGCAGGGCACGGGAGGGGGCGATGTCCGGCTATGTCGGCGACGGCGAACCCTGGTTCCAGAGCACGGCGCGGGTCGCGGCCGGGATGAACCGGCTGGTCGCCTATCGCAGCTGCATCCTCCATTCGGGGCATGTCCCGTCGCCCGAACTGCTGACCCCCGATCCATGCTCGGGCCGCTTGACAGCGAACGTATTCGTGACGTTCGGCCCCGCATGACGAGCCGACCGGTCCCTCGCGCATTTGCCCCGTGAGGGCGGGCGGTAGAGCGTCCCTGTACCCGATTTGCCACATCTTATGTCAGAGTGTGTCCGGGCATTGACAACGCAGGACCGCATGGTAGCGCTATGCATCACGCCGGGACCAACCCGGGTCAGCACGCAACGGCGTCATGCCGTCAGAGGAGGGGATAATGGGGGTTTCCAAGCTCATCGGCACGCTTGTACGCACGACTTCGGTCGGTGCGATGGCGATGTGCATCGCGACTCCGGCCTGGGCGCAGGTCGTCGGGGGCGGCAACGACGCGAACGCGCCCGCCACCAACGCGCAGCCCGGCTCCGAGGGCGCGCCGCGTACCGCGCAGGACGGCTCCACCACCACCAACGTCTCCGACGCCGCCGACGGTGAGGACATCGTCGTCACCGGCATCCGCGCCTCACTTAATCGCGCGATCGACATCAAGCGCAACTCGTCGGGCATCGTCGACGCGATCTCGGCCGAGGACATCGGCAAGTTCCCCGACACCAACCTCGCCGAATCGCTCCAGCGCGTCACCGGCGTGTCGATCAATCGCGTCAACGGCGAAGGATCGGAAGTCACCGTCCGCGGCTTCGGCGGCGGCTTCAACCTCGTCACCCTCAACGGCCGCCAGCTGCCCGCGACCAACCTGGTCGGCGTCGGCGGCGACCAGAGCGTCGACTTCGCGACCGCGACCGGTCGCTCGTTCGACTTCGGCAACCTCGCCTCGGAAGGCGTCAGCACGCTGGAGGTCTACAAGACCGGCCGCGCCGCGATCCCGACCGGCGGCATCGGCGCCACCATCAACGTCATCACCCGCAAGCCGCTCGACGCGCGCGAGAGCGGCATCTCGGGCTCGATCGGGGCCAAGGCGTCGTACGATACCAGCATCGAGAAGGACGAGGACGGCCTCGCCAAGATCACGCCGGAAGTGTCCGGGCTGGTCAGCTGGAAGAACGACAACGAGACCTTCGGCGCCTCGGTGTTCGGCAGCTATCAGAAGCGCAACGCGACCGCCGCGAGCGCGACCTCTAACGCGTGGAACATCCGCACGATTGATGCGCCGGGCGACATCTTCGGCACCGGCACAGTTGTCAACGGCCGTCCGCCGGCGGGTAGCCTCATCGCGTTCCCCAACGATGCGCGCTACCACTTTTCCGAATCGACGCGTGAGCGCATCAACGCCTCGGGCGTGGTGCAGTTCAAGCCGGTCGAGGGCTTCCTTCTGACCGCCGACGTGCTGTACGCGCAGAACAAGCAGACCGAAGCGCGGCAGGACCAGACCAACTGGCTCAATCGCCCGTTCGGGACGGTGACCTTCGACGACAGCCCGGTACCGACCGCCGTGTTCATCTCGCAGGCGGTGCCGGATCCCAAGGATACCGGCTACGAACAGCAGTACCGCGCCAGCAAGGACAAGCTGGAGCAGTACGGCCTGAACGCGGCGTGGGACATCACCGACAGCTTCAAGGTCATCGCCGACGCGCAGCATTCCAAGTCGCAGTCGCTGCCCGATGGTCCGAACGGTGCCAGCTCGACGCTGTTCTCGATGGGCGCCAACGTCGTCAACGGCCAGTCGATCGACTGGACCACCGGCTTTCCCAAGATCAACGAGACGATCAATGACGGTCGGGGCCCGGCAGGCGCGAACGGCCAGCAGGGGCGTGTACTGGGCAACGGGAATGGCGTCCTCGACGTAGGCGACCTCGGCACCCAGATCCTGCGGACCAACACCGCACGCCAGACCCAGCGGATCAACCAGGCTCAGCTCGGCTTCGGCTGGGATCTGGGTGAGGGCAGCAAGTTCGAGTTCGGCGGCAGCTACATCGACTCCAAGGTGCGCTCGGTGCGTACCCAGACCCAGCAAACGCTGGGTGACTGGAGCATAGGCAACCCGGGCGAGGTCGCCGCGCAGGCAGGCGACCTCGTCAAGACCTTCTGCCTCGTCTGCAAGTTCGACCGCTACGATCCGGGCGTGAGCGGGCCGGGGCTGAACGCCTTCCGCGGTAATGCCGTCGAGCTCGCCAACGTGTTCTCGCCGCTTTACGCTGCGCGCGGAAACGCGGTGCAGGCCGGATCCGCCAACGATGACAGCATCCGAGAGAAGATTGCCTCGGTCTATGGTCAGCTGACCTGGAAAGGGCAGATCGCCGATCGCGAGGCGGGACTCGTCATCGGCGCGCGCTACGAGCGGACGCGGGTTCGGGCGTTCTCGCTCGTAAACGGCCCCAGCGCGATCATCTGGACTTCGGACAACGATTTTATTGCGCCCGGTTCGGCGACCGCGACACCGGTGTCGGGCCGCGGCAAGTACGACAATCTGCTGCCGTCAGTCGACTTCCAGATCTCGCCGTTCGAGAACGTGGTCACCCGCGTGTCGTTCAGCCGCACGATCGCGCGGCCCACCTATGGCCAGCTGTTCGTCAGCCAGACTGCCGGTGCGGGCAGCCGTGCGACGCTTTACGGCGGGCAGCCTAACGGTTCGTCGGGTAACCCGAACCTGCAACCGCTGATCTCTGACAACTTCGACGTGTCGGCCGAGTGGTACTTCAAGCCGTCGAGCTATATCTCTGCCGGCTTCTTCGACAAGCGTGTGCGCAACTTCGTCGGCTCGGGCATTACTACCGGCAACCTGTTCGGGCTGCGGGACGCCACGACCGGCGCGGCGGGGTCGCGTTCGGGGACGGCAACCACGGCGCTGACGCGCCTCGGGCTCGACCAGACGGACATTAACCTGTTCAGCTACACCGCCCGGCTGATCCAGAACGGCGGCAACGTCGCTCAAACCGATCTCGACATCAACGCCAACCGGACCGGCACCGGCGTCAATCAGGCGTATTTCGACCAGCTGAGCCGCGAGGTCGACATTACGCCAAATGCTGCCGACCCGCTGACGGTGTTCTCGATCACCACGCCGATCAACAATCGGGATGCGAAGATCTACGGCGGCGAGTTCGCGGGTCAGTTCTTCTTCGCCGACACCGGCATCGGCGTCGCGGCGTCGTACACGCTGGTTCGCGGCAATGTCGGCATCGACGTGCTCGCGGCTCCGACCGTCGACCAGTTCGCGCTGCTGGGGCTGTCGGACAGTGCCAACGCGTCGCTGATCTACGACAAGAACGGCCTCTCGGCCCGCCTCACCTACAACTGGCGCGACAAGTTCCTGGCGGAAACGGGTCGCGGCGGCGCCAACGATCGCAACCCGGTGTTCTTCAAGCCGTACGGCACGCTCGACGTGAACGTCAGCTGGGACATCAACGAGGCGATCGCGGTGTCGTTCGAGGGGATCAACCTGACCAGCACGTCGGTGCGCAGCTTCGGCCGATCCGACAACCAGACCTTCTTCGCGCAGGAGAACAAGCCGCGCTTCCTGCTCGGTGCGCGCTATCGCTTCTGATCGGCGCGGTTGAGTGAACTCGAGGGGCCGCTTCTACGGGAGCGGCCCTTTTCGTTTGGAACGGTCCCGTTCCCCTTGCTAGCATCGCATTTACGGCAGCCAGCGCCGTCCGCCAGCCCAGAGGCTCCCTTGCGCCGATGAACCGCGTCCTGCTCAACAATGTCGACCATGCCGACCTGCGCGTCGCGATCCGCGCCGGCACCGCGTTCGGTGATGCGGTCAACCAGTCGCCCCTGTTCCCGCAGGAGTTCGAGGAAGCGCAGCGCGCCTTTCCCATCGTCTTTCGGCGACAGGAGGGCTCGCTGCGGGCTTTTGCCCTGCTCGGCCTGGATCGTGACGAGAACCTGTTCCTCGACGGCGACCGCTGGACCAGCAGCTATGTGCCGGCCTTCCAGCGTCGCGGGCCATTCTCGATCGGCATCACCGAGACCGATGGCGCCCCCGGCGAGCCGATGATCCACCTCGACCTCGACGATCCGCGGGTGGGCGCACCCGATGGACTGCCGGTGTTCCGCGAGCATGGCGGCGATGGCCCCCTGCTCACCCATATGATCGACGTGCTGCGCGTCATCCATGACGGCATGGCGAACGGCCCCGCCCTTTATGCGGCGTGGGAGGACGCGGGATTGCTTCGCCCGATCACCATGGAGGTGACGCTGGACGACGACCGGACCTATGAACTGCCCGACCTGTTCGCGATAGATCGGCAGGCGTTGGCCGACCTGACCGGCGAACCGCTCGAACGGCTGCACCGCAGCGGCCTGCTCGTCCCAGCGATCCTGGCGGCGGCATCGCTCGGCAACGTCCAGCGGCTGATCGAGTTCAAGACCCGACGGGCAGCCGCGTGAACGCCGCCGCGCTCACCACCCGGCGGGTGCGCGAGATCGACGCGCCGGACGGGGGAGGGGTCGACTGCGCCGCACTGGTGGCGGGTGGCGAGCCGGTGATCGTACGTGGCCTCGCGCGCGACTGGCCGCTGGTCGCTGCCGGCCGCCGTGGGGTGCAGGCGGCTGCGGACTATCTGCTGTCCTTCTACAACGGCCGCCCGGCGGTGGGCTACACCGCCCCGCCCGAGGTCGGTGGCCGGTATTTCTATGACGACAGCCTAACCCGGCTCAACTTCGAGGGCGGGCGCGTCCAGCTCGACGAGTACATCACCCGCATGCTGGAGCATCTGGGAAATGCCGCCGCGCCGTCCTTCTATGTCGGCTCGACCGATCTCGACGGCTACTTCCCCGGCTTCGTCGCGGCGGGCAACGATCTTCCGCTGGGCGGTCCGGCGTTCGCCCGGGCGCTGCGCAGCATCTGGATCGGCAATCGCACGATAGCCTCCGCGCATCACGACATGTCGAACAACATCGCCTGCGTGATGCTGGGCGAGCGCCGGTTCACGCTGTTCCCCCCGGATCAGATCGCCAACCTCTACCCCGGCCCGCTGGAGCCGACGCCGGGCGGACAGGTGGTGTCGCTGGTCGATTTCCGCGCGCCCGATCTCGATCGCTTCCCCGCCTTTGCCGAGGCGCTGGAGCATGCGCAGGTGGCCGAGCTCGGGCCCGGCGACGCGGTCGTCTACCCCGCGCTGTGGTGGCACCATGTCGAGGCGCTCGCCGACTTCAACATGATGGTCAACATCTGGTGGAACGACTCACCCGCTTACATGGACACGCCGATGAACACGCTGCTCCACGGCCTGCTCTCGTTGCGCGATCGGCCGGCGGGCGAGAAGGCGGCCTGGCGCGCGCTGATGGACTATTACGTGTTCGGCCCCGCCGATCGCCCGATCGCACATCTGCCCCAAGCCGCACAGGGCCCGCTCGCCCCGCTCGATGAGACCGCCGCGCGCCGCCTGCGCGCGATGCTCCTGCAACGGATCAACCGATGAAGCCTACTCGGATCGTCATCGCCGGCGGCGGCACCGCGGGCTGGCTCGCCGCCGCGATCCTGACGCGGCAGCTGGGTGCGCTGGCGGAGGTGACGCTGGTCGAGTCGGAGGAGATCGGCACGGTCGGGGTCGGCGAATCGACCATCCCGACCGTGCGCAGCTTCCACGCGCTGATCGGGATCGACGAGCAGGAGTTCATGCGCGCCACCGGCGCCAGCTTCAAGCTCGCGATCTCGTTCGAGAACTGGGCGCGCGACGGCGATCGCTACATCCACTCGTTCGGCGATGTCGGCAAGTCGACCTGGATGAGCGAGTTCCAGCATTTCTGGCTGGAGGCGCGCGCGCGGGGCGAGGCGGGCGCGTTCGGCAGCTACTGCCTGGAACACGAGGCCGCCGCGGCCAAGCGCTTCTCCACCGGCGCGAATGCCGCGCTCAACTATGCCTATCATTTCGACGCGGGCCGCTATGCGCGCTACCTGCGCGGGCGGTGCGAGGCGGACGGGCTCACCCGCATCGAGGGCCGGATCGCTCAGGTCGACCGGGACGGCGACAGCGGCGACATCGCGGCGCTGGTGATGGAGGATGGCGTCCGCGTCGCGGGCGACCTGTTCTTCGACTGCACCGGTTTTCGCGCGCTGCTGATCGGTGAGACGCTGGGCGTCGGGTTCGAGGACTGGGGGCACTGGCTGCCGACTGACCGCGCGCTGGCGATGCAGACCGCCTCGACCGAGCCCGCCGTGCCCTATACCCGCGCGATCGCGCACGATGCCGGCTGGCGGTGGAAGATCCCGTTGCAGCACCGGGTCGGCAACGGCCTCGTCTACGCGTCCGATCACCTTGGCGACGACGAGGCGCATGCGCGGCTGCTCGGCGCGGTCGAGGGCGAGCATCTGATCGAGCCCCGACTGATCCGCTTCCGCACCGGCCGGCGGCAGGCGGCGTGGCACCGCAACTGCATCGCGCTGAGCCTCGCGGGCGGTTTCGTCGAGCCGCTCGAATCGACCAGCATCCACCTCATCATGATCGCGCTGACCCGCTTCCTTCAGCTGTTCCCGGCGGGTCGCCCCGGCGCGGCGGCGATCGCGCGCTTCAACGAACAGTCCGCGCGTGAGATCGAGGGGGTGCGCGACTTCATCATCCTTCACTACCACCTCAACGAGCGCCCCGAGCCCTTCTGGCGCGACCGCCGCGCGATGGGCATTCCCGACAGTCTGGCGGAACGGATCGCGCTGTTCCGCGAAAGCGCCAACGTCTATCAGGCGGATCACGACCTGTTCCGGGTCGCATCGTGGCTGCAGGTGATGATGGGGCAGAGGGTGCAGCCGGCGAGCCACCATCCGCTCGCCCGGCTGATGCCGCCGGGCCAGCTGCGACAGGTGATGCGGGACCTGAGCGGCAACATCACCAACGCCGTGCGCCAGCTGCCCGCGCACCAGGCGTTCCTCGACCGCTACTGCCCCGAACCCGCCGCCTGACGCGCGGTCAGCCGCGCGACAGCCATTGGGGCACGCCACGCCGGTTGGCGATCCCTGCGGCCCAGCCCGCGACGCCATAGCCGAACTGCCGCCATGCGCGCGCCTTTGCGGCTCGCGCGGCGAGCGCCAGCAACGTGCCGATCGCGCCCGGCACCAGCAGCGCGGGGCTGGTGTCGCGCAGGACGAGCAGCTTGTTGCGCTGGTCGAGATAGACGGGCAGCCGCGGCTTCGATGCGAAGCGGCCGCCATCGCCCGTCGTCGTGCCCTGCGCATGGTGGATGATCGCCGCCGGCACCATCCCGAGCCGCAGCCCGCGCACCTTCGCCCGCAAGCCCCACTCGATCTCCTCGCCATAGAGGAAATAGTCGTCACGCATCGGCCCCGCGATGCGAAGGAAATGCGGCGTGAACATCAGCGATGCGCCGACGATGTAGTCGATACCGGTGACGGCCTGCCCCGTCGTCCGATCGTAAGCGTGTCCGTTGCCGATCGAAACCGCCCGCCCGAGCAGCGGCACCCACCGCCCGCCATAGGCCTGGACGCTGCCGTCCGCCTTGAGCAGCGTGCCCCCCACCGCATCGGCCTTGCCCGCCTCCAGATGCGCGACGAGCAGCGCCATCGCATCGGGCGCGACCCGCGCGTCGGGGTTGAGGATCCACCACGCCTCCGCATCGGCCCGGGCGGCAACGCAACGGTTGTTGCCGCCGGCATACCCCGAATTGCCCTCGTACGGCAGGATCGAGACCGGCTGACCGCCCGCGAGCCGCTCGGGCAGCCGGCGGATCAGGTCGTCGCGCGCCGCCTCACCGCCGTTCTCGCAGATCAGGACCTCGAACGCGGTGTGCGTCGAGATGGCGAGCGAGGCGAGGCAGGCTTCCAGATCGCCGGGATTGCGATAGCCGACGAGGCAGACGACGACGGTCATGCCCGGCCCCACGCCAGCCGTAGCGCATGACCCAACCGCCACAGCCGCAGCCGCACCAGCGTCGCCAGCGCCCGGCTCCGCTCGGCGGTATTGGCGAGGTCGCCGGTCCGCCAGATGCGTAAGCCATGGACCGGAATCGACGCGGGCAGCGCCGATGCCCGCACCAGCCACCGCAGCCGCCCGCCCGGCCGCTCCAGCGCCAGTGCATAGCTTTCCTGCTGGAGCCGTCGCCACTTGCGCAGCAACTCCGCCCAGTCGGCGCGCGCCGGATGCGCCACCACCGCACCTTCCGCATAGGCAATGCGATAGCCCGCGGCGACCGCGCGCCGGCACCAGTCGAGGTCCTCGGACACTTCGGTCCGGAACCCGCCCACCGCGTCGAACACCGCGCGCCGGGTGAACAGGTTGGCGGTGACGCTGAACCCGTGTTCCTCGACATAACGGCGGTTGTCGAAGGCGAAGACCTGCTCGAACGCCTCCGGCCCGCTGCGCCGCCCCGGCTCGCGCACGGCCACCCGCATCCGCCCGCCGACGAGGTCCGTCCGATCGAGTGCGGCGAGCCCGGCGGCGAGCCAGCCGGGCTCGGGCTGGCAGTCGCTGTCGATGAAGGCGAGCAGCGGATGCGTCGCCGCCGCCACCCCGGCGTTGCGGGTCGGCCCGGCACCGCGCTCGGAACAGGTCACCAGCCGCGCCCGCCCCGCGATCCGCGCCGCGACCGCCGCCTTGCCGCAGGGGGACAGGTTGTCCGACACGATGATCTCAAACCGGTCGCGCGGCAGCGTCTGCGCCTCCAGCATTGCGAGCAGCGTGTCGAGCCGGTTGAGGTCGTCGTAATGCGGCACGACGATGCTGATCGGACCGCTCATGCGCGCGCCGCCCGCTCGGCGGTCCAGCGCCGCAGCGCCTCGGGACCGGGGTGGAACAGCAGTTCGCGGTCCGTCCGGTAGAGCTGGCGAAGGTCGGCGGCGTCCAGCTCCCACCAGCGGCTATCCTCCAGCGCGGCGATCATGTCGTCATCGAAGCGCCGCCGGATCGGCCTGGCCGGATTACCGGCGACGACGGTATAGGCGGGGACGTCGCGGGTGACGATCGCGCCCGCGCCCACCACCGCGCCGCGCCCGATGAACTTGCAGCCGGGCAGCAGGACCGCATTGTGCCCGATCCACACGTCGTCCTCGATCACCAGCACCGCATCCCACTCGATCGAGCGGTCGACGACGCCGAACGGGGCCTCGTACAGCGCGGGATGGGTGGTGATCGCATCCATCGGATGGTTGATCGGGGCCGAGCGCACCGTGCTGGCGATCGAACACCAGCGCCCGATGCGGATCGGCCCCGGCATCCGCCACTGGTCGAAACAGCCATAGGAGTAGAGTCCGACCTCGACCCGGTGGCGGTCGCGAAAGATCCGGCGCAGCTTGAGGCTGGTGCTCTGCTTGGGACGGAGCAGTGTCATCTCAACGCGCTCGCGCAGCTTGTTGAGGATGCGGCTTGCCATGCGTGCTCCGATCGTTCCGCTCCCGCGCGGACCACGTTCCCGCTTGGGCTAGCAGCAGAGTCTCAATTATTTGATGCGCCGCAATATCGCAACCGGCGGACGATCGCCTTATCATAAGGCTCAATCTGGAGTGAGCCGATGATTGTCCCGCTGCTTCTCGCCACCGTTGCGGCGAACCCGGCGTCCCTGCCCGCCACGCTCGCGCGCGCCCAGCCCGGCGACACGATCCGGCTCGCACCCGGCAGCTATGGCGCGGTGACGATCGCGAACCGGCAATGGGCTCAACCGATCACGATCGACGCGGGCGATGCGCGCCTGTCGCTGACGATCACGCGGTCTAGCGGGATCGCCATTCGCGGCGGGGTGTTCGCCGCGACCGAGGAGCGACTCGGTTATGCCGCGCGGATTACGCAGAGCAGCCGCATCGCGTTCGACGGTTCGCAGTTTCGTGACTCCAAGCGCGGCATGGTGATCGGCCGTTCGCGCGAGATCGCGGTGCGGCGGGCGACGATCACGGGAATGACGATCGACGGTATCAACATCGCCTCGTCGCAGCAGGTCAGCATCACCGGCAGCCGCTGCGCCGATTTCCGCCGGGTCGACAACGCGCACCCCGACTGCATCCAGCTCTGGTCGCGACCGGCCACCGGGGTGACGAGCGACGTATCGCTGATCGGCAACACCTCGACCGGCAACATGCAGGGCTTCACCGCCTTTAACCATGTCCGCAAGGGCGTCGACGACGGCGGGTTCGACCGCATCGTCATCCGCGACAACATCGTCGAGGGGCTCTTTCCGCATGGCGTCGCAGTCTACGACTGCCGCAACTGCACCGTCCGCAACAACCGCACGCGCCGCCTGTCGGGCGCGCGGTGGAAGGTGAACGTCAACGTCGTCCGCTGCCGCCAGTGCGATGTCGGCGCGAACGATATCGGAGGCTAGGCCCGCGCGGGACGGCCGCGCTTGAGCAGGCGGCGCGCGAGGCCGGCCGCCTGTTCCAGCGTGCGCCGCTCGGTCCACGCCATCGCACCCAGCGCCAGCAGGGTGGCCGCCGCCGCTCCCCCCGCCACCGCGAGGTCGAACGACACGGCCCAGGCCGACACCCCGACCCCGCCGCAGCACAGGATGAAGACCGCGACCCGCGACAGATTCGCGGACGGACGCACCCCGATCGCGACGTTCGACAGGATCACCGCGGTCACCATCGCGGCGGTCTCGCCCAGCGTGAACCCGATCGTCAGCCCGACCAGCCCGCCGATCAGCCACAGCCCGGCCAGCGCCGAGGGAAAGGCGATGAGGCGGACGATGTTGTTGCCCAGCACGATGCCGCTTCTCCCGATCGCCAGTGCCTCCGTGGTCGGCCACAGCCGGATGAAGCGGCTCGCCTGCAGGATGCCGATCAGCGCGATGACGAGCGCGGGCTGGTGGAACGCGCGGCCATAGAGCAGCGGCACCACGACCGGCGCGATGATCGCGAACCCGATCATCTGGACGATCGCGAGCAGCCCCGCCTGTGCGGCAAGGTCGTCGATCCGGCGCTGCCGCTCGGCGGCGTCGTCGCGCGCGCCCGACACCAGCGGCAGGTGCATCGCCTGGACGAAGCGGCTGATGACCTGGCTGGGATAGTAGATCAGCAGCAGCACCGCCGAGTAATGGCCGAGTTCGGTCACCCCCAGCCGGTTGCCGATCAGCAGCCGGTCGCCCTGCGCCGCGAAGAACAGCAGCAGCCCGTTGGCCATCAACGGCGTCGCAAAGGCGGCGAGGCGGCGGGCGTGCTCGGCCGAATAGCCCGCCTCGTACCGCCGCTCCGCCTTGATCCACGACATCGCGACCGTCGCCAGCGACCGCGCGATCATGCCCCAGATCGCGGCGGTATAGTCGCGCGTGACAAAGGCGGCGACCGCGGTCGCGAACAGCCCGACGACCTCGCCCGCCAGCATAACCGCCGCCTCGCGCGCGAAGTCCTTGTGCCGCTGCATCCGCCGGAAGTCGAAATGGAGGAACCCCGCGATCAGCGGCGAGATCGCCAGCGCGATCAGCCCGCCGGCCAGCATCGGCTGGTGATAGAAGCGCGCGAGCGGCACCGAGAACACGGCTAGCGCCACCGCGATGAACACTCCGCGCCCGATCGCCAGCAGGTGGACGAGCCGCTGGACGCGCGGCGTGTCGCCGTCGCGGTCCTGGATCAGGAAGCGGTCGGACCCGCTGTCGCTAACCGATTCGAAGAACTGAGCGGTCAGGATCAGCGTGACGGCCAGGCCGAGCTGCTCGGGCCCCAGCAACCGCGCCAAGATGGTGAACCGCAGCAGCGCGCAGACCTGCGCGACAAGCGAACTGCCGAAGTACGCCTTTGCCCCCTTCGACCCTGCCGCCACGCCTTCACTCACCCCGGAAATGTACAATCGCGGCGCGTCATAGAGATGCGCTCGGCCGGGGGAAAGTATCGCACTACTTGTCCCACCATAGGGTTACCGCCAAATCTTGGCCCTTGACGGATCGGGTGCGCTGGGCAAACCGCCCTTGGACGCAGGGGCGGCGCGCAGCACGGGGGTGAGATCATGGCTCGAATCGGACGGCTCGCCGTCATCCGGCGCACGGCCCGCAACCGGTTGATGGAGGTCCGCAACACTTATTTCAACAGGGTGTGGGGGATGCACATCGGCGAAGGGTGCGCGATCTCATTCTCGGCCAAGCTCGACAAGGCCAACCCTGGCGGCATCTGGATCGGTCGCGACAGCGCGGTGATCTTCGGCGCGTCGATCCTGGCGCACGACACGGTGCGCGGGATGCATGTCGACACCCGCATCGGCGAACGCTGCTCGATCGGCGCGCATGCGATCATCATGCCCGGCGTGACGATCGGCGACGGCAGCATCGTCGCGGCGGGCAGTGTGGTGATGCGCGACGTGCCGCCCGGCTCCATGGTGTTCGGCAACCCCGCCCGCGTGCTCGAACAGGGGATCGTCACCGGCAAATGGGGCATCATCCAGTCGCGGCAGAGCCAGGCCACCGCAGAAGCGCCGGCCGCTCCCGCCATCACGAAGGACAACGCATGAGCAATCTGAACCAGCTGGTCGCCAAGGCGCTCCTCCTGCCCGAGGACCGGATCACCGACGATCTGCGCTACAATTCGATTCCCGAGTGGGACTCGGTCGCGCACATGGCGCTCGTCGCGGAGCTGGAGGACAGCTACAACATCATGCTCGACACCAACGACATCGTCGACATGTCGTCGGTGGGCAAGATCCGCGAAATCCTGGGCAAGTATGACGTTTCCGCCTGATGCGCTCGCCGGCCGCGTCGCGCTGGTCACCGGGGCGGGACGTGGGATCGGGCTCGCCACCGCGCGCGCGCTGCTCGAGGCAGGGGCGACCGTGTGGTTCAACGCGCGCACCGAAGGGTCGCTCGACCCGATGCTGGACCATCCCAACGCGCGTGCGGTCTATTTCGACGTCAGCGACGCCGCCGGAGTGCGACAGGGGTTCACCAAGATCCAGGGCGAGAGCCGGCGGCTCGACATCCTCGTCAACAATGCCGGCATCCTGCGCGACGCGGTGATCGAGATGGCGTCGGTGCAGATGATCGACGAGGTGCTGGCGACCAACCTGCGCGGGCTGATCCTGTGCAGCCAATACGGCGCGCGGCTGATGGCGCGGGCGGGCGGCGGGTCGATCGTCAACCTCGCCTCGATCATGGGCCGTGTCGGTAACACCGGCCAGGTCGTGTACGCCGCCAGCAAGGCGGGGGTGATCGGCGCCACCTACAGCCTCGCCAAGGAGCTTGCCGGCCGCCAGATCCGCGTCAACGCGGTAGCCCCGGGGGTGATCGACACCGACATGATCGCCGCCTTGCCCGAGGCGAAGCGCGACGCGCTGGTCGCCTCAATTGGCCTGGGCCGAATGGGCCGGGCGGAGGACATCGCGCCCGTCTGCGTCTTCCTCGCCTCCGACGCCTCGCGCTACGTCACCGGGCAGGTGATCGGCGTCGATGGCGGCATGGTGGTCTGAGGCCCAGCGGTGTTCGGCGACCTGTTCGACCGATTTGGCGACAGGCCTTGCGTTCGCGACGGTGACCGGACGCTGAGCTATGCCGAGACGCTCGCACTCGGCCGGTCGCTGATCGCGGACCTGCCCGCGACGCGTGCGCTGGTGATCCTGCGCTGTACCTTGAGCGCCGAGTGCGTCGCGGCGTACATCGCGCTGCTCGACGCCGGGCATGTGCCGCTGCTGCTCGAAGCCAACCTCGCCGCGCCATTGGTCGAGCAACTTGCCGAGCGCTACAGCGTCGATGCGATCGTCATCCCCGGCGAGCCGGCGGAGCGACGCCCGGGCGGTACCGCGCTCCACCCCAACCTCGCGCTGCTCCTCACCACCTCGGGCAGCACCGGGTCGCCCAAGCTGGTCCGGCTCTCGCATAGGGGCGTGCGCGCCAATGCCGAGGCGATCGCCCGGTCGCTCGATCTGAACGCCGACGAGCGCCCGCTCCTCCACCTGCCGATGAGCTATTCCTACGGGCTGTCGGTGATCCAGTCGCACCTCGTCGTCGGCGCTTGCATCGGCCTGACGCGGCGGACGGTGATGGAGCCGGGCTATTTCGACGATCTGGTCGGCTATCGCGCGACCTCGATTGCCGGGGTGCCGTTCCACTACACCGCGCTCCGCCGGCTGCTCGCCCGCGTCGAAGCGCCGCACCTGACCACGCTAACCCAGGCCGGCGGGCGGCTCGATCCCAGGCTCGTCACCTTCTTCGCAGACTGGGCCGCGAGCACGGGCCGGCGGTTCGTCGTCATGTACGGCCAGACGGAGGCAGGACCGCGGATCGCGCTGCTCCCGCCCGATCGCGCCGCGGCTGCGCCCGAAGCGATCGGTCTGCCGCTGCCCGGCGTCGCCGTCCACCTCGTCGGCGATGATGGCGCGTCGGTGGCGGACGGCGTCGCAGGCGAGATGGTGGTCGAGAGCGCCGGGGTGATGATGGGCTATGCCCATGCGGCGGAGGACCTGGCGACCGGTGACGTGCTCGGCGGGCGGCTCGCCACCGGCGACCTTGCGATGCGTGGGGCCGACGGGCTGCTCCGCATCGTCGGTCGCGCCTCGCGGATCATCAAGGTCTATGGCCTCAGGGTCAACGCGGACGAGGTGGAGACAAGGCTTGCCGCGCTCGGCCACCACGCGATGTGCTTCGGCAGCGACGACGCGCTCCGGGTGCTGATCGAGGCGACGGGGGATGCCGCCGCGGTGCGCCAGCAGATCGTCGAGCTGTTCTCGCTTCCCCCGCGCGGGATCGAGGTCCGCAGCGGCACCAGCCCCGAGCGCACCGCCTCGGGGAAGCTGAGCGCCGACGCCCTTGATGCCGCTTGGGCCGCCGCCGGCTAGACGCCGGCCCGCCGCGTGAACACCGTTACCGCGTGCCGCCGTTCCCAATCGTGGGTGTCCGCCAGCACGTTCTCGGCAAAGGGGTACTCCACCGCGAGCGCGCGGATCAAGCGGCGTAGGTCGGCCGTGATACGCTCGGTCAACAGCTTCTCCAGCGTCTCGACGTCGATCTTGAGCAGGTCGATCCGGCCGTGCCGCTCGACGATATCGCGCAGCACCGCGTTCGAATCGCGGCAGGGTACGTCGATCCACTGGCCGGTGTCGCGGTTGACCCCGCCATACTTCCCGGTCGGCTCCCACCCGAACCGCACGCTGCCGTCGCGCTCGCCGATCGCGGTCTGCTGAAGGTGATAGCGTCCCTCGAACGGCTGGAGGTTGCGGCGCAGCCGGTCGGCGTTCTGCTCCAGCGGCTCGAAACAGTGCACCGTCGCCTTGGGATGGCGCGACAGGAAGTAGGCGGCCGAGATCCCGATGTTCGAGCCCCAGTCGACCACCACCTCGTTAACGCTGCCGACGTCGTAGTCGCCGCGGAAGAAGATTTCATTCACGGTCGCGACGTCGTCACACGAATACGTCGTCAGCGTCACCGGCCCGGTCGGGGTCCTGAGCGTCACCGGGGCGGGATAGCTGCCCCGATTGCGGACATAGCGCGACAGGAAATCGAGCGGACGATGGACCCCCGTCACCGTCCGCAGCACGCCCGAATAGTTCTGCGGTCTCAGCACCGCGCGGGCGAGGCTGCCTACGGTGCGACGATGGCGGACACGCGATTCCAGGCCGTCTTCCATTGGCGCCTCCCGGGCTGTAGCGAAGCTAACCCCGGCCTGGCCCCGGAAGCAACCTGTGCCGGCAACAAATATTCATCAAATGGCGGATAACACGCGTACCATGATCGACCAGTTCTTCGAAGCTCCCGTTTACGGGCTCGCCCGCCCCGAAAAGCAGGCGCTGCTGGGGGCGGAGTTGCGCAAGCTGACGCAGCATCACCGCACCGCCTGCGCACCTTACGAAGCGATCCTGTCCGCTTATGGGACACAGGCACCGCCGGGCGGCGTCGATGCGCCGTTCCTTCCGGTCAGCCTGTTCAAGACGCATGCGCTCGCCTCCGTCGCGCCGGACGCCGTGTTCAAGACCATGACCTCGTCGGGCACCACCGGGCAGCAGCCCTCGCGTATCGTCCTCGACGCCGACACCGCCCGAAACCAGACGCGGGTATTGGCACGAATCATGACCTCGTTCCTGGGCGCGCAGCGGCTGCCGATGCTGATCGTCGACCATCCCAGCGTGGTGAAAGACCGGCGCAGCTTCTCCGCACGCGGGGCGGGGATCCTCGGCATGATGACCTTTGGCCGCCGTCACGTCTTTGCGCTGAAGGACGAGACGATGGAGCTCGACCACGAGGCGATCGACCGCTTTGCCCAGGAGAACCGTGGCCAGCCGATCGTCGCCTTCGGCTTCACCTTCATGGTCTGGCGTCACTTCCTCCAGGCGCTCGAGCACTCCGGCCGGACGCTGCCGTTCGAGAACGCGATCCTGGTCCACAGCGGCGGGTGGAAGAAGCTGGAGGCCGAGAAGGTCTCCAACGACGTGTTCAAGGAGCGCGCCCGCACGCGCGCCGGCTTTGCGCGCGTGCACAATTTCTACGGCATGGTCGAACAGACCGGATCGGTGTTCGTCGAGTGCGAGGCGGGGAGGCTCCACGCGCCGCTGTTCGGCGACATCGTCATCCGCGATCCGGTCGACTGGCATGAATGCGCGGTGGGGGAGGCGGGCGTGATCCAGGTCCTTTCGGTTCTGCCGCGCAGCTATCCCGGCCATTCGCTGCTGACCGAGGATCGCGGCGTGCTGCTGGGTGAGGACGATTGCCCGTGCGGGCGGATGGGGCGGACCTTTGCGGTCCATGGCCGCATCCCCAAGGCGGAGGTCCGCGGTTGCAGCGACACCTTTGCGAGCCCGGCCCATGGGTGAGGTCATGCCCGTGGTCGCAGGCGACACCCCGCTCGACCGGATCGGAGTGATCCTGCCACAGGACGGCGACGCGCGCGCAGTGCTCGCCGCCCGGCCGGCGATGCCCTTCTCGCCGCCCGTGCTTGCATTCGTGGAGGCGCTCGGGCGGGCGCTGCGTGGCGATCCGGCGGTGCGTCGCCACCCCGAGCTGGTGGCGCTGGGGTTCTGGGCGCGGGCGGCGAACATCGCCCGCCTGCGTGCGCGCTTCGAGGGTGCCTATCCCGAAGCGGTGCGGCTGCCGCGCGGGCGATGCCTGCATATCGCGCCGTCGAACGTCGACACGATCTTCATCTACTCGCTGCTGCTCGCGATGCTGGCGGGCAACATCAACCTCGTGCGCGTCTCGTCGCGCGCGGGCGAGCAGGCGACGCTGCTGATGCAGGTCTTCGCGCGCTGCCTCGCCGAGGCGGATCCGGCGGTGCGCGTCGCCACCGCGATCATCCGCTACGACCATGATGCGGCGATCACCGACGCGCTATCGGCGGCGGTGGACCTGCGCATCGTCTGGGGCGGCGACGAAACCGTGCGCCGCATCCGTCAGAGCCCGCTCGCCCCCGCGGGGACCGAGCTGGTCTTTCCCAACAAGTTCTCGCTCGCCGTGATCGATGCGGAGGCGTGGGACGCGTCGGCCGACCACGCCCGCATCGCCCGCGACTTCGTCAACGACGCCTTCTGGTTCGGGCAGATGGCCTGCTCGTCACCGCGCGTCGTTGTCTGGCGGGGCTCGGCGGCGGCCTGCGCGCTCGCCGGCCCCAGCTTCTGGGATGCGGTGGAGGCTGCGATCGACGTTGCCGATCCCGATTGGGAGGATGCGCATGCCGTTGCCAAGCTGATGGCCGAGCAGGAAGCGGCGATCGATGACCAGGGCGTCACGATCCTGCCTACCCGGACCAACCGCCTGCGCGTCGTCCGCTGCAATCTGTCCGATATTGAGCATCGCAACCCCGGCAACGGCTTCTTTCGTGAAACCCGTGTCGGTACTTTGCCCGAGCTCGTCGACCTGGCCCGGCCGCACTGGCAGACGGTTGCCAGCTTCGGCGTGCCCGAGGCGGATTGGCGGACCGCGCTCGCCGTAACCCTCCCGAGCGGCATCGACCGCGTGGTTCCGTTCGGAAGTGCGCTCAACTTCGACGCAATATGGGACGGCAAGGACCTGCTGGCGCAGATGACCCGCATCACGGTCGTCTGAGTCGAGTGCTCCTGCATGAGCCGAGGTGCGACCCACATAGATGCTTCGGATCTCATGCTGCCGGCCGGCGCAACGGGGTATGAGCGCTACCGTATGGCATCGGGCGTCGGCAGGACGTTCGTCGACGCCGGAGATTTTCGAGCCGGTAGCGTGCGCCATCGGGTGAACGGGCCACGACCGCCCCGATCTTGAAGGACCTGCCCGACGCCGATACCTGCGATGCCGGATCGGTGTCGCGGTTGGGGTGTACATGGAGGAGGAGCGGTACGGCGTCGTCATCGTCGGCGCGGGGCATGCCGGTGCGCAGGCGGCGATCGCGCTTCGCCAGGCCAAATTCGCCGGCACGATCGCAGTCGTCGGTGAGGAGCCGGAACTGCCGTACGAACGGCCGCCGCTCAGCAAGGACTATCTTTCGGGCAAAAAAAGCTTTGATCGCATCCTGATCCGGCCGCTCTCGTTCTGGCAGGACCGCGGCGTGCGCTTCCTGACGGGCAGGCGGGTAGTGGCGGTCGATTCGGCGCGCCACGTCGTGACCACCCGCGACCGTGCCTTGGTCGGCTATGACCGGCTGATCTGGGCGGCCGGCGGGCATCCGCGGCGGCTGAGCTGTTCGGGGCACGACCTCAAGGGCGTTCACGCGGTCCGCACTCGGGCCGATGTCGATCGGCTGCTTGCCGAGATCAACGCCGCGCGCGAGGTGGTGGTGATTGGGGGTGGCTATATCGGGCTGGAGGCGGCGGCGGTGCTCGCCGGGTTCGGCAAGCAGGTGACGGTGGTGGAAGCACAAGACCGCGTCCTGGCGCGCGTCGCCGGGGAGGCGCTGTCGCGGTTCTACGAGGCCGAGCATCGCGCCCATGGCGTCACGCTGCTGCTGAACGAGACTGTCGCGTGCATCGATGAGAGCGACGGGGCGGCCTGCGGGGTGCGGCTGGCGGATGGGCGGGTGTTGCCGGCGCAGATCGTCATTGTGGGCATCGGCATCGTGCCGGCGGTGGAGCCGTTGCTGGCGGCCGGAGCGGACGGCGGCAACGGCGTGACGGTGGACGGACAGTGCCGCACCAGCCTGCCGGACGTGTTCGCGGCGGGCGATTGCGCGGCGCACGCGAGCCGCTTCGCCGATGGTACCGTCATCCGGCTGGAATCGGTGCAGAACGCGACCGACCAGGCGACGATCGCGGCAAAGACAATCATGGGCGAGGATGTCGCCTATCAGGCGGTGCCGTGGTTCTGGTCCAACCAGTACGACCTCAAGCTGCAGACGGTCGGCCTGTCGACCGGGCATGACGAGGCGGTGCTGCGCGGCGACCCCGGCACCCGGTCGTTCTCGGTCGTGTACCTGCGTAATGGCCGGGTGGTGGCGCTGGACTGCGTCAATGCGGTCCGCGACTATGTTCAGGGACGTGCCCTGGTGTCGGCCGGACTTCGTCCCGACCGCGCGATGCTGGCCGATGCCGGTGTCGCGCTGAAGGAGGTACCCGCCGGCGGGTGATAACCGGACGGCCTGGTCGGATCGTCGCGCACCATCGACGGGGCGTGGTGCCACCCCGGCCGGCATGACCAGCTTGACGACCGCCACAGCCGATGGCAGGAGCCGCTTGGCCGAGGTGTTCCACCTCTCGGCGGGTGTAGCTCAATGGTAGAGCAGAAGCTTCCCAAGCTTACGACGAGGGTTCGATTCCCTTCACCCGCTCCACATTCGCGCTGAATCCACATAAATCCGCCATTCCGGCGTCCGGCCGCGCCTCGCGGGACACCGGATTGTGCACCAAGCTGTACACACGACGGTATCGTCCGCCCGCATGAGAGGTCCACGCCGGCGATCAGGCGAGACGTGGACGTGGCCTCGATTTCGTATCTCTGGCGGCGCGGTGCGCGCTATCATTACCGGCGCAGGTTGTACCTGCGCGAATTGGTAAATTCTCCTATAACGGTCCCTTTGGCTACCGCAGATCCGGCCGAGGCCCGTCGTCTCGTCACCAGATTATCGGCGAAATGGGAGGTGATGGTGATGCAGATGTTCGACCGGGCCAGCCGCGGCTTTCTCAAGGCGGGCGAGCTGGAGAGCGTCTTCCGGGCGGGTCTGGACGAGGAGCTGGGGCTGGCGATGGCACCCCAGCTCGATGGCCGCGTGACGGCGGGCGTCAATCAGCGACCGCTTCGCGTCCTGGAGGCGACCTACCGGATCGCAGCCCGCCTGCCGGCCGATGCCGACAGCGTCCCGTCCGACCTGATCGACGAGCTTACCGACGGCTTCGCAGCACAGGACCGCGCCGCCGTCATGCTCATGCTCAGGTCGCTGGCGCCGCATCGTAGCGCTCAGCGAGATGCGGAGCATATTCTGCATCAGCTATCGGCACCTGTGACCGAACGGACCATCGGCGACGCACGTGTCCAGCTTCTGCTCGCCCGAGCGGAGGCGCAGGCCCGCGCGAACTTCGCGGGCCATCCGCTCGCCGTCCGACAGGGCGATCCGTTCTCGGCGCTGCTCGACGACGACGTGGTCGGGGCGATCCGCCAAAGAGTCGCCGACCGAGGGACGCGAGCTGATATGGGGCCCACAGCCGACGGCGATCCGTATGCCGCCGCACCCGGCAGCTCAATGTTCCTCACGCCTGATACCCGACACTTCAGCGAGATCATCGAGCCGACCATCGCGTTAATCCGCGGATTGGGCGACTGGAATGCCGACCTAGAACAGCGCCGCCGCGTCATCCATGGCTTCGCGTGGATCAGCGGCGATAAGCGACTGTGTGATTATGGGCCGGCCGACGCCCAGCATTTTGCCAAAACCTTGCGGGCTCTGCCGGTGGATTTTCGGTGGGGTACGTCCGCTGAGGGTGCCATGTCCCGTCCCCTCGACGAGGTCCTGGCCGAGATTGAAGCGATGCCAGTCAAGACGCCGCGCAGCGATCGCACATACAATCGCGACCTGACGATCATGGCGCGTTTCTCACGCGAGCTGGCAAAAACCGCGTGGCGACCGAAGTTCGGGCGGGATCTGATCGTCGACTTCAACGCCTTCACCGCATCGATCAAGGAGAACCCAGGTGAAACCGACCGGATGCCTTGGACGGAGGAGCAGCTTGCCTGTGCCTTTTCCAGCCCGGTCTATACCGGCGGCGGCGGATGTAAGCGGCGGCTGAAGACCGATCCGGTGGCCAAGGTTTGGCAGGATGCTGCCTATTGGGTGCCGCTGCTGCTGGCCTATACTTTCATGAGCCGCGAGGAAGCAT
>Ga0325401_1000436_pt1 | contig 29710 bp, 25 predicted proteins | sample PopdelMetagenome_FD_205666 | JGI IMG/M metagenome (GOLD analysis project Ga0325401, IMG submission 205666) | Populus deltoides microbial communities from Bellville, Georgia, United States - Xylem-PdKOR-R2 | ecosystem: Host-associated > Plants > Phyllosphere > Stem > Wood/Secondary xylem | place...
TAAGCACCCCGCGTTTTTCGACTACCACTCCCACGGCCCAGCGTGAGGTTGCTTAAGCACAACGTCCCGAAGAATTAAATGCTCAGATTTTGAAACCGAACGAAGAACATAAAACACCCCCTCTCCAGATGCCGGACTGAAGCGAAATTCACTAGAATGTTAAAAGGTTCGCTATAATAAAATTTTCAGTCTCCTCTCTCGCTCCGATTCAATTTCTCCGGTTCTCAATGGAAGACGCGTACGCCAGATCCATCGCCGAGGTGATCGCCTTCTCTCGCTTCTTTTACACTACAAGATTCGCAGGGATCAATTTTTAACAAGTTATGAATGCCTTTTGCTTAGGTTTTGGATTTTTTTGGGGTAGACCCTATGAAAGGGCTCAGCGATTCTCAGGTATGCGTGCGTTTCAGTTTTGCTTATCAGGAAACAGAACTAAATATTTTTGGCGTACAAGTGAAACCAACTTCCTTGGGATTTTTTTTCCCCTTTCTAATTGGTTATTTAAGATTTATTGTCGGTGATGTTACAGGTGACGCTACATTCAAAAACTCACGGTAAAAACGGTATGTTCAAATTCTGACATTTTCATTTACTTAATCTCCACTTCCAGATTGTTTTCCTTCAAACTCGCTATATCTCTCTCCCTTGTCTGTCTTCCAGTTCTTTCTTCTACTTATTTTTTTTTTCCGTTCCCAGTCGCTACGGAATTAGGTTCGGTCCTTCTGGAATGTGATATCTTAGGATAGTAGTTTGGAGAACTTTTTTATGGATAATTTGTGGAGCAGTGAGTGGTGTTGTTTATCCAAGGGCACCAGGAAACAGAGATTGCTGATGTCCTAATTTGCCATCTTGTTATCGTGATTTCTTTGCTCGTTTCTCTGTAGGCGTTTCTTTTTCATTTATGTTTAAAATGTTTGCTGGTTAATTGCTCTATTGCTTGCAATCTGCTTGTATTTTGATATCTCTATTTAGTGCTACAAAGAATCTAAACTGATGTTGATGTTCCATTTCACCAATTATCTCCATCTTTGAGCCATTGGTTTCTGTTCCACTATATATATATATTATCGTTTTTAACCTTTTATTCTTTTGCATCTAACGATTTGTGTCATTTGGCTGTATGCTTCACTCGTGGTCTGCAGTGCTGCCTGAAGAGACAAGTAAGTACATGGCACATGTCTCTGGTCTCCCAAGATTTTGTATGCGTACAATGCCTTTATGTTAATCACATGAAATTTCTTGGGTCATCCATATGTCTATTGTCTAATATGCTAGTCACGTGCATTTGGTACAGTTGCTCACTCCTCTCTTTTTGTCTGATTTTTATGTTTTATCATTGACCTTAGTTGGGTTTAAGGCTTAGTTGAGTTGAGTTTGTTAATATAGTTTAGGTACCATGTGTTCAGGATGCTTAGGTTAATATGGAATCTGAACCAATCAAACTAAAATATGTAAATTGATTTCGATGGGAGGAACGGGGGGAAGAAAAGTATGCAAATTGATCTGCATACTTGGCCTCACATGACTTTTTCTAATGGTGGTTGAAGGTTTGACTGCATTTGGTAAATATTGATGTTCTGTCAAGGGAACTCGAAGTTGTCCCATGAGGACTGCCGAAGGCACGGAGAGGAGGTAGAGAAAAAAAAAGGAGAGGGATTGCTAGATTCTTGGACTGCATCTTGTCAAAAATGTTTCTTTGAGGTGTTTCTAAGTAGATTATTTTCCAGCGATTCATGGTTCTTAATTCTGTGAATGATTGTCTTGGACTCATCTAAATGCTTAAATACCTACTTTCTGAATGGAAATTTAAAAAATTGTAGTTCATTATTAGCTTCCTAATTTAAAAGTTTGAAAATTTATATGGTTGCATGTTGAACCTGGAGGTTGGTTGGGTTGACCTGCAACAGCCTTGCTTCTAAACCTGCCCATATCTCATTGCCACCTTCAGTGTAATTACAGTTGCTACATTGTCTTTTAACTTAATCAGATGTAGTCGAAGTATGTTAGGTTGGGTCTTATGTTTCTTAATGGTTTGATGTAGAATTAGTTCGAAGTTAATTGCAAGAGACTTTTACAAATGGGTCAAGGATAAGCTCTGAATGGTGATATTGGTGCTCATTAAGGCTTTGGGTGCTGTTTAGGCAATTTTCTTGCTTTTTGAAGGTGTGAGTTCTAGGGAGGGAAAAAATGGAATTTTGAGATGTTGGGAGTATCTATTCAAAGACAGTGAGATGGGTTTCTTGAAATTCTATATGCGTGGCTCTCCTTAATGCCTTTTTTATGGATGCAATCCTGTTGTAGATTCTTGATTGAGAATGTTTTTTGGATAATTAAACCTGTTTCTTTTTGATAAATCGACATAAATTGAGGGTCTATCATTCTGCTTCTTATTTTGTTTAAGCTATCTATGATGATGGATGTTGTTATTTAGAACTCGAGTCTTATGTGTTCCACGTTTCTCTATATGCAGGGACTCCCTTTTGGAAATTAGTTCTAAAACAGTTTGATGATTTGCTTGTTAAAATATTGATTGCTGCTGCTGCTGTTTCTCTTGGTTTGGCTTTGATTAATGGGGAAACTGGCTTGACAGCTTTTTTGGAGCCTTTTGTAAGATATGCTTTCTTCCTTGTTTCATAAGAATTGGTTGTTTTTACATGCCAACAAAATGAGCTGCTGTACTGATACTTAAATTTCATGAATAATTCATCTGTCTTTCCTTTAATTAATAAATAAACTTCCATCCTTTCCAGCTACAACTTTATTAGCTTTTTCACTAACAAAATTAATGGATATTTATGTATTTTTAATGCTGAAATGCATCGAGCATTCTCCACTAAAGTTATTCCAGCTTTTATGTATTGACTATCAAAGTCGCTTATTATCAAAGTTAAACAACTACTTTCTCTCAACTCCTTCTATATAATGATGTGAATTGTTTTTACACCTTATATAAATTCAGTATCTCAATGCTTTCGTTCCTTTTGTATTATTGTGTTGCTTATTTAATATATATCTAATTATTCTAATTTACAAAATTTGTTTTAATCTTTTCAATGTCTTTCCTCCTTTTATAGTCACAATTCACAAATAAGGCATCACTCTCAGAGAGCTGATAAGGTTCTTTCGATGTCGTTTCCCCTCTTTGAATGATTGTGAAGCTGAAGATATATTTCCTAACCATGATAATGCAATGTAATTTAGGGGTTAGTGTAAAAAGTATTACTCTCAACTTTTTTCACAGGGACCTATTTGTTGCAGCCATGGTCATTGTGTTCCATATTGTTTCATAAAAGGCGACTTGAGAGTTCCTATTATTAGTTTTATCTTATATACTTTATGAAAAAGAATAGGTGTACAGTGACCGGCTTCATGAGATTGTTATGTCTCATACACTTAAAACTATCTTATTGCTTCTTTTTTCTTTTATTATTTTCCATATCTACTATTCTCTTTTCTATTTTATTTTTTTTCTGTCTTTTCAAGAATGAGGCTTTGCTCTCAGGGAGCTGATAAAGTTCTTTTAGGGTGGTTGGTCACTCTCTAAATGATTGCAAAGCCTGTGATTTCACAACCATATGAATAGACAGCCCTGCCTTTGGTGCTTGCTACAATGACTTCAAGTTTTGTCAAAATTCATCTGTCTATGTGTGCGCGCGCTACATTAGCGGATTTTATTCACTAAATCTTTGTTGTTGCTTCTTCATTCTGCCTATGAAGCTGAATATAATGAGGGTGTGGTGATAGTTTCAGTAAAAAAAATCAGACATTTTTAAGGAATACTTCAATTATTTGGTGGGGCAATTTAGGAATCTGTGCGCATTCATTATTCTGTACTTCTTCACAGAAAGATTTTTATTGTAGCCACAACCTTTTGTGCTCCTTCCCTTTTGTTGGTTTGTAGATACATGGACTTCTATTGATTTGATGCTCTGAATCTTTGCTCCTCCTTCTCCTCCTCAATGTCGTCTTTTGCTAATATTTAAGAATGGGGTTTTGCTCTTAGAGAGCTGGTAGGGTTCTCTAATTTTGGTTGCCTGCTTTATGAATGACTGCGAAGCTTATGACATCACTACCATATGAATCAACAGCCCTTCATGTGGTGCCTGCAACAATGACTTAAAGTTTTTGTAGAAGTCACTGTGTGTGTTCATGAATCATAATTGATCTTCAATTTCTTCTTTTGCTTGAGGAACACATTGGTTATTTGGCAGCACAATTTATGAATTTTGTGCAAGGAACTATCCTGTACTTTTTCATGGAAAACCTTTTGTTACAACCATGGTTTCTTTCTTATTGTCTAGCCCTCTTATTTTTTGTCCTTAGAAAGCAGATCTTCTCTTCAAAAAACAAAGTCTTTTGTTTTTCCACTTTTATTGTTTTTTTCTTATTTTTCAACTAACCCTTTTCTTTTAATTTTCTTAATTCCATGACTTGTATTTTAGATTCTAAACTTATGTAAGATTTAAACTGGATGCTACATGGGCAATGACACACCAAAAGTTTCATCCATGTCAGGATCAAATTAAAGTTAGGTTGCATACGTGACATATCTTTTCAGTATTGAAATGCATTGAACAATGTTCATTAATGATAAAATCAGACATTTTAATCAAACACTTCAACTTTGTTCCTTGCTGTTTGATAAAAGGTGAATATGAGGATCCCTGCTTTTCATACCTACCTTAAAAGGTCTTTAATAAAATTTTACTTTGAATGCATGATTTAAACAACCTTTCATCTCTTCATTTTTTAGTTTCATTTATAAAGTGACTTTATATTTGAAATCTTAGAAGCTTTAGCTACCTGCTGCAGGGCATGACAAAACCCAAAATTACATTTGCATGGATCAAACAAAAGTTGGTTTTTTCTATTATAAAATATGAAAGTTAGACGTCTGCTTTCAAAGTTGGTATAAATAGATACTATTATGGACAAATCATCATGAGTTTTCCATCAATGATGAAAATGGCAACATCTTTATTGGTAATGGGATTGTGCAGTTTTTTAGGTTTAGGATGGTATGGTCAGTTGGGTTAGCCTATTGTTGACTTGGTATGAAAGTTTGCCAAAGTATACAATAAATGATCTGTGCTAATGTTGCTGGGCTGGCATTGCTAGGCCCATCATTGATTATGAGAGGTTTATCCAATTTAAGTGAGGCATTGTGGGCCAAACTGATTTTTATTGGTTAAAAGGATATGGAAATATTTGAAGTGCTTCATGCAAAGAAACTGGTTGACGTGATCTGGGATTTATTTTGGTGTTCCATCTATATCTTTCTTCCTTATTTCTTTCTATGCATGGTATGTAGTAGTTGGTACAACATGCAATTCTCATATATGGTTCTCCAAATCTATTTGCTTGTTTTTTGTTCGATGGTTTTTCTATCACAAGCACACATGGTCGTAACATTTTTCTATGTTGATTTTGTTATATGCTTAGGTCATCTTGTTGATTTTGGCTGCCAATGCAGCTGTAGGTGTAATTACAGAAACAAATGCTGAGAGGGCTCTTGAGGTAAGTTCTGGAGTTCTTATGGTTCACATAAACAGTAGCTGACATCTGTTTATGGAAAATATAGATGATGATCTTTAATTGTTCTCGTAAATAACGATCCATTAACAATTCAATCTACATAATTCTTTACACTTTCTTATCCTTATATACAGTTTTGTAGCAGCTGCCTGTTTAAGATTTGAAGGAAGTTGTATGGATGCAATGTACCTGTGTGCGTCTCTTGTTTTTCACCTAACGAATTTGGTTGCCTTTTGGTTACTTTGATAAATCTAAATGCACCCCTCAAAAGTGGAAGTACTATGGTTTTGACATCTGATATAGAAAATGACATTATTCTGCAACGATTACGGTTTTGGTCTACAGAGGTTCATCTTGTGTTGATGATGGTTCTCTCCCCTCTTGCGTGCAGGAATTACGTGCCTATCAAGCTGATAATGCTACCGTGTTGCGAAATGGTAATTTTGTTTTTAAAGAAACAACCAGATGGTTGTGATGATGACCTTGTAATTGTGATATCAATTTCTTGGTTCATTGCATGTTCTCTTTTGTTGCCGTTGAGGAGCTTTTCCTGTCAATTTTTATTTTGGGATTATTAGCTTTGTAAAGTTTTATTTTGCAGTTTGCCCTTTATCTATGGGGATGCTACAGTGAGTCCTTCTATGATATTATATTCCTGTAATATTACTAGCTGCTTTAGCTTTTGGCCTTTGCTTAACTATTTAATGGGCAGGGAAGGATTTGGTTAGTTGCTAGGTGTATGTTTTGCTGATGAGGGATTAATAAAAACTATTGAAGCTGTGCCAAATTCTTGTCGCCCTTTCATTGAGTAAGGGTTTCCTGTAGAAAGAACGTTTATCCTTGTTTTTGTTTGCTTTACGGGATTGTTCTTCCTGGTTGAACTTGTGCAAGTCTTTGGGTCCTTCTATTTCCCCAGAGTGCTAAGTATCTGTGGTTCTTTCACTTTTGAGGCATTTTGACTATGCATATGTTGTTCAAGGCACGCCAATTTCTGTATATCCTTAACATCCTTTTTATTTTCTTTTTATTGGCCTGAACTATGCAAGTCCCACTGAAATCTGAACCTAGACTTCTTGATTTAACAATTGTTTACTTATATGGGTTGGTAGTTATATTGCTTGCAAATGTTCCTTTAAACCCATACCATATGTTTTTTCCATCCATTCAGGTGTAAGCTCGCAAATTATATATTGATTCTTTAGAAATGTTGGATTTTTATCACTTCCTGTCCATCTATTGTCACAGGTTGTTTTTCCATCCTTCCTGCTACCGAGCTTGTTCCAGGTGATATTGTGGAAGTCAGTGGTATGTTAATCATGTGGTTTGAGTGATCAAGGTTATTTATTTATTATCATGAATGAAAATGCCAAGGATATGACATTAGGCTGTTTTGTGTTGTGATATAGTGGGATGCAAGGTTCCAGCTGACATGAGAATGATTGAAATGTTAAGTAATCAGCTACGTGCTGATCAAGCAATCCTTACTGGTACACCAGCCTTTCTTTGGATAATGCTAACTATTTGTTAGATTACAGTCATCTAGCTCAGATGAGAATGGGTTTTTTTTTTTTTTTTTCCAACCAAGAAAGCCACTATAGGCTTCTTCATAAATGAATGAATGTGATTTTTTGCTGCCCTTGCCATTCTAGTGTGGATTTACATCTCATGCCACTAGGCTATAGATCTCCCATTCTAACAGCCGCTCTTTTGACTGCCTCACATACTTAGCATTCACATGGTGACTCTTATATGGAGTAGGGCATGCATTGACACACAACAATCCTTTTCAATTTAGACTGGGTCATGTACCACAGTCCATTGCCACTCTTGTGGACTAGTTGATATATTAATTTCCCTAACATTTTGTGTGGAAAAGGTCATACACCTCCCTCTCCCATGATCGTTCTTCCATAGGCTAAGCATCCAAGGCATGTCTCTTTGTACCCCAATGTTTCACGGTGCTGCATTCAGTGTTTCCATTTTATTTACTGCAGATACTCATGGTCAGTACAATTTGGAGTTTACTTTTTGTTTGCATTTACATGGATGAATTTGCTGAATTACATTACCAATTGACTGGGGAATGTTTATCTTCTATGTGGTGTTTTGGATTCTCTTTAATTATTTATTTTTGAAGCATGTTAAGGTTCCATCCAACTGATGATTTTGTTTAACTCCTTCAGGTGAGAGCTGTTCTGTTGAAAAAGAGCTTGAGGTCACCATAGCAACAAATGCTGTATACCAGGACAAAACGAATATTCTCTTCTCGGTATTTATTCTGAACCTTGTTGCAATCTTTCATCAAATTTACAGAGTATGTAACTGTTGTTTCCCTTGTGATAACTATTTCCTGTAAATTGGGTATATTGATTATGACTTCTACTACTGCCTTTGGTTTGATTAGATGGACTGAATTTGGCTCCCCTTACACTAATTGTGTATACCAGTTGGAAATACTTTATATCCTGAGTATTTGGTTGTCTCCTTATCTTTTAGGAACCATAGTTTGCTCTTCTTCTTTTTTTTTCACCAGAAAATTTCAACCGGTATTTGCTTTTCCTATAGAGCCATTGAATAAATGTATATTGACTGCCAGGGTACAGTAGTGGTTGCGGGTAGGGCAAGAGCTGTTGTTGTTGGAGTTGGAGCTAATACTGCCATGGGGAGCATCCGTGATTCCATGTTGCATACAGATGATGTAAGCATTATCAATTTTCCGAGTCTTTGTATAAATTCTAATCTGCAAGTAAATTGTTAACTCTGTTTTGATCTTTCCCTGTTTTTCCCATTTTATCTTACCTTTTCTCTCTACAACTTTCTCTAGAGTCCTTAAGTTTGTGCTTCATGTAATTGGATTGAATCCTATTTATGCTGCTTGCTGATGAGGTATAAATAGACAGGATGAGGTTTCATAGTAAGAGGGGTGAGCTTTTGGCAATACTTATTGTCAGCTAGGTTTTCTCTTGATGCATGTGAGTTATCTTGTTTCATGGCATGCATTTTATGGAGACATCATAATTCGGGTTATAACTGGTCTGTGTCTAATGGTTTAATGCTCCCATCTAGAAGAAAACTCCTTGGTTGAATTATACTGCACACATGCAGTGTTTGTGTATAACTATGTGTTTCTGCAATGCTATTCAGGAGGTGACTCCATTAAAGAAGAAGCTGGATGAATTTGGCACTTTTTTGGCTAAGGTATTGCTCATCGGCCTCTCTCCCATTTTGTGCGTGGCAATGTTATACATGCAATTTGCTTTTACTTCAGCGGGATTAAAACAGCATGGAGATTTTTTGGCTAAGTAACTCCATGCTTGTAAAAAGGAATGGCAAATGAAAGTTCCATCCCATACTTGTCAAGAAAAGGAAAAAAACAGAATTTTTTCCCTCTTCCATATGTCTTAAAGTTGGATATGTTGAGTTGAACTGAACAATTCTCTGAAAGCTTGGTCTAGTTTTGGCTTATTTATTAATTGATATTAATTGACACACGTGGAACTCTTTTTTCTTTGCAAACATAAGCTGATACGTTTTAAGTATTATGCTATGAAGTGAATTACTGATTATTTGGTGCAAATTTAGGTTATTACGGGGATTTGTATACTTGTGTGGATTGTAAACATTGGTCACTTCCACGACCCTTCTCATGGTGGGTTTTTGCGTGGTGCAATCCACTATTTCAAGGTATTGTTCTGTGGATGAGTCCAATCTGTTTCTTTACTGTCAGAATACAAACCATTTCTGATTTTGTGCCTCTTCCGCTCCACTTCAATAAAATCTGTAATCAACTGCTTTATGGTATTCGTCGATAATTAAATAGTAATGGTCCCTGAAACCTCTAGATACTTAGTTGCTTGAAGGTATCATGCCCTGCTATGAATAAGATGAATACGATGTCTTCTTAGACATGCATGTGCACAGGGGTTCTGGTTGAAATTTCACTTCTATTGTGTGAAAAATAAGTGAATTATACCCGACATATTATTTTTTATAATTCCACAATCCATACTGGAGTTTGTATCTGGCTGGCTGAATTACTCTTTTAGTGGCCTTCTTTGGACTACTTTGCTGTTTTATGATTCATTACTACCACTGCTGTTTACTCTGAACTACTTGCTGTGCCTGCCTAGATTGCAGTTGCTCTTGCGGTTGCAGCAATTCCTGAAGGTCTTCCAGCAGTTGTTACAACGTGAGTGCTTTGTATTTTACATCATGGAAATTATGTGGCTGTTATGATTTTAACCAATATAATTTAGGAATTTGCTTGCTGAGTGGTTCTGATGATGTGTGTTCCACATGTATGTAATAAAAAAAAAAGAATGTAAATCTAAATAGAGGAAAGAATGAAGAAATAAACAAATAATTAAATGAAAGAGCTTTCTGATCCTCCTGCATATCCACTAAGAAGGCACCTTGAAAACGCCTGAAACATAGCACCATGGTGAAGCCAGAAAAACTAATTTATCCATAGTAAGAAGGAAAGGTATTGCTTTATCTGAAAGTAAGAAGGAAAGGTAATTGCTTAATCTGAAAGTTTTATGGCTATCCAAGTACACGATGAAACCATTTCTGGATAATTGAAACTCTGAATGCTTTTCCAAAGCCATTTCTTTTTTATGTTTTCAGTAAAATATGAATGTATCATATTGGAATCTTAGTTCCCACATTTTGCTTCATCATCTCTCTTTATTCATTTAGATGTTTGGCTCTTGGAACAAAACGTATGGCTCGGTTGAATGCCATTGTGCGGTCTTTGCCATCCGTTGAAACTTTAGGCTGCACTACAGTAATCTGCAGTGACAAGACCGGAACATTGACAACTAATATGATGTCTGTTTCAAAGGTGATCACCTCAAAACTTGTAAATACTGAATGCAAAGTTATGAGTCTGAGGGACAATAGTGATCTTTGAACTAGTCAGAGGCTAACGGGAAACCTAAGCCATCCTTTTTTGTCATTATTTATAATTTTTCAACAGCCATGATCTCTGGGACCTGTAGAGATTAAAGGTTTCTTTATTATCTGAAGCTCAGTGAGAGAAACCAATGACATTCATTTCTTGGTCAGAGCATTTGATTCAAGACACCTTTTGACAGCACCTTCTTTTGGGGTCATAGTTAGATACCTTGATTAATAAAAAATAAATTTCCTGTTATTTTGTTTTCCCAGATATGTGTTGTTCATTCCGTTCATCATGGTCCAACAATTGCTGAATACAGTGTGAGTGGGACAAGTTATGCTCCAGAAGGCATTATTTTTGGCAGTTCTGGCATGCAGGTACTTATTTTGTTTCAGATTGTTGGGATTATACCAAAAGTTCAGTATAAAAGTCTGTAATCAATTCATGAAGACTTATTGTAGTTGTGGTTTCTGTTTTCTGTTCTCCTTTTCTGTTCATTTGGAAAAAAAGGGAAGAAAAGCAAAAATTGGTGGTTTTTCTTAATCTCAATCCATTAATTCCTTCCTTCTTTGTCTTGTTTTACTTTAGCCTTTTCACTTATTCCCTTTGCTTTGATAATCATGTCTGCCTTGGTGTTGTAACCTCTTGGCTACAGGATTGAAGCCTCTGAACACTCGTTGTTTTTTTTTCTTTTTAAATGCCATGGAGTAGAGCCATCTTCAGAGTGTTTTTTCAAGTTTTTTTTAACAAATGTGGCAAGAAAAATAGTTGTCATTAAGTAGGTATTTGAGAGAATAGTGGGACAAGTCAAATGTTGCAGGTACTTGGAATGTATTCCATGTAGAGGCGTGAACGATTCTGGTATTCTAGCTTGCCTTCTGGTTTAGATCCGAATTGCATGATTTTGGCATACATAGATTTTAGGCCCATATACGGAAGAATTATATCAGGAGACAGAATCTAGGTTGATTGAATTTTGATCTCAGCTTTTATAATTATATCATATTGTATGAGCAGATGTTTCAGGCTAGGGAAAGAACATGTAGTGGGATTTTCTTAGCTCATCCATTTGATCTTGATTTTCCTCTGGTTTTTTCTAGTAACGATCACCAGATTCACTACCACCATTACTAGCGGTAATTACCTGTAATTTAAGCTACAAACTTGAGCACAATGCTGCCCGGATCCCTTATACCACTGCTGCTTTTGAATTATGGTTGGAATGATGGTATGACTCTTCAGAATGATAAGTCTTTTCAATGAGTTTTGAAAATTATATATGGAAGCTTAAGTATTTTATCACATTTTTCTGACTCACCATGACAAGATATTGAGTATGCTTTGTGCAGCAAGCTAAAAGTGGCTGTGGGGAAGGCTCACTCTTCCCTGTTCTTTTTGTCAGATGATTCAATTGAAAATTAAGTCTCTGGTGCAGAATTTCATTTCTTCCACATCTTTAGATTATGGCTTCTCGATGCTTGTTTAGTCAATTTCCCTTACATAGGAAAAATGTTCTTTTGATTGTTTATTTCTCATGGAAACATGCTATTAGTTGGTTCACATGGTCCCTTAGGATTCCTTGTTAGAGCCACATCCTTTTAACCTTGATTTTTCTTTTTGCAGATTCAGTTTCCAGCTCAGTTGCCTTCTCTTCTTCATGTGGCTATGTGTTCAGCCATTTGCAATGAGTCTATCTTACAGTACAATCCAGACAAGGGAAGCTATGAAAAAATTGGGGAGTCCACTGAAGTAGCGCTACGTGTTCTAGCAGAGAAGGTTGGCTTATGTAGCTTGGCCTTATTTAGAGCAGCTCAATATTACCATAGCTGTTCAGTTTTTCCCTTCCTTCTCTTTTCCATTTATGACCCCTCCTCAATTTAATGTGTGAACTTGTTTATTTTCACCACATCTTTCCAGGTTGGCCTTCCTGGTTTTGATTCCATGCCTTCTGCACTGCATATGCTGAGCAAGCATGAGCGTGCTTCATACTGTAATCACTATTGGGAAAGCCAATTCAAAAAGGTTTGTTTTTTGTATACTGGATGCTGTGTAATTCTTCCTTATGTAGAGTTAGCATGTTAATTCAGGTTCTGTTATATAGTATAAGAATGTTGAACATGAATGGCAATGAAGGTCATGAAAGATAGATATATTTTATATAGCATTATATGGCTCTAGATTGTTTTGTTTTGTTTTCTTTCCTTTTTTTTTGTGTGATCAGATCTATCTTCTCTTACTTTGTAAGAATACCTATGAGCTACTAGTCTATCTGTTGTTTCAGATTGTTCTTCAATTTGAGATTGTCATCATCTTTTCTGCTGGTTCATTGGTGGTTGATTTTTGACGCAATTGACTTCATACACCATATGTCCAGTACTTTTTGCACTTTATTAATTTTCTTTTTCCTTATAATTTTTTACTTGCTATGGTAGATGTCTTCTCATCCACATATATTTAGTTTTCAAGATGTATTGTGTACCATTTCTCATGTATCAACATATGCTTTCTTTAATATTCTGTTTCAAATATTACAAGTTATTTAAGGCCAATTGGTTTTATAAAATTTTCGTTCGCATTTTAAATTTGGCTGTAAGGAAGTGATTTCATAAATCCTTGAGAAATAGATTCTTCTGTATTTCAGCATTTACTCTTCAGCTGTTCATTAAAAAAAAAAAAACTGACTGCTGATGCAAGCTTTACCATTTTGATGCTTTATAGGTTTCTGTTTTGGAATTCTCTCGTGATCGAAAGATGATGTCTGTCTTATGTAGTCAGAAGCAGAAGGAGATTATGTTTTCAAAAGGTGCTCCAGAAAGTATTGTTTCTAGATGCTCCAATATTCTTTGCAACGATGATGGTTCCACTGTTCCGTTTTCTGCCGCAGTCCGAGATGAGTTAGAGTCAAGGTTCCGCAGGTTAGAAATGATGCTAAAATTTTAGTGGATGTTACTTGAGCCTCAATGTTTTGGCACAATATGGTGAATTTTCATTGTGCAAGAATTGAAGTAGACACATGTTTCATTTTGGGAGATATGTGGTTAGCATTCATTTTGGATAACTTTGAATTTAGTCCATGTAACTTATTAATTAAATCATGCATGTACTTAGTTGAGTTATGGAAGCTCGAGTTGTCTAACATGTTAGAGAATAATATAAGTCATATCCCAGAACCTCACCTAACAATTTAAGCTATTGGGTTGAGATGGTTCTTAACATGGTATCATAGCCTTCATGACTAAGTGGTCACGAGTTTGAATCTCACAATCCCTATTTATTTGATAAAAATTAAGCACAAGGTAAAATGGACCTGTGCAAGTTTCAAGCCCAAAGGGCTTTCACTTAAGGGGGTGTGTTAGAGAATAATATAAATCATATCCTGAGACCTCACTTAACAGTTTAAGTTATTGGGTCGAGATGGTTCTTGACATAATAGAAGATGAACATATATACATGGCTTTACTTAGAAAGGTTGATCTAACTGGCTGTATATGGAATCACCTTTCACCCAGGTGGGGTTATGTTCCCCTAATATTCATTTTCCTTAGGTTCTCTTCTCTTCAATGCCCTTCTATATTTATATATTTATCTTCCTTGAGTTTCCATAGAGCTAAATCATCCACGTTGTCTCTTCTGCCAAGGCGGTGCTTTTATGCAAAGTTTGACTTTCACTCCTTTTACTTTGTATGCTTACTGATTTTCTTCACAACCATTTCTGCTCTTGTAAATCCTTCTAAGATGAACCATCATCTTGACTATCATATTTAAGATTCGTGTAGGCATGTTATATTAGTATTGTCTCTAAAACTCTACATTTTTGTTTGCAGTATTAATGCCATGTTTATTGGTCAGTTTTGCAGGAAAAGAAACATTGAGATGCCTGGCTCTAGCTTTCAAACAGATGCCCATTGGTCAACAGACTCTCTCATTTGAAGATGAGAAGGACCTTACATTTATTGGGCTGGTATGCTTTCTTTTCGAAATGGAACACTAGATTAAGTGCTCTCTATACTTAATGCCCTTCCATTTAATCATTTATGTTTATCTATATGCAATTATCTTAGATACCTTCATTTATACTATGAGGCGATGAAGCAACTTGTATAAAAATAAATTTCATGGTGAACAAAGGTTTTTTTGGAAGGAAAATAAATCGGAGTGAATAAATAAGGAAGAGCTGAATCTGTTCTTCTTGTTCTTATTATTATTTTTTAACTACAAAAAATGAGTTGGGAAACTAGACCTATAGTTCTGAAACTTTGTGACCACACTCTGAAATCTATGTAGTTTCCAATCATCCGTTTTTGCTTTTATGTTCTATGAACCTTCTCTTATTTCCAGTTTTTTTTTTGCACTGCATGTTATGTGTTTGTGGGTACATGACCGTTTGCATGTACCCTTTTATATGCACGTGTCAGTGTGCACTTGTGCACCTTCCTCCTCAGCTTGTTTGTATTTGTGGCTCAGAATTCCTGCACCTTCTAAGTATGAGGTTGATTCTTCCACTTCTCACATTTTCTTTGCATCTGCTCCTTTACTTCAATAAAAGGTTGGAATGCTTGATCCTCCTAGAGAGGAAGTGAGAAATGCTATGCTCTCATGTATGACTGCTGGAATACGTGTTATAGTTGTCACTGGGGATAACAAGGTAACTTAAATTGAGTGATGTATATTTTTCTGTTATATGGTATAAGCTACTGTTTCCCATCTCTCTGGTTGCCTTTCTAATACAATTACTTATTCAGTCAACAGCAGAATCACTTTGTAATAAGATTGGTGCTTTTGATCATTTGGAAGATTTTGCTGGACACTCATACACTGCTTCTGAGTTTGAAGAGCTTCCTGCTTTGCAGCGAACACTGGCTTTGCAACGCATGACACTTTTTACCAGGTATGGTTAATTCTGCATTTTATAGCCTTAATAAATTCTGATAGTCTGTCAAGCATCATGCCATCTTCCTATTGTTTTAACCTTTCTGTTCTTTCCTATACACATAAATGTTTGTTATTTGTTGGAATTTTAGTAACTTGTTTGGTGACATCCTTTTTTCTGTCTTGTTAGAGTTGAACCTAGTCATAAAAGGATGCTGGTGGAGGCCTTACAACATCAAAATGAAGTGGTAGCTCTAGTATTTCTTTTCAGCAGAGTTGTTATATCTATATTTATACTTGCAAATATGTACGTGCAATGCATGAACTAAGTTTTGGACAATATTATGCTATTATTGAAACAAACACTTGTTTGTCTTTATGGGTTAGAAGTTTTAGATTGTAAAGTTTGAATTATAATAAAAATAAGGAAACAATGATCTTTGTAAGATCCATACCATGAACAAAATTATCATGGAATATCTTGATGGGTTAATCTAAAAAGGTGATGTGGGGTTCCACGTGAGGATATGATGCTAGTAATCTATCAAAGACGAATCATTAAGGACATTTTATAATTCTAAAAACTGTCATTTTCCAGAATAGGTTTGGCAAGGTCCAGCTTTTTGTATGGAATATTAGGTCAATAGCTTTAGTCATATAAAGAGGAGATCTGAGAAATAATTTATTTGTGAAAGCTTGTGCTAGCAGTTACTGAGAAAAATTATAAAGGATGACAAGAACTGGTTTCCATTGTGCAGCAAAGAATGGTTACTGTAATGTATGAAGCTGTTTGATTAACAATTACGGTTAAAAGGCACTGATAAAACAATAGAAAAGAGTATGATGTTGAGAATTCATGACAAGAAAGCATGTGCGCATCTAAAATGCGAGGCATGGGATCTTTGCCTTGAAGCAGACGCATTAAAATGACAGTTGCTTTGGAATAGAAATGTAAAGCTGAGGATTGGATGACACATTAACCTTGATATTTACATAAAAATAATAGTTCCCCTTGGTTAAGCGTATGTTTTGTTATGGTGCTTCAACTGACTAAAATTGTCTGTATAAGGTTCTTTTGAGTGACCATAGAACCTTTTTTTATGTATTTACACGTCTATTGTTTCAAACATGTAGTGTGGTGTTCTCTGCCTTTAGGTTTTCTTGTGGTAATACTTCCCCATGGAAATCATTGATCTTGACTTGCTTAGGTGGCAATGACTGGTGATGGGGTTAATGATGCACCTGCACTAAAGAAAGCAGATATAGGAATTGCAATGGGATCTGGAACAGCAGTTGCAAAGGTAGGCAACCTTCCAAGGATGCATTTCATAGTACATTCATGGATGAGTCTGTTTCCATGCAGTGTACATAAAAACATGTTTCTTCTTTATGATCTCTCTATTCAAACACACTTACACATTTATGTATGGTTGCAAATTTTAGCAAACCAATGGAACTTAACCAATTGATTTGTTGCCTGAGTTACCTGAATGAACTTATTTCATTATTAAGAAAAAAATGTTTTATGGAGAATCTTAACCTTAAAGATCCAGGGCAAAGATTTTTTTCAGTTAATATGATTGGGAAGCTATATGCTGTGGTGCAACTTTAATAGTCAGCTTCATGGTTTTATATGAATAATATCAGAAGATTTGTGTCAGATGATCCAGTTCAAAGTGTAGAACATGATAAATTGTTATCAGCAGGCGCACACTTTATCAGTTTCTGTTATTTTTTCCAATATTATTATTTAGTGTAAATGCATAGACCCCTTAAGTTTCTGACCATCTTTATCCTTTTTTCCAGAGTGCTTCGGATATGGTTTTGGCAGATGACAATTTTGCTTCCATTGTAGCGGTATAGGACTCTCCCCCTCTTATCTGCTGTAATTTCATTACTTCTTGCTATGTCTGTACTGTCTGCTGGTTATTGTTTGGCAATTGTTTTTGTTCTCCAAAAAGGCATATAATAGAATATAACATATACATGTCAAAGGATATAATGCTGACAAGTTTCCAGTTATCAGGATATGACAACTATTCCATCGATATATCTCTTCTAACTGAACTTGATATTCTATGATCATAAACAAATTATCACGTCATAGTGTGGAGTATCTGTTGTGTCTAATTAACTTAAAAAAATGACAGATTGAATTTAATAGTTAGTCAGGAAAAATTAGATTATACAAAAAATTTCTTGGAGGTGTTAGAGTTGTTTGTCTTGCACCAATTGTAACTTGTACGTGGATCCCCATAAATAAGTACCTAAGCTTTCAGATATGGTTTGTGCTATTCTATTTCTTAACAAGTTGATTACTTAGCAGGCTGTTGCGGAGGGAAGGGCTATTTACAATAACACAAAGCAATTCATCAGATACATGATCTCATCAAATATTGGTGAAGTTGTTTGTATCTTTGTGGCAGCTGTAATTGGAATACCTGATACCCTTGCTCCTGTGAGTACTTTAGTGTACCACTTTAATGTATCAATAGTGAACTCATTTTGCAGAAAAGAGAGGAAATACTAGAATTATTTTGTACCAGAAAAATACTCATTTGGGATTAAATACTTCGACATTGAGATAGGGAGAAGATGCTGGTCATATCATTTTGTTGCTTTCCTACAATTCAATGCTGGTCAATTGGAAGAGCTGGAATTTATTTTTTGTTTATCACATTTAGGTCCAACTGCTCTGGGTCAATTTGGTTACTGATGGATTGCCCGCAATTGCTATTGGTTTCAACAAGCAAGATTCTGATGTGATGAAGGCGAAACCTCGCAAGGTATTTATTCAATGATTTGGACATGTCAGTTTATCTAATAGGTCTGTCTAAATGGTTGGTTTGTGTGTGTAAATGGTTGCCAGCACTCATTGGTGCATTTTGAAACACAACCCAACCCTAAAACAAAAACAAGAAGATGAATGGCTCGACAGGCATAAATGAAGTCAGAAACATTAGGTGGGCTGGATGATAGGCTGTGTTTATGCTTGGGGCTTATTGGGTGGTAATATGCCAAACAATATGGCTAGGGTTAAGATGCTATGTGCCAAAAGGTTCCCCACAGATACTCTTATCATAATTGGAACCCATGGTTTTTTTGTGAATTGCCTTTTTCTTGGATTTCTGGATTGTTTAGAGTTTCATTTATGGTTTTATGTTTTCCTTGTTCATGGTGTTCTTCACTAAGCTTTGAAATAGCCAGTAGCAAGCATGAATAAGTATTACAGGTAGGTGGGAAACTACGTTAGGTCTGGCCTGATGCCTGTGGAGATTGACTTAATGGTTCTTTGAAGGAGAGACATTCATTGATATGGTCCGACCTACATGTTAGATGGTCAGACTTATACTTGTTTTTCATCTCTTCACCTGTTTCTGAGATTGGTCTCTGCTGTAGACTTCTTGTAGATAGGGCAGTGCCTCTTGACCTCTTTAACCAGATTTAATTACCTTTGAGAATAAATAAAGAGCTAAATAACTCTCTCAAAAAAAAAAAAAAAGAGGAAAAGAGGAAAAGAATAAACAGAGTGAAAGGGCTAGATAGTTTGGGCTGACATTTCCTTTTCTGCGTGCATAACTTTTTTTAAAGTTGTTCACTATGCAAGATTCCATGTTATATGATTTTTATTATTGAGCAGTAAGTTCTACTCTCATAGCTCATCACAATTTCCAGTCATCAATGTTGAATATCAACTTTTTCAATATAACGTGCAGGTGAATGAAGCAGTTGTTAGCGGGTGGCTGTTTTTTCGTTATTTGGTAATTGGAGGTAATAAATAATGATAAACCTATTTCATGTGGATTTATATCATGCTGAACAAATGCATTACCTCGGTATAATTTGGCAATTTCATGTTCCTTGCAATGTGATTGATTCGAGGTGGTATTTTACCTGCATATGCCATAAATACCTTACCCTCATGTGCCATTCATGCAGATATTCATATTATAGTGAACAAGTTATTTATGATAAAAACTTTTCTTCAAATAATTCAATCAAGTGTTCGAGAAAACTATTTTAGTACAGGTAATTAAGGGTAATTCTAAAAGAAAATTAATAAAATGTAAAAGGATTCTTTTGTCTGAAAAATGTGACACCTGAGATGCATATGATATATGATTAGGGATTTTCTGCATTAAATTCCCAGCATCATAATGTACCATGCAGGAATCCTCATCATGATGTGCCTCTTTTGAAAAGGGATAATTAATTTATCATTTCTTCTGATCATGATGTGCCTCTTTTGAATTTATAATCAACCTAGTGCTGAATGCTCTTCGAATTCTAGAGGTGTTTGATGCAGTATCTGGTTGATGCAGCTTATGTGGGCCTTGCAACTGTTGCTGGGTTCGTGTGGTGGTTTGTGTACTCTGATAGCAGTCCCAAACTACCATTCAAGGAACTGGTAAGGTTTTATTCTGTTAGTGGGTGTGCTTTCTGACAGGCCAGAGTTGATTCCTTTCTGGGCACATTCTCCTTGTGTATTTTGACCTGGAGCTCTGATCTGCAAGGCAAAGGCTAATAAAAGTGAAGGTGCAGTTCTGTGTTGAGATGGTTCCATGATTAGCACACTGGAGTTGCTTGTTGTGACTTTCAGAGTCTTTTGAGTTCCTTTCTAGCAGTCCTGAACATTCCCAGCTTTCCGCATCTCCTTTTCTTGTGTTATTATCCATTGTTTTGAGATTAACATTATTAATTCATCCTTGAAAACCAATGGTACCAAACATGAAGTTGATGCTGAATTTGTTTAGTCAAGTTTTGTGCTTATAATAATCGATTGGGACCCTTTCAGGTGGAAAGAAATGAAAAGAAAAAACCTAAATGACCAGTTAGCATGCAATGACCGGGTTTTGGTTTCTTTGTGCCCAGCATGGATAAATATATTTCACTAGTACTGTTACTGAGCATGTTCTTCAAATTCTACACCAGAACTTTTATTTTTTCATTTATTGCAGATGAATTTTGACAGTTGCTCGACAAGGGAGACAAATTACCCATGTAGTATATTTGATGATAGGCATCCATCAACTGTATCCATGACAGTGCTTGTTGTTGTTGAGATGTTTAATGCTTTGAATAATCTCAGTGAGAATCAATCGATTCTGTGAGTATTCTGTTTGATTTCAAAGTTATTGAATATTTAGTGCTTTTTGCCGAATCAATTTGCTCAATTGCTTAGAATGCTTTGCATGTAGTTTAATGGTAGTTAGATGCATGAGATTTAGTTTCGACATTTTGTCATTAGATTTCACTACAATTACTCGTTTTTCTCATTTAGACTCCATTTGGGAACGCAGTTGAAACTGTGCTTCCTCAAATTTTAATTTTTTTTTGCTATTTTTTTAATGTCTTCAAATCGTTTTGATATGCTGATCTCAAAAATAATTTTTAAAAAATAAAAAAAACATCATTTTGATGCATTTCTAAGCGAAAAGTACTTTGAACCGCAACCGCTACTACAATTCTAAATAGGCTATAAGTGATTATTTTTCCCTTTTGCCTATGGAGTTTTCATAGAAAAAAATAAACTAAAAGTTACATTAGGACAGACTTGGAGCTGTAATGCTTTCCCCTTTTTTTTCAGTGTTATCCCTCCCTGGAGTAATTTATGGCTTGTTGCTTCAATTGTCCTGACTATGCTCCTTCACATACTGATCTTGTATGTGCACCCACTATCTATTCTATTCTCTGTAAGTTCTCTTTCCTTTGCATCTCATGTGATATTATGAGGTAATAATTTTACTTTTACCCATAACCATTAGGTACTTAATACAACAATTTGCAACGTATCTTGTTTCAGGTAATGCCGTTATCTTGGAGCGAGTGGAAAGTTGTGTTATATCTCTCCTTCCCTGTATGTTGTGAATCTTAACTTTCCCAGTTTACTAATTTTGTCTTGTATCTGTGTTTTGATAATCATTTTTTAATGCAATGAGATTCTTGAGAGTTGAATGTAGTTGCTGGAATTTAGCTTAGAACTGTTTCCTTGTAGTGGTTTTACCTCTAATATGGTAAAAACAACAATGCAAGTCTTAAGGTTCCATTGTGAATGATATGTTTTAGCCTTTCATGCTTTTGTCTTCTTTTTTTTTCTTATAGATGTTGTTCAAGCACTCTTGGACTGAGTTTTAATTGCAGTTGGGTTGGGATTCTGTATGTTTTATGAATATTGTATGCAAGCTAGGATCATGATTTTTTATTTATTTTGGGGGTGGAGGGCTGGCACCCCAAAATTTCAGAAATAAATATATTTTAGTCTTTACATTTTGAAAAATTTTATTTATACCTTTCAATTTCACATGTTTTGAATCCCTAAAAGTCACTTGTTTTCTTTTTTCCTCCATAATCCTAAATTTCTTATTCCAAACCCGATCATGACAACCTCTTAGTTTGTTTTCTCATTAACTTTATGCCACTTCTATAACCTTTTTGCCTATATATTCTATCCTAGGTGAAGTAAAATAGGGAAAGGTTACCTTTCTGAGTTTTAGTCAATGTAAAGCCATTTGCATCTTTGATTGTTTTTCTTTTGATTGGAAGCAAGTATTGCCTTGGTGAATGCATTTCAAATATCTTAAGCCCGGTTTCCTCCCATGGCACTTCTAATATAGTGTTTTTTGTGTAGGTCATAATTATTGACGAAGTTTTAAAGTTCTTCGCGAGAAATTCCAAGGGTAAGTTCACTATTTTGCTTCATCTTCCTTTTTTTCAACATCTTGTTCTTTGGTGAGAGATTTTATTTAGAGAGAATAATTAACAATTAGAAATCAAACCTGTACCATGATGAGAAGACATCTCCTTACTCTAGACATAAATTTCAAATGTTTATCTCCTCATACACACCTTATGCTTCTGATTGATGTATCTCTACGAGGGGTTGAAATGGGAACCCAAACATTTGCATGACAACACAACGCAACAACTTCCCCGACAAGCCTCTAATAGGAGAGAAGTTTAGAGTTCCTGGTGGGGATCATTACCCATATCAGACATTGGTTGGTGGGGATCATTACCCATATTAGACATTGGTAACAAGATCCATAGGTTAACAAGCTTTCAGGCACATTAGCTAAACATCTAGCCTATCATGTCCGTCACTCAGTATTCCATCTCTTGACATGTTGCAAAAACTAGCTTGATTGCCCCATAATTTTATTTTCCCAATATGAGAATCCTTTGTCAACAAAAAGGTCTCCAATCAAGGTGACTTGTTTGGTTCCTAACTACCCAAAAACATACATCTTCAACCAATGCCCTTTGTATGTCACAAGTAATATTTTTGTATTGATGTATGTATGTCGCTTTGCTTTCTCCTTTTTTTTTCTTACCATATCAACATACTAACAATCATGTAATGGTTGTAAACTAAACCCATTTTTTCCCCACTTGCAACCCTTAATATCCCTCCTCCTGCCCTTAGTTTGAGGGTGTGTATTCTCTCCTTTTTTTTTCTCACCACATCAACATACTAACAATCATGTAATGGTTGTAAACTAAACCCATTTTTTCCCCACTTGCAACCCTTAATATCCCTCCTCCTGCCCTTAGTTTGAGGGTGTGTATTCTCTCCAAAATGTGCATTATGTTGATGTAGAACAATTATCCAAGAGTTTATGGACCAGATTGAAGCATGAAGTTATTATTTTTCTATTTAATTTTAGATTTTAATTATTTATTTCCTACTGAGCTTGAGAATTTTAATTTAATACGTATTTTACTAGTTAGGAATTCTAATGCTAGATTGATTATATTAATTAGATAAGTTTTAATTAAGAATCCTTTTTTATAAAGGATTTTAAGATTAATATAAATAGGGATGTTTAGTTAATTTTATAGAGAGGGAGGCTATTATACAAAATTAATAAAAATACCAGAGAATTTTCTCTAGATTTCACTATAGTTAGGTCTTTAACCTTAGGGCTTGAGAACCGTAGTTTTATCTTCGTTATACGCTACATCAAGTGGTATTAGAGCAGGTCAACATCCGAATTGATGGCGAATTGTGAAGCTAATCGTGGAGCAATTGGTGGCAACCATCTCCGTGACGATGATCAAGGGATGTGGGCTGTTTGGGATTAGCTAAATCGCCATTCAGTAGCGATAGCAGCTTTAGAAAGGAGAGTGCAAACTGGGTTTGGCAATATTAATGCCAAATTTGATAACCTTACAACCAAGCTTGAGGCACTAGGGTTGTGCACAGACATAAATCGAGAAAAACAATGAGACACACACCAGGCATGGAAGATAAAAGACTTATTGAGATTTGGGAGCGGATGAAGCAGTTGTTGAGAGTTAGATTCTTGTCCTCTGATTATGATCAGCTTTTGTTCCATAAGTATCAAAGGTGTTCTCAATGTTCTTGAACTGTGCATGAATATACAGTGGAATTTTTGTGTCTAGTTGAGCGAAATAATTTGCATGAAATTGATGAGCAACGAGTTGCTAGATATGTAGAAGGACTGAAACCTTCCATTAGAGATGGAATTGGACTTCAAATGCTACTCAATGTTACTAATGCATGAAATATGGCATTAATAGCAGAGATGTTGATACAAGATATAACCAATACAAGATTTGATTATCACATAAGTGTTCCTACCACAAAGCCTTGACTTACATCTACTGGGAAGGGTAAGCCGCCACAAACAAATAATCAATTCAAACCAGCTATTGCTGACTCCGGCTATGATAAAAATAAGCTCAAAAAAATTCCTAACAAGGATAACCAAAAGAGGGATAATCCTTATGCCAAACCCCCTCGAATAAAGTGTTATAAGAAGGGCATAGATCCAATGCATGTCCTTAGAGGCTTGTGAATGTGGTTGAACGTGAGGATGAAAGGTGTGGAAAAGATACAAAATTGTATCCGGAAGAGTGTTGTGAACTTAATGGTGAGGGTGAGTATAAGGATGATGATGGTCAGGTCTATGTGGTGAGACGATTGCTGCGCACACCAAAAGCTAATGGTGAGACACAATACAATCTTTTTCGTACTAGGAGCATGTTAAACCAACAATTTTTTTATCTTATTATTGATAACGGTAGATACGAGATTATTATTGGTAGGGAAACTCTTGTTAAATTGGGTTTGAATATTGAGATATATCGTGCACCTTACTCTATAGGTTGGATTAAAAAGGTACCAAAGGTAACAATAACAGAAAGATAAAGTTCTGTTTTCATCGGCAAGTATAAGAATAAAGTTTATTGTGATGTAGTTGATATGAATGCTTGTAACTTGTTGTTTGGTGTGCCATGGAATTATAATGTAAATTCATGGCATGGGGGACGAGTAAACATGTATAGATATGTTAAGGATGAGATTAATTTTACTTTGATGCCTCTGAAAGGGAATTCCTAAGCAAAAGCCTAAAAGTTTGGATGAAGGACATTCCTTACTATTACCCAATCTTTGTTAGAAATTTAGAGAGATTTAAAGGAGATGAAGGAAGTACATGCTTTAATTGTGAAGTCTTTCTTGTTGTTCGAAGAAGTTGACAAGGCAGTTAAGGTCCCTGAAATTGTTAAGCCTTTATTGCAGGAGTTTCTAGGAGTTATTTCAGATGAGCTACCATATGAGTTACCTTCTATATGTAATATCCAACACTAGATTGACTTGATATTGGGGGCTAGTCTTCTGAATTTGCCTCATTACAAAATGAGCCCAAAAATGAGGGAGATCTTGAGGGAGAAAATATAAGAATTGTTGAAGAAAGGGATGCTTCAAGAGAACTTAAATCCATTGGTTGTCCCTGCTTTACTGACTATGTGTGTTGATTGTTGTGCCATCATCAAAATCACAGTGGGATGCGATTTTTTAATTCCACTATTGGATGACATGCTAGATTAGTTGTGTGAAGCAACAATTTTTTCAAAGATTGACTTGAGAAGTGGGTTTCATCAGATTTGGATTTGACCAGGGGATGAGTGGAAAATGGCTTTCAAGATAAATGATAGGTTGTATGAGTGGTTAGTCATGCTATTTGGGTTAACGAATGCACCAATCACATTCATAAGGCCAATGAATCGGGTTTTGTGACCTTTTATAAATAAATTTGTTGTGGTTTATTTTAATGATGTCCTTGTGTTCAATCACAATGAAATAGATCATATTGAGCACTTAAGAAGTGTTTTGGAGGTGTTGCTGAAAAACAAGTCATACGTGAATCTGAAGAAATGTAGCTTTATGACCAACAAGATGTTATTCTTAGGTTTGTAGTAGGAGTTGATGGAGTTGAAGTTGATGAGGAAGAAGTGAGGGCAATTCATGATTGGCCCATGCCTAAGACAGTTAGTGGTGTGGAGTTTTCATGGTTTAACTACTTTTTATAAGAGATTTATTCGGGATTTCAGCTATTTTGTGGCACCGATCACTGAATGTTTGAAGGGAAAGTTTAAGTGGGGTGAGGAAGAAGAATAGAGTTTTGCCATAATAAAAGAGAAGTTATGCAATGCTTCAGTGCATGCTTTACCTAACTTTGACAAGTTGTTCGAGATTATATGTGATACTTGTGAAGTGGGTATTGGAGTTATTTCCCAAGAGAAGTGTCCTATAGCCTTTTTCAGTGAGAAGTTAAATGAAGCTCGCTTGAAATGGACTACCTATGATAAAGAACTTTATGTTGTGGTAAAAGCTTTGAAAATTTAGGAGCATTATTTGATTAATAGAAATTTTATCTTATATTCGGATTATAAAGCCTTAAAGTCTTTGAATAGTCAGAGGAAAATTAGAACGGATATGATGGTCAGGTGGATTACATTTCTTAGGAAGTTCGGTTTTAGTATGAAGCATATAGCTAGAGTTCATAACAAAGTGGCTGGTGTATTAAGTAGGCGAGATGCCCTGCTAATCACTTTTCGTAGCTAGGTTTTAGGTTTTGAGTGTCTGAAGGAGCTAAACGCTAAAGATTCTTATTTTCAAAAGATATGAAAGTGTTTTAATGGTCGAGCTGATGGAGATTTCCATATATATGATGGTTACTTAACGAAAAGTAATTGATTATGTATCCCTTACACATCCCTACATGAGAAATTGATTCGAGACTTGCATGGTGACAAATTAAAGGGTCATAGAAAAAAAGATAAAACAATGTAAGCTTTGAAGGACAAGTATTAATGACCTCAACTCAAGCATAATGCAAACAAATTTGTTCAACATTGTTTTACTTGTCAAACAGCTAAGGGGCAATCATAAAACATTGGTTTATACATGCCTTTACCTATACCTGAACATATTTGGGAAGATATTTCAATGGATTTTGTGTTAGATCTTTCATGAACTTGGTGAGGAATGGATTTTGTTTTTCTTATTGTGGACAAATATTCAAAGATGACACACTTAATACCTTGTAAGAAGACTATAAATACGATCAATATCGCTAGACTATATTTCAGGGAGATAATGAGGTTGTATGGTGTTTCAAAATCCATCATGTATGATGGAGATTCCAGGTTCCTTAGTCACTTTTAGCTAACTTTGTAGAAGATGTTTAATTCCTTTTTGAAGTTTAGGAATACTGCTCATCCATAAATTGATGGCCAAACATAGTCTCTAAATAGAACTATAGGCAATTTAATTCGTAGCATTTGTGGAGACAAGCCTAAACAGTTGGATGTTGCATCAGCTCGGACAAAATATGCTTACAACAGTTCCAAGCATAATGCTACTAGCACAACAACATTTGAGATTGTGTACATGAAGCCTCCAAATCATGTACTTGATTTACATTAACTGCCCAAAGTTGCTAGATTTAGCAAGTCAGTAGAGAATTTGGTTGAATAGGTGCAAATTCTGCCTCAAAAGGTGAGGAGAAAACTAGAAGTATCAATTGCCAAAAATAAGTACGCAACAGACAAGCATAGGCAAGTTAAATTGTTTCAAGAAGGAGACATGGTCATGATTTTCTTGCGCAATGAAAGGTTTCCAACAGGCACCTATAATAAATTAAAGATGAAGAAGTATAGTTTGTACAAGGTGTTGAACAAAATCAATGACAATGCTTATGTTATAGATCTTCCAGATAGAATAGGCATATCGAAGACTTTTAATGTTGTTGATCTTTATAAGTACTTTTCAGATACTAAACTCAACTCGAGGACGAGTTTTTCTAAAGTGGGGGAGACTGGTTTTTCTAAAGTGAGAGAGACTGCTGGAAAATAATTATCTCAAGAGTTTATGGACCAGATTGAAGCATGAAATTACTGTTTTTTTATTTTAATTACTTTTCTAGCTAATTTTTCATTTTAATTATTTATTTCCTACTTAGCTTATGACTTTTAATTTAATTAGTATTTTACTATTTAAGAATCCTAATACTAGATGGATTTTATTAATTAAGTTTTAATATTGATTTATTTTCTATAAAGGATTTTTGAATTGATATAAATAAGGATGTCTGATTTATTTTATGGAGAGGAAGACTATTATTTAGAATTAATAAAAATACCAGAAAATTTTCTTTAGATCTCTCTACAATTAGGTCTATAATTCTAGGGTTTGAGAACCCTAGTTTTATCTTCACTATACATCGCGTCATAGTTCAAGTTTTGTTCACTTTTAACCCACATCCTGTTCAGTTTCTCCATCATGGCTGCCGCATCCTTGAAGCATCTACCTGTTTCACTCAATACCCTGAACACAAAAATGTCACCAATTGCATGCTTGAGGGAGGTCTCTTACTGACGGGATTATCTCACTGGGGATAGGGGTGCTAAGCCCTTATTAATAGAATGACGAGAAAGACGTGGAGTGGAGTGAGGGGTGGTGTGAGTTGGTGGGTGGATTGTCTTAAGGTTGGGACAGGGGAATGAAGAGGGGGCTTCAAACTTGCTCCGGATGAAGTGGGTGGGGGACTTGGAGGAGGGTGAAAGGTACAGTTAGGTGGTTGGAGACTGGGAGACATGCACTGGTGTTGAGTATGATGGAAACGGAAGGAGGGTGGAAGTTAACTGTAACAATTGCTCCTATCTGAATTTTTTTCCCCTTTCAATGTAAAGTGTTGTTTCTGTCTCTGGTTATTCGGGAGGTATGTTAATAGTTTTGAACCTTAAACTGCTTGTAGTTTAGATGATTAGATATTCACATCATTGAACTGGTTCAATATTTTGGAGGATAACATGTGGGGGAGCATATAAATGCATGGATATTTTATTTATTTATATGGGCATAGAGACACACACAGATGCTGGCAATGGTTATGAACTTATTTCTGGTGCCAAAATATATGGCGAGTAAAACAGTTATCAAACAAATTGCTAAGAGTTTCATGCTCCTTGGTTGCAGGCTTCAGGTTTGGTTTGAGATTCAGAAGGCCTGATTTACTTCCAAAAAGAGAATTGCGTGATAAGTGACAGGGAAGCCTTGTGCAGTCAAATTTTGTTCCTACACCAAGTCATACTGTACACAAATTTTCCTCCCTTCAATACATTAAAGTTGAATGGACCTTCATCTGGTTTCCCTTCGCATTTATTTGTCTGCAAGGGTGGAAGTTATAGAGAGAACTCTACACAACTCGCCTTAAATTGTTACTTCTCGTCACGCCAGATGCCTTGTAAGTTGTCACAAACAGCAAATGAGGCCCAGTCATGTTTAGTTTCATCATCAGGTTCCAAAGAAATGTTATTGTTCTCTTGTTTTATGAACTCGGAGTTTGTTGTATCCTTGCGTGGTTAAATTTCTAATCAATTTTGTGCATCCAAGAGGCATTGAACTGTAATTATTAACTTCAATTAACTTTAACTAGTTTACTGAAATACAATGGTGTTTTAACGTTCATCATTTACTCATTTACTGTTCATACATACGCGTATCACTAATTACTGTCATTTGTTCACACACAATTTGAAATTAGGTATTCGTACTTCAGCATATTTACATTTCGATTCCTGTACTTACTTTATCTTGCATTTTAATCCTTGTCTATAGAGAGGAGAGAATAGTGGAAGAAAGGGAGGAGACAGAAAAGTTTGGTTATCATATCTTAGCAACAAAAACTATCAAGCTTGTTGTTATTGAATTCATCTTGAAAGTAAACTGGAGAATGAAAAATAAATGTTTTTTTTTAGTTAGTTTGGCTAATTAAGATGAGTTTTGAGGATTAAAATGAAATATGGATTTCATAAGCTTTTGGGGTGATTTTGATGCATTTTTGGTGAAAAAATTGGGTTTGTATAGAAAACAAATGATGGCCACACAAGTTTTTAATTTAGGATAATTACATAAAATCTCGTATTTTTCTTACTTGGCCTCTATTTTTTTTTAGAAAGTACACTTACCAATCAATCTAAATTTTTAAATAAGATAAAATAACTAAATTACCTTGAAATATAAAGCACAGCCACCACGACCAAACTCTCCTCATTATCACTCTCAGCAAATAGAAAGAGCACATATTGTTTTCGTGA
>Ga0325401_1000438_pt1 | contig 29667 bp, 13 predicted proteins | sample PopdelMetagenome_FD_205666 | JGI IMG/M metagenome (GOLD analysis project Ga0325401, IMG submission 205666) | Populus deltoides microbial communities from Bellville, Georgia, United States - Xylem-PdKOR-R2 | ecosystem: Host-associated > Plants > Phyllosphere > Stem > Wood/Secondary xylem | place...
AAATCTGCCGTTTTCAAATTCAAAGTTTGGCCACAAAAGAGAAGTCAGAATCTGTCCTGTAATCCAGCCCAAACACTGCTTAGAATTTTACCCATATCTGGAGTTCTAGAAGGCCAAATGACGTGAATTTTGGTGGGTGGAAGGAAAAGACAATTTCCAACAACTTTCATGAGAAGATTTGCTCAAATTCTGATGGTAACAATGACATTTTGTCCAGACAAGAGCTTGAGGTCTATCCACCACGTCCACCAACAGCACTACTCAGTATTTTAGCCATATCTTGATCTCTAGTGATCCAAAGGCTCTGAAATTTTATGGGTGGAAAGATAAGATGATTGCCAACAACTTTCATGAAGAAAACGTTGCCAAATTCTGAATGGATCAATGTCATTTCATCCAGCCAAAGTGCTTGAGTGTTGTTGTCCACCAAGTCCACTAAATCAATAGTTGGCCACTATATCAATAATCAATTGACAAATGAATAGTTCTGAATTTTAGCCTATAAAAGGAGGCATTTGCCATTCATTTAGCAATCTTGGTTCTAAGATCAAGATCATGTTCTTGTTCTCTCTTTATTGTTGTAATGCTTAAGTTTTATTTTCATTAATCTCTTGTTTATGCTTTTCATTTCCTTTACTATACTTAGTTAACTATATTCTTATCTTGTTTATTTATGTTCTTCTTCTTTATTATGTCTAGCTAAGTTAATTATGTCAAGGTGACAAGGTTTCACTAATGGTGTTAGAATATGTATAATATGAACTCAACATGGACTTCAATGCTTAAATCCTAAACAATTTGCTATTAACATGTCTTGTCTTTTTTATCTTATCAATCCTTAATACCTTGCTTGTTAAATGGTTAATCTAGATTTGTATTGTATAACACTTGGTACATCAAATACTTGATCCTTCAAAGTTTTCGGCCGACATCGTTATTATGAGAGGAACTTGATTTGTTGTCAACATAAGTTAGCATCATGAATGCTTGATAAAATTTGTAAGTATGGTATTATGTAAATAAGATGACTAATATGATCATGTTGATAATTTATAAAGAGTTTATATTTTACTTATCTCTAATACTATTAGTGAACCCTTTAACCTTGATATTTGTTTTATCATTGTTTAATCTTCTTTAATAATCTTATATCTCAAAGTCCTTTTTAAATCATCATCATTGTTGTTATTGTTGTTGTTGTTGTTGTTGTTGTTGTTGTTGTTGTTCTTATTATTCTTATTGTTATTGTTGTTATTATTATTATTATAATTTATATAGTTCACCTCCCTGTGGTTCGACCCCGGTCTTACCAGGTTATTTATTACTGTGATACTCCTGCACTTGGGATAAGACATCAACTATTTGATCGTGTCAAGTACAAACCTGAAGCTAAAACTTGAAGAGATATTTGATACGATGTAAAGATATTATATACCATTGTCATTGGCAATCTCAATATGGTACCTGTTATGTAACATCTCTCTATATCCGGGTTAAAACAACAGTTTCATGTTCACTGATAAACAGGTTCCTGTTTTTATTTAACTCTATGCATGAATTTCTTCACTTTTTATTTCCTATGTAGTTAGTTTGCAATTTAAGTAACCTTTATTTTTTTTCTCGGGGTTTACACGTTAAGTCGTATATCTTTAAAACTTAGTAGATTTTTCCTTGATTTAGTAGAGAACAAAGCATTATCAATAATAAATCTTGTTTCATTAGAAAACATTATATTAGCTCTTTCGGAGCCTTCAATCAAGTCTGTTGAACCTGATATGGTATTCACTTTTGCTTTCATCATTCTTATATTTGAAAAATATTACTTATGCCTGAGAATGGTATGTATTGTTGCACTATCTGCTAAGCATATATCTTCACCATTAATATTGGGTTTATTTACAACATGACGTGAATCTATATTTTCTTCTTGTGGGTGAGAAAATTTTATTTCTATGTTCTTCTTCTTTCTTTTCAATGAGGACTAATATAAATCAACAAGATGATTGGCCATATAACAGGTACAAGACCAATATCCTTTCTTGTTTCTCCTTGTTCTGTGAGGGTTTGTAAGAATTTGATGAATTACAATCACTATAGTTGCGGTAATTAATCTGTCTTCTCTCATGGCCAAGTCCTCGACCTCTATTACAACAACAACCATAATTATTATTATATCTCATAGCCTTCACTTCAGGGAATGGAGTTGAACCAATTAGTCATGATTCATGACTTTTCATTAAAAGCTCATTATTTTGTTTAGCCATAAGGAGACGTGAAATCAATTCACAATATTTCTTAAAACCTCGTTCTCTATATTGTTGCTGCAGGAGCATATTTGAGGCATAAAATATAGAGAATGTTTTTTTTCTAACATATCATCATCAGTGATATTGTCTCCACATAGTTTCAATTTAGAAATGATATTAAACATTATATTCACTTACTGATTTAAAATCCTGTAATCGTAAATGTATTCACTTATTGTTTTTTGATGGTCATATCTTTCTTTCAAAATTTACCAAAGAATAAGGGGATTTTTTTTATTTTGAGATACTCTATCTTCAACTCCTCATGGAGATGACGACGTAAGAAAATCATGGCTTTTGTCTTGTTTTGACCAAATGCTTCATTATCATATTTAATAGCGTCTCCAAGACCTTTGACATTCAGGTGAATTTCGGCATCAAAGATCTATGAAAAATAATTTTTGCCCATAATATCAAGTGTCACAAACTAAAGTTTAGCAAGGTTTGTCATTGTTACTTCTACTTCTTATCAACAAACAAAATATAATTATCTGCTTCAAGATAAAAACGAGGAGAAATTTGTGCTTCTACTTCTTACCAAATATGATTGTCCGTTTCAAGATAAAAATGAGGAGCAATTTGTGCTGATAGCATATTATAAAACTATGTATCAAGAAGCATAAAATGATAAAACAATATAATTAATAAAGAGTAATAGAATATATAAGAACAATAGAAATTAGGGGGGGGTGAAGAGAGAGCACTTTTATTTCGTATGAATTTGTAGTTATATATGTGTATACAATCCTTTCAACAAATGCTTCTATTTATATGCACATGTACATACATACTTGTAAGCTCAAAGGTCATAAGAAGATGTAGATTCAAATGAACTTAGAAAGATTCAAATGAACTTGATAATGATGAATAAACACAATAATGAAGAGGTGTAAAAAGGCACTTAGACATCCATATTAAAATAATATATATTAAGGTTAATTGTAAAAATCTTCATAAAAATTCTTCAACAATTGAAATGATAAGTGACAAGGTGTTAATAGAAATAATTAAATTAATTAATAGTTTAGAAGAAAAAATCATTAAGCTGGAAAGGTTCTTAGAATTAAATTAATAGTGTGATTCTAGAAAAGATGAGAACCAAAACATATTCCTTCATTGTTAGAAGAAACCCGCTATCGAAAGACCAAATTCAACTTCCTTCTTTAATGAACAAGAAGACAAAAACAATATTTGAAAAGTAAAGGGTTTTGCAAACAAGTACCCAAAAGTATTTATTAAGAAGTATAAAAACTCCTTTACCACTTCTTCATAATAAGAGTGCACATAAACGAAGAATTTTATGCTATTAATTGTTTTTTTCTTAATAGCATTTATAACCTCAATTATAACTCATCCACATTCAACCTCTCTCAAAAACTTTCTTCAAGTTTGAACTTGGGTTTTGTTATTCACACACAGTATGGACGTGTTTAGTTCTCTACCAGTCCTATGCTCGTGCTACTAAGTGGCTCAAACAAAATGTTTCTTGTAAACTTTTTTTTTAAAATACAAGCATTGGCAATGTTTTTTATATCATCAAGAAAAAAATGTAATTGTAAACCAAAACAATCATTTGTGTATTTAATAAAATAAATTAAAATTATATATGTTAAAAAAATGCTAAAACATTACTAACACTAACTGAAGTTTGACCCAATTAAATTGATTATCTAATTAAATAACATCTCTAATAAAATATTATCTATTAAATCATAATTAATTTTGATTAAATTTAAAGAAAACAAATCATGAGGGACATAGCAAAAAGAGAGCCTACTAATATATAAAAAATGCAATGATCTCATTCAAAAACAAATTTAAAATAAATTTAGTTATTTTATTTTAATGAATTTGGAGTAAAACATAATCTAGGATAATCCTCAAAAATCAAATCACAATCTCATCCTTAAATTTCCATCATGGAACATTAATACAATCCTTGTTTCTTTATAAATTACCTAGAGTCTTAGAACCCCCGAGTTTAGTACGCTACCACATGCCATGAACACTTCATTCAATCAAATATCCACAAATACATATACAAGTATAATTATTTTTAATTACAAATACAAGTAAAATTAAATTAAATTAATATTTGGACTTGAGAAATTATTGAAATTCCCACGGTCTAGGTAAAATTATTGTTCTACCCTGGTTAAGACTTATGAAATTATAATTTTGTTGCTGAGATAATGCGCTGCACTATTCACTCATGAGTGTGCCTTACGCACCACTATTATTGGTGGCTTAGCGATGATTCTAGCAAGTTTTAGATCTCCACCATTCATAAGTAATATCCTGATCTTTTTAACCTCTCTTCCAAGTTTGGCAGCAATCTAACGGTAAAATTTGGCAGTAATCTTTTTACTGAAGTTGATTGTTCTGAAGCAAGAACTCTCAGTTTTGTACAATTTCACTTTTTTTACTGTTACTTCAAAATGAAATTTGATATGGGAATACCCAATGGTCAGATTGTAGATGAGGTTGAGTAGAACACCATAGCCAAAAGTGATCGATCTGACGGTGGAAGACAATGCGATTAGCTTCGCAACAATGTTTGTCATATTTCCATTTTCTCTCTAACTTCTTCTTGGCCGGCCATGAATGGAGAAAATGGCTTCTATGAGAAGCCTTTAGCAATTTAAATGCTCTTATTTAGCTTTATTACACTCTTGCCTCAAATTCTCTTTATTTCCTCTTGGTCCCTATTTCCTCTTTTATCTCTTCTAATTATCTAATTGTTCTTTTAAATTTTACTTTTTGGTCCCTCTTTGGCTGATCAAAATATTTCTTTTCTTTTATTTTCCTCTTCCTCTTATTATTGCTCCTAAATTAACCCTTTTTTTCATTTGGGTCAATTTATGTTCAATTTTTATCTTAAAATGTGTGTGCGCACACACAAAAGAAAATTTCATAGATATATTAAATTTTCATAATTCTTCTATCTATCGAAACTTATTAACGGTTTCGCTAATGTTATATATACTAATTAAAAATTCATAATCCCTATTTTAACTTTAATAATATCCTTAAGTTTATTTATAGAGGTCATCCCCACCATTACACACCATATTTATTATTATTTTCATCATTTACTTATTTCTTTTCATCTCAAGTTTTCATTACTCATCAAGGTCTTATTGCTTCGATACTATGTTTATACAGAGGTTTATATTCTCCCCTCATCTGCTACCCAATTTTTAACCCTCTTTTTTTTCTTAAAGAAAACCAACAAATAAAAAAGATTAAAAAAACCCAAAAAATATGTTTTTGATGTATTTGCATCAGTTTTAGCTTCTTTTCCAAAGAATTTAATATTTTTTTAAAAAAAATCTACTTTCAACACTTTCATTTGTTAATGCATTTTTTTAGTTAACATTGATGGTGCCTTTTTTTAAAAAAAAAAATTGAAAACAAAAAAATAAAAAAATAAGGGACCAAAGTGAAAAGAAAGAAAATGGGGGATCAAAGAAAATTTAGAATGCTTGGAGACCAAGCAATTAAGGGGAAGAAGATAAAAAATTTTACATATAAATAGGTGGTTATACACACACAAAACAAGGGGAATGTTTATGAGAAAGGATAAAAAAAACTAAAAAAAAATACATAAAAAAAACTTTCTTCAGCTCATACTCTCTCCAAATCCCTCACACAAAAGACCCCTAGTCCCCCCTCATTGGTTCTTCTTTTTCTTTGGCCAAAAATAACAGCATCGTCGTCTTCCTCTCTCTAACCAAAACCTAGTTGCAAACACCAACGAATACTTCCTCTTTCTACTGTGACCACCACCCACGTAGCGATATTGACCATCTAGTCATCCATCACCAATGTTTCCACCCCTTCTCCTTTAGTTGACATTTAACTACCACCAAAATCACGACTATCTTACCTCAAATCCACCATGAACCAACTTTATAAAACTGACTAGCCATCATCGACAACTTCAAAAACCAACAAGCCATCGCTGATAGCTTCAAAGACCAACTAGCAGGCACAAACACCATCAATAGCAGAAGCTTCTTCATTAGTCATGGTTGAGAGCCATTGCAATAGCAACAATTTCCAAACAGTGAGCTCCTTCCACATCAGCACCATTAGAGCAACCGGTGTCTTGTTCTCCTATTTACCTGAGACAACCCTATAGCACCATGACCCATCCCACAGAACCGACACAAACCACTACCAGATCTCAATCTCCGCTGCCAGTCCTTGGATCTTCATCAGTCAGCCCATATTCATTTATCAAAATGATAGAAAATTTGTAAAGAGAAATAAATCAAATTGTTTGTGTTGATTTCCTCTTTAGCAGGTGATGGTGACTCTTACTGTTAGCACAAGAAGAAAATGGATTAGAAGCAGTCCAAGATTCATATAATTTTTCTCTTCACCAGCGATGATGCATGAACCCACGAGCCGCTGGTGGCGGAGGCCGTGGATGCACACGTCACCATTATTCTCTCCGCTTCCTAGAATCTTTCCAGTGTGTTCATGGCTTCTAACAACTTCTCCAGTTTCATTTTTGAGTTTTGAGAGGCCTATTTTGTAAAATATAAATGTTTAATGTGTGTGTGTGTGTGTTTGAATTATTTTGATTTTTGTTGATTTATAAAATATAATTGTAGGGTGGTGTGAGTAAAAACTATCGTAAAAAAAGAGGATGTGTGTTTGTGTTGCATTTTCTGTTTATTACTTGTTTATTTTATGTTAAATAGATCGTAAAAAAAAGAGAGAGAAAAAATAAAAAAAAAATTTAACCAAATGTTTTAATTGCATACAACCAAAAATCCTTAAAATTATTTGAGTATTTTCTTTTAAGAATCCAAAATACTTTGGCATTTAAAAAAAAAATTATTGCATGAATTTTACAACAAGTTTGTAAAATTCAAAAGGATTTTGGCCAATATTTCAATCACCATAAAAAATTTAGTTATTGAAAATTAACGGTCAACATTCTAGTATAAATTTAGACCTACAAATAGGTTGGTATTTAAATATCAAGAGTAGACTAAAACATTATCAAAATTATTTTGAATATTCACTAATTTGAATTGGGAGTATTTTTCAATATAATATACGAGTTGTGAAAAATGCTTTTGCCTTTCAAGATGAGTGAACCCTGTCAAGGCCCCTATATAGATTATTCCTATAAAACTTATCTGGGCATATGAGCTCATAATAATTCAACATGCCAAATTTATTCATGATCATAAATCTTTGTTCTGAGTCAAACAGATCATCGATTAGAAACCTATCAAAACCTTTAAACCATATTTAGACCACACAATGCAGTATACCTCAGGTAAGGTGTGCTAGGGGTGCTAATATCTTCCATAGCCTCATCCAAGTTCATACAATTGGAATTTCTAATAAGACTAGTACATTCGAGTCTCTTAGTGACTTTGAACCAAACAACTAGGTGGCGATTCCTCAATCCTGACATCCCATTATACCGCGTGCCCACGTGCGACTCCCTCTTTAAGGAATTTTGTCCTTAAAATTTAGGTTTAATTTTAAGCTTGACACCAAATTTAATTTGTTTTATACTTATCTCATTCATACTATTTCCTTTCAACCATGTTGCTTGTGTGTACCCCGATTTGAGTATCCATAAACATCTACTTATTCTGATCTAGGAGTATGAATTTTTTTATTGTCAACCCTTACGGCTCCATCTTTACATTGTCAAGAACTAACTTAAACTTTACCATTACGTGTTTTCTACGATAATAACCCTTTATGTAGACTCTCACTATAATATCCCACATCGGCGGATGAAGAGTTGGAGGAGCTTATATGAGCATGCTCACCTTGACTAAGAGGACGTGTTTTGGGGCCATGCGTGGTTGTTAAGAAAAACTTTGTGAGGCCCGTGGGCCAAAGCGGACAACATCTTGCTAGTAGGGTGGGGTGTTACATTTGGTATCAGAGCCTGGCTCACTAGTTGTCCGATGGTGCCGACAGGGTTGTCGGGCTCCTTAAGGAGGGTGCATTGTAATATCCCATATCGACAGGTGAGGACTTGGGGGAGGGCCTTATATGAGCATGCTCACCTTGACTAGTAGAATGCGTTTTGGAGCCATATGTGGCTGTCAAGAACAAATCCGTAAAGCCTATGGGCCAAAGTGGACAATATCTTGCTAGTGGGGTGGAGTGTTACACTCACCATTAAAACTATTATCTTCTACATACAATTGGATTAGCAGAATCTAGCCACCATTCTTACAACATCATAATGTTGTTATAGTCTTTAATAGCACATCATTATATTATCCATCATAACCTTTATTTGTCCGTAAACTTACTTATCAAAACAACCCACCTCGTATCCCTCTTTAAGGCCTTCACCTCAGTTCTCATTCCTAGGATTTCAAGCTATGATAACCAGCAATGGTTCTTCAAATATATATAATTCCAAATTTATTTAAGCCCCTTTCATGTTCATTCTATTGTGATATTCTTAGTTTCATTTATACCAATTATCATAAACCACCCTTATCACGTGACTTCTAAGCTTACTTTGCCATCCTCATCTATCACATCACAAGAGGAGTATTGTAACATCCCCATATCCAGGATTAAGCAACAATCTCATGTCAACTGATACACAGAGTAAATTATGTGTGTGTGTGTGTGCAAGGTGTTCATATTAAATTTTACCGAAATTTTCACTAAACTTTCGGCAGAGTCTCCCCTACATCGAGAGGTCCCAGGTTATCGACATTTAAACTGTTTACACTTCTAATATTTTACATCTCATAACTCAATCATGACCCAATCGTTCTAGGTCTCAATCCCACAAACTTCATCATCATCACAACCATAATATTTATAACACACATTGAACAACAAATATCATTATAGAGGAATAAATGAGATAAACATGTATACATGGACACATTCATATGAAATTCAGAGTTAAGATTATCTATTCAATTTTAAACATTGATTATACAAATTACGTTATATAAAAGTTGTAATATTACAAAATACAAGGGTATACTCCCTAGAACCTAAAATTACAAAAAGTGAACATAAGCTAGGATCTTCTCCTGTCGTGCATGCGAGGGCCCTAAAGCAAAATACATATTATTGAAACATGAATATCACAATAAATATAACAACATAAATATCCAATAATTTAAAAAGACAAACATGCATTCATATTTTGTTCACTTTTCCCTTCTAGTTTTCATTGGAAACTCTTTCTCATTCAACTACTAAAAATTGTTTCCTCTTCCATTATCAACCTCCATTCAAGATTTCATAAGATCAACCATGATTATTTTCATACAAGACATTACTGATACCAATTTCACTGGTATCATCATCACCCCGTAGGAGTTGATGCAAAGTGATCCCCTTCCCCGGGATCCTAATATACACTATATGTATACTAGCCAATATATGGTGATCCCCTTATCAAGAATCTTATCATACACTAAATGTATGCTAGCCAATACATGTTGATTCCCTTACCCGGGATCCTAACATACACTAAATGTATGTTAGTCAAAACATGATGATCCCCTTTCCCAGGATCCTGACATACACTAAATATATGTTAATCCAAACATGATGATCCCCTTACCCGAGATCCTAACATACACTAAATGTATGCTAGTCCACACCCAATATCACACTTCTCATATTTTCGTTGTCAACGATAATTTCATCACTCAGCAATTCACACAACAACCTTTCACCTCGAATGCACATACTTTCAGAATATTATCCAAAATATCAATATCATTACGCAACTTTCTTCCTTTCACATAATATCCAACATTTGGTAATTCACATTTTACATCAATAACATATTAAACTATGAAATTTAACTGGAAAGTATAGGTGCAGATCACCTACATGCAATAGAAGCCCTACTCGTGCTCCTCTGCTGCTGTTGCTGCGGCAACATGCATGTGGTCCCTCTTGTGAATCACAAGTTTATCTCATAAATTTTCCTCATTCAAGGATATGTTTTATAATAACCATATCAACAACCAATAAGTCTTTCTTTCAATCATTTCTTTATATTTTACATCTTTCTCATTACACCCATTAATATTATCGTTCTTTGTCTAACCATAGTTATCATTTCTTTCTCTATATTTGAATTGTTATTGTTTAAATCTCAAACTATTACTGTCTAGACATTGGACTGTTACTGTCCAACTGTTACTGTCTTTCTCATTACACCCATTAATATTGTCTTTTTTTGTCCAACCATAATTATCATTCCTTTCTCTATATTTGAACTGTTACTGTTTAAATCTTGAACTATTACTGTCTAGACATTGGACTGTTACTGTTCAACCATTACTGTCTTGAACTGTTATTGTCTAGACATTGAATTGTTACTGTCTACACATTGGACTGTTACTGTACAACCGTTACTGTCTTGAACCGTTACTATCTAGACATTGAATTGTTATTGTCTAGACATTGGATTGTTGTTGTCCAACTATTATTGTCCGACCTCTCTTTATATTTTTAATTATATCCAGAGTTCTAGAACTCCGTTTCAAGCAAGATTGGTCTAGTTGGAAAGCTAAGACACGAGGCTACAAGTTCTCTAAAGGAAGGAGAACCAAGTTCTGCCCTCAAGATAGTCAAAATTATTCATCCACTAATCAGTCCTACTACCCTACAGGGTCTGTCATAACCCAGTCTCGGTTGGTGACCCATAACTAGAGTTCTATAACTCCAAATTAAGAAAGACCAATTTCCTTAGCTAATTAACATCCAGAACTACAATTTATATAAGGAACTTATTCCTAATTGCTTCATCCTCCCACCTGAAATCTCATTAAAAGTTAGGAGATGAGCCTGTCCAGAATCGTCACCCCTTCCATTCATATATAACATTCACAAACTACATTTTCTAGGTAAATCATCATGGTTTCATGTCCCCAATCATATACAACACATGAATTAACTTAATTTTAACATCTATTATATTTTCCCCAATTCAAGTCTAAGAACCCTAATCTCTAATTCAACATTAAGCCATCAATTCATAATCGAATTTGAAACGACTTATAGGACCATGATTAGAACATCTTACTCGGTAAGAATCAAGGTTTCGATCTTCAACCAGTCGAAGATTTTCAACTCCTCCTTTTTCTTATGGATAGTCGGCACTCCCTTCCCTCTTTTGTTCAATTTTTTCTTGTTAATTCCTTGCCCCTAAGTGTTTATTCTACCTATAAACCTTTAATCTTGGATGGGTTCTTGAAATTTGATGTTTTTCTCTTGATTTGCAAGAATGGATACAAAAACTCTTTCTTTTCTTTCCTTATGGCTGCTGTAAATTTTTGGTGAGGAGATGAGTATTTATACTCTATAGTTTCTCTTATTTGCACTTAGGCTCCATTTTCTTTAAGTGTATTATTTTTTTTAATTAAATTCAACCCTCGACATTACAAGGTTTATTTGTAATGTCTCGAATTATTTCACCCAGAAATTTATATTCAAAATTTTTTAAATTCCTGTTTTTATTTAACCATATGCATGAATTTCTTTACTTTTATTTCCCATGTAGTTAGTTTGCAATTTAAACAACCTTTATTTTTCCCGGTGTTTACATGTATCATCCTATGCTATATATGTAACATCCCTTTCTATGCACAACCTTCATTTATCTTAACTATTGTCGATTGGAATACTATTTGACATAGTACTTCATATGATATTTTGAAAAAAATAGTTCACCCATCATTTTTTTTATAGACATACCAAAGGATATTCAATCTTAAGTTTCCAATCAACCCCCTGTTATAAAACCCTTTCAAGTATTGGTTCATCATCTTTTCGACAAAATAAACATGTTATATGATCATTTGGTATAAATCATCAGCACAATTCTAAATTATACATCAACTTTTCTTTTCCCTTCTTTTCTTAACATGTGTCTTTTAGTAAGGTAAGAGGGAAAATCAACCCTCGTCTTTATTTTCTTTTCTAATTTTTTATTGTCACACTTTAAACCAAATTTTTTAAACCTTTATTAGTTTTAAAGTATGTTGGTCTTGCATCCTTATTCCTTTCTTTAGTGGAATCATTAAGACTACTATGTTAGGATTTCTTTTTACTTTTCATTTAAACATATGCTAACATCATGGTTAAGCAATGTTTTTGTACAAAGTCACAAGTCTTATCCATTTGTTTTAAACATAGTTTCATTTTGTCCTTTATCACACGTGTGCGGCGCGCAACGATCATCCTCCTAGAGCGGGATCTTCATGGTGATGGGAGGAAAGAACAAGGAGTTCTTATTTCTTATTAATAAAAAAAATGAATGAAGTCACCATCTAGTATTTTAAAAATAATTTTGGATCTATTTGGAAAAAAACACAAAAAATATGGAGATAAACACTATTCAAAAATCAGTAGGGTGTGTTCACCAAATATGCCCCTAACCAAAAGTCAAAGGCTTATAAAATACTTTAAGGACAACAAAATTGCACTTTTCCTTTGGTAAAAATTGAATTTGCCAAACACTACCTTATTTAAATGATGGGCTCAGCCCAACCACGTAGGTCGAACTTCCTATTCCAAAGACCCAAACCCACAAACAAGGTTCAGAAACAATAAAGAAACATTGAAGATCAAATGGTTTTTTTAAAATGTGATGAAGAACACAAAGAACATAAGAAATAAGCCTAAAAATGAAAGTTCGATTTCAAACCAAATTGCACAAATTAAAAGCACAAAATCATAGATAAACATCATCCAAACAAGTTTTTGGGCTACATTATCATAATAATCAAACAAAAGCCATGATAATTTGATTTTATACAAAAACAAAAGACAGAAAAGAAGATCAAAAGCCATAAAATGATGAGTAACAGGAAGAACACAAGAAATAAGCCTATAATTTGATTTCAAACCAGATTGCATAAAATTAAAGGCACATAATCATACATAAACATCATTCAAACAAGTTCTTAGGGCTAGATCATCTTAATTAAGGATGCATATCTACCATTAGAAACAAACCACACTCGATTTGGAGATTAAGAACTCCATGTTCACTGCTTGAAAGATTGACCCTTAATGAACTTTAATATGTCAATGCACATCGGTTGATCAAAGACAAGATATTTAGATTCGTTGAAACAAATAGGGTGTAAACATTTAATGGGGTGGCTTATCATTATAGAGGAAATGTTTCTTAATCCATTGATGGTGATTAGAGCCCTTGAGGTGGTCTGAGATGCCACATTTCTTTGCTTTAAAATGACATCTTGATAGCCTTCTTAGCTAGGAAAAACAATAAAATAAGGACAAACAATATGTCACTCAATCTCTTCATTAAAAGTGAGCAGTGTTTTTTCTTCTTAAACCCTAAAAATTAGGGTTTTCTATTTGGGATCTGAAAAACTTCAACTTGATCCCTGTTATTTCAATTTGAGCTCACACATCCTTAATTAAAACAAAACTAACTAATTTTATGCAATGAGGCCCTTGCCAAAAATCAATCAAAATCCTTGAAGTCGGGCACCATTTACAAAGTAGCTTTTGGTTTCTAGTTTGTTCAATTTAGTCCCCAATTAAACCTTAAACTTTGATTTTCTTCAATGTAGTCCCTGGAAAGGTTCGGTATAACCCCTAATGTTACATGCTTTTTGCAAATAAGTTATTGGTCTTAAAAAGTTTTAATTTAGCCTTTAATTAGCCTTCAACCTTTAAATTTCTTACAATTGAACCACTAATTACATCTTATTAAGCTTCTAAAAATTAAATTTGATCATTTAAATTCCAATCTTCTTAATTAAATCCAAATTAGGTTTTCATAACTAAATTTTTCTTCAATGAAGTCCTTATGTAAGTCAATTACACTTTGAAACGTTTAATGAAGTACTTAGACTTAATTAATTTTTTCAATTTTGGTCAAGTTTGGATTTCAACCTCGATTTTCCTTTTTTCCTTCATCTCATCTTAAAACATCTTAATCTAATTATTCTTCTGGTGTGTTGATCTTTTGTAGCTTGAAGACTTATCTTCTTATGTCTTGAAAATATTTCTAGATTTTTAATAAAAAAGAAAAATACATATTTTTTAAAAAACAAATTTAGGGGGTCCAAAATCAAATTATGACAATTTCCCTTCTCTTTACAATACTTATGATATAAAATCCTTTAAAAGGGTTTAAAAATTAAGTTTGTAAGGAAACGAAAAAGGTATTGGGTATTTGAGCGCTAGCCGTTGGTGTATGATCGAGTAACTTGCTCTTGGTGTGAAAAATAGTTAGGATTTTTCATGAATGATCTCTCTTCAGGCGACCAACTCATAGTTCATAAATGGGTAACTTATCTATGGTATGAAAAATATCAAGGATTTTTCATGGATGGTCTTTGTCTAGGCGACCAGCTCGTGCTTTGTGATCAGGTAACCTTCCCGTGGTTTGAAAAACAACTAGGATTTTTCAAGGATGGTCACTATTCGAGCAACCATTTCATGGTTTGTGATCGGGTAACTTGCCCATTGTCTGAAAAATAACTATGATTTTTCACGGATGGTCTCTCTTCAAGCGACAAACCCATAGTTTATGATCGAGTAACATGTTTGTGGCGTAAAAAATATCTAGGATTTCTCACAAATGATGATGTCTTGTATCCTCATATAAGGAACTATGTCCTTCCTTATTCTTAGATGATCCAACTTCTGATTTTCTTTGTCCATGTTCTTTATGGATTGGATTTCTAGTAGTTCACATTTGTTAAACCTTTTTGGTTGCTCTCGAGGAATATTCCTTGAAAATTCTTGCAAATATGCTTATGATATTTATGTATGTATTTTACTTATCTTAAAATATAGATGATCCAACTTTTGATTTTCTTTGTCCATGTTCTTTATGGATTGGATTTCTAATAGTTCACATTTGTTAAACCTTTTTGGTTGCTCTCGAGGAATATTCCTTGAAAAATCTTTCAAATATGCTTATGATGTTTATGTATGTATTTTACTTATCTTAAAATATAAGTCCCTTTTTTTTTTGCCAACTCATTAAACCCTTTTAACCTACTTGAGCCAGCATGTATGTTTTTCCATTGATTTTCACTATGCCTATAATGACTTATTGAGGTTTTTTAACCTTACAGCTTTGAGGAAATCAATCCATGCTGCCAAAAATAGTTGTCTAGAAGAGTTTAAGACAAAGTTGCCACCCTGCCTTCTTGATTATTGTGAGAAGAACTTTACTTCTTTTTAGATTGTCCATTTTTGTATTCTTCTAAATTTGCTTTATGTTGGTGGCTTAAGCAAGTGATGCTTTTCAAGAGCCCTCCATTATCTTATTGATTTTTTAGGGATAAACTCTATCTATAATAGTTTTTAGACTTTTGACTTTTTTTTTGAAAATTTAAGTAATTTTAATTCGTGCTTAAAAAAAATCTTTAAAATACAAAATTCCCCAGGTTTTTAGAGAGGAAATGTTTGTTTTCATCTCACTTTAAAAGGTGTTTAAAATTGACAAAGGTATATGATGAGATGACCAAAAATTTGGTGTAATAAAAGCTTGTTTTTTTTGCTTGCTCATTTAATTTTTATGAATAATGACAAATAGTTTTGTCCACTATGCCATAATTTTGATGAAATATTTACCAAGTTGAGGATGTTATTTACCAATCCAAATTACTTGTTTGATTGATCATAAAAGGTATGTAATGCAGGCTATGGCTTTTGGCTATGAAAGAAAATGATTTTTATGCTCAAAGTGTTTCAAGGTTCTAAGGATTTAGGATCATTGTCATGGTGTTTTTCTTTTCTTTCATCTTGTTTCTTTGATTTTTCCCTTTTTGATTACTTTGGTGGAGCTCTCTTATTTTGTTTTGACCTTGATTTGGTCATTTCTACCTTTTCATTTAAGTATGTCCCCTAACATTTGGATTTCTCGAGCTCTATAGCCTTTTCACGATGACTCTTTATCCTTTGATCTTTAAATTTCTGCTTGCCCCCAGTATGGGGTATGATTTTAGTTAGAATTAACCTTTGACTTTTGAAATTTTTATTTGCCCCCTAGTGTGGGATGTGATCCTAATGAAGGTTGTTATAAAGAAAAACTTATTCAAGTTCAAATGGGATCCATAAGGGATATATTTTTGGAATGTGAAGGGAATAACAAAGATGATCTTTATTCTTTTCAAGCACAAATAATTAGAATTGATAAATTTATCCTCATCCAATGTAATGGTTTGAAATAAGACTTTCAATTGATGATGAGTGAATCTTACTACATGTAATTATATGTATAACTAAAATGAGCTCAAGATATATGGTGTAGGTAATTCGTTGTCACCTCAAGGTGGGAATTGCTTGATGAATAAATGCCAAAATATTATTTTAAGCAAACATTATATCACTTTTCCTTAAAAAGTTCAAAAATTAGTCAAAAATAATAATAAAAAAAACCTTTTAAGAAAGAGGAGTTTTTTTATTAAAAAAAAAACATTTTGAGCCACTGAGATCATGCCAGGTTGTAAGGGATGTTTATTTAAGAGGAAGGTTATACATAAAGAGAGTTGTTGGTGAACTTTGTTTTATTGATGAGAATGAATTACACAAAGTATTTCTTCATAAAATCTAAATTTACAGGCCTAATTACATCCTCTCTATCTATCCTAGTCAAGATTAGTGCCCTTCCTAAGAATGCCTTTTTTACCATATAAAGGCATTCATAGTTTGGTGTCCACTTGTTATGATCTTCATGAGGCAATGATAGAATTTTTCTTAACACCAGATCACATTCTCTAAATTCTCTCGACCAAACTTTTCTGATATATGTCTTAGCCATTCTTTTTTTGTATAGTTGGTGATGACAAATTGTTGCTAGCCTCTTGGTTGTAATTATACGGCAAAGATTATAATTTCCATTTCTATTTACTGTCGATTTGGTTAAAACCAATTCTGGTTGCCCATTCTCTGTTAGTTGATATCTGTAAACTTGCCCGACCACCATTCCTATCTCTATCTTCTCTTTGATGGGTCAATTCTTAGAAACCCTCATGCCATCATACTTTTCACTTCATCGTGAAATTCTTTGTAATAATCAATTTCATGCTCGTTGTGTTGGTGATATAAGCAGAAGTCGCCATTATTTTTTTCGGTTTGTTTTTGTGATGGTGTTTTGAGAGCTGGTTTTAGCACCGGGTATAACTCATAGCTATCCTTATTGCTTTTGCTTCCTTCATTCCCATCTTTAGAGCATTGACATTTCCACTTTCCAAAGCGTGACTAGGAAGAGGATTGGAAACCACATTAAGTGTATCATCAAAAGTGATCCATCTTGCTTTGATGCGCTAAAAGATTTTCTTTTTGAAAGTGAAGCATATCTCAATGCTATGTCCAGGAGTATCAACATGATATTCACATTTAAGGTATGGTTTGTACCATTAAAGGAATGATTATTACAAAGTTACGATGCAAATAAGTGTTACTTAGCCAATACTAAAGAGACACTTGTAAATCTTTTAAGGGTATAGGAAGTGGAGAAAGTTGTTTATTGTTTCTTTAGAAGTCATTTCAGGGGTGTAATGTTCTTTTAGTTGGGGTATCTTACTAGTTTTTCAGGGTGTTGGGTTGACTTTTTGGTAAAAGGGAAGAAAAGTTCATATTGGATACAAATGAGGGTTGCTGGTAAGAATTGTAATAACTCACTTTTCAAAGTTGTTTAGGTTTGTGTCTTTTCTCTTCCTAGTGAATCCTTTCTTTTTAGTTGGGTCCACTATTTTTCTAACTCTAATAGTCTGCTCAATTTGTTTGACCACAATCATAATATCTATGAAATGTTGGATAGGGCACCTACTAGATGGTCGAAAGGTGCTTTGAATGTATTGGAAAATAAATTAGTCATTTTGTTTTCTAATAGCAAGGGCTCAACCTGAGTGGCCTTCTCTTGCCACCTTTAGGCATATTTCTAGACCTTTCTTTATTTCCCTTCCCCATCATTAAAAGGCTAGATCTGTCTAGTGTTATATCAATGTTGAATTTGTATTGTTTTACAAAGGCTCCCACCAAATCTTTCCACCCTCGAATCTCAGTATTGTTGAGCCTTATATACCAAGACAGTGTAGCATCACTGAGGTTATCTTAGAATAAATAGATAAGTAACTTTTTATCGTAGACCACTTAAGCCATTTTATTATAGTAAGTCTCGAGGAGAGTCAACATACATTGTGTGTATTTGACGAATTCAGGTACTTAAAAGTCCCTTAAAACTATGACATTCAGTACCAAGCACATTTTAGCTGCTTTGATGGGGTCATGTAGATTAAACCCCTTAACAACTTTTATCATTTTTTCCAATTCGATCCACCTGTCATAAGCCTTGTCACCAGGGTCCTCTTTTAGAGCTTCTTCGCTAACTATGGTTACCACGAGGGGTGGTCTTATGGGGCATACAAGTGGGATGTATAGGAAACTTGTGAACTGGTTTTCTAAAGATGTTCAAGTAGGGTTTAGATTATAATGTTGAGAGCAAGTTGTAGCTGTTGGATAAGAGATTACTTTAGTTTGAGCAACCGGAGCTTCTATTGATCTTATTCACAATACTTGCTCAAGTAGGCTAGTTAGCCTTGCCATGTCACCCTTAAGGTTCTTTATTTCCCTCTAGCGTTCAACTCCCAAACATGCATGCTCTCCATTCACTATTAGCCTTTTTTTTTGGATCAAGTGTGATAAATTCGTTTAAAAAGAGGACCTATATATCAACTCTTGCATATGCATATATGTTAAAAATGTTCACATGTTAAAGCTTATGTATGAGAAAATATATTGGATATGAGTTAGCCTTTTTGAAATGACTCATGACTTCCATAATTCCCTAGGAAAGATTTATGAGTTCAAACTGGTTGTTGTAAAGGAGCATCTACCAAGTTCTTATCATTTTTGAATCACCAAACATATTAGAAAGAAATATGGGCTTTGACCCTTTCATAAATAATAAAGCATTCATACATTGTTTTAAAAACTTTCAAAATTCAAAAAGCTCTATACATCATTACTCATAAAAAGGCATCACCTCTATTAGTTATGTTTCTAAAAAAAGAAGTGATGGCACTCATGTATTTTCGGTGTTTCGCAGCATTATTTCTAATCTAGGTAGCCTGTTGTTGCAACCTTTTATCATTTGCTCAATTTGTTTTATCATTTGTCTTTTTTTGTCATGGAACAAGGTATTATTGGCGATCAATACTTTGTTACTGGTTGCTAAAGCTTCATTGCTTCTCTCTCGCACTCGTACTATAGTCTCCAAATATGCTACCTTAGCCATTGCCCTTCACAACTCTTCTCTCTCAATGTCAAGCTTAACTATTTTAGAGTTATTTTGAACCTCAAATTTGTCAATATAGTCTTGACATTTTTTACGCTCTTGTTTAATCCTAATTAAATCTTCCTCCATCTCAAAGTAATGGATTCTTAACTCTTTCAGCTCCTCCTCTTGGATTTCCAGCTAAGACTGCAATATCTTGGATTTTTAGCTCCTCCTCTTAGATTTCCAGAAAAGAAATAGTATGTTTTCAAGTGGTCGATCAATAATGAACCTCTGAGGGTAAATCAACATAAGGTTTAAAAAGGAAATCGGTTAAATGAAATGCTGATGGATGGACCAATCAAAAAACATGATTTTTTAAAGGAATCAATAGATATAAATTGATTATAGGTGAACCGATCAGAAAAGAAGGTTTTGAAACTAGTTGGTCAAAATGAGCTTCTCATGAGTGAACCATTTGAACATGAGATTTAAAAAAAAAAGATTACTAAAAAAACAGCTTATGAGTGAACCGATCAGAAAACATAAATTTTGAAATCCACTAGTCAGAACAAAACACTAATAGGTGGACCAATCAAACACAAGATTTAAAAAAAGAATTGGTTGAAAACGAACTGCTTATAGTTGAACAAATTAAACATAAGATTTTTATATTAATTCGACAATCTTTAAAATTTATCTGATGTTGATAATTAGGACACAAAAATAATCAAACAATCAACATCCATCAAGTCATCTCATATAAAAAAAAATTAAACAACACCATCATAATCAAAATACAAAGTTTAGGGTTTTATTTGACAAAACAATTTGCGAAGATGCATCATATATAATGTAATGCCCTGAACCTTTTACGTTACTATTATTTTACTAATTGTCTTGAACATGAAGAATGGGATAATTTTTTTATCCTTATTCAAAATCATTTTCCATTATTATTTATGATGCAACTCTATCATTACATACTATCCATCTTGTCGCATGTGTGCGGTGTCGCGGCGAAAACATCCACTAAAATTTGGTATTTAATCTGAAAATATGGGGAGACAAGGAATTCTTGTCTTTTATTAGTGGAAAAATGGAAAGGGAGTCGCCACCTAATATTTTGGTCACTAGGAACCCTAATTGGTCTCAGAGATCGGGTATATAGACTGGTTGTGTAAAGGGAAGGCATTAGCACCCCAAATACGCCCTACCTAAGGTAAGCTGCATTGTTTTATTGTCTGATAAAATCTAAGGTCCTGTCGTGTTTTATAGTTGTTGGTCCGTCTATGGTTTAAGAAAAGTCCTCCTCGGTAAGGAGATCTTTATCTATTCAGGTATTTCTGACGTCAACAAAAGAATTTAATATCCGGAATACGTCTTACATATAAGGTCGTTACCCCAGATATTAAAATAAAACAAATTAATTTTTTTAAAAAAAATTAAAATATTGGCTTAGTTCTCGTGATTTTAATAAAATGGTTATTAAAGCCATAATGCATGCTGATACATATTTTTAAAATTTTCTTTGTTATTTGAAAATACAATATGATTTTTTTATATATTTTTGAGAGACTTGGCAGTATGCATGAAAATAAAATATTTTTTATTTTTTATTTTGATGAAGACCAGGTATTTTAATACCGGATTTATATCTTTACAGTATAAAAATACAAATCAATATTGATCAAAATGCAGTAAAACTTTTTTGGAAAATTACAGATTTTTTAAAAAAAAGATTTTTTTTTGAAATAATTTTAAAGCAAATTTTATTTATTTTTTTGGGCTGGGCCCAGTCTGGCCCGTGTGGCTGGGCTGGACCCAGCTAGCCCAGCCTAGTCACTAGCCCCTGCCAGTGACCAAAACCCAGCCATCCATGCACGCGTAATATTTTACGCGTGCATGAACAGTGCGAAGGTAATTAAATTACCTTCGCACTATTCATCTCCTTCTTGCAAGAACGGGAAAAAAACAGATGCTACAACTGATGATTTCAGGTATTGGCTTCCTTATGTTTTTTTTTTTTTTACATACTAACATGCATCATTTATATTACAGGGAATGAGAAGAGAAATGAACAGACCTGGTTTTGGAGCGGTTAAGGCGATGGAAATGTTGTGTTCTCTGCTTCATCGTGTCCTCTACTTTCGTTCGGTTTGCTTATGTTTCTCCTTCCTCTTCCTTTCATTCTCTCTTTCTGCTCTATCCCCCTATTCTTTGCTTGTTTTTCTGCTGTCTTTTCCCTCTATGTTTTTGTTTTCTTCCTCTCTGTCTCTTCCTCTCTGCTTTTGTTCTCTTTTTTTCCCTCGGCTACTCTCTGTTTTTTCTCTTTTTTTTCACGCTCTCCTTCTTTGTTCTCCCCATGTTCTTTCTGAACCTGCTCTCCCTTACTCTTCTTCTTTCTCCTCTCTCGATCTCTTCACTTTCTCATTCTTCTTCTTTTTTCTCTCTTTCTCTCCCTCTGTTTCCTGTCTATTTCGTTCTCCCTCTCATTCTTTTTTCTCTCTTCTTCTCCTTTCCGTTGTGCAATGCTGGTGCATTTGTGATGGATAATGGCAGTGGCTGCTGGATGAAGTAGATGATGAGCTGACGATGGTGTTGGCAGTGCTGGTGCGGCTCTCTCCCCTCCTTTTTTTCCCCACTGTCACCTCTCCTCTCTTATTTCTCCCTTTGTTCTCTTTTTTCCTTCTGTCGTTCTCTCTCCTCCCTCTGCTTGGTCCCTCCTCTGGCTTTTATAGCTAGAGGATGCATGCGTTATGGCAGGCATATGGTAACGGCCGGCGTGCATTATGGTGGTGAGGAAATCAGCCGCGAGACATGCCCTTGATTGCAGCTCCACCGCTCCCGTTTTTACCGCAGAAACCGTTGCTTGAAGACACTGAGCAGGGTGCAGTAATTCTTAATGCAACGGCGCTGTTTCAATTTCAAAATGATATTTCTGATTTGGTCCTTGGATGTTTTTACTATTTTTGTAATCAAGCCCCCCAGAAAAGTTGTAATTGGATCCTTTGATTTTAGCACCTTTTCCGGTTTGGTCCTTGGTTTCGGATTGTTTCAATTAAGTCCCTAATGGGCCATTAAACTTCAATAACTATGCAATTAAGCCCCTGATTTGGCCAAATCAACTATTTAAAATTATAATTGGACCCCATAACTTTAATTTCATCCAATAAAAGCCTAAATTGACTTAAAAATCTATTTTTCTTGCAATCAAACCCTTCATAAATCCAATTAAACCTTAGATAAAATTTAATTGAGTCCATAAACATCTAATTTTAGACTTTTTTTTCTCAACTTGAATTTTCTTTGTCAACAGGACTCTTATAATGTCAAATTTCAATTCTTGTATTTTTGAACCTCCTCAACCAATTCCTAGCCATTTTATGGAAGTTCCAGCATCCTTTTCTCACTCCTATTTTTTTTTATTCCTTCTTAATATATTTTTTTATATGTATTTTTTTTATTTTTTATGGGGAACCCAAAAATGGATAACAGCCATCTTACAAAAAAAATTTACAACATTTTGGTATAATCAAATTGTATCCACATCACATCATCAACTAACTTATACAAAAGTTTATCTAATACAAAAACTAAGCAAATAAACATTTAGTATGATTATTAGGGGTGTCAAAAGAATGTACCTACAAAAACCCACAATAAATAACACACATGATAAGCATATCCACATTCATTTATTTCAATAACTTTTTCTTAATTGTATAAACAAACACATCAATATAAAATTATAGATACATATAATTGTTACCACAATATAACTACGACTATAGGTACAATCTTGAATATTGATAATCCTTTTACGAGTGTATTCACGCTATCCTTTGTTCACATAAGATTTCCTTATCCTTTTCTACCACAATATTCTTTGGTGGAACCTCCAAATCTTATCCTACCATGTTAGTCTTGTTGATATATGTATCAACATTAACTCCTTTGGATTATAATATAATATAATCATACTATTCTTTATTCTAAAAATCTTACTTAAATTTAAAAATTTATCTCATTTGTCTATAACATTTATCTTACTATTTGAAACATACACTACCATAATTATTTATTTCCTCTAATAATCATACTTCATAATTAGAGTGACCAACATTGTTTATCCAATTTATTATCCAATTTTTATGTTTTAACCTACTTATAAGTTTCAATTTATTACTCTAAATCGGTGTTCATGGCTCGAGCTTAATATATATATTTTGGATTCATTAATTCTATGCATGCATTTAACTAATAAATAAATTTGCTTTTCGATTCATTAAACTTATTGTTCACTTATCTCATACCTTAGTCACATTTCTTGGTTCATTCAATCCATTTTCATACTCAAAACATATAGTCTATATCAATTATATTTATTTATTATCTTTATCTTCTCATCTCGTTTAAATATTAATATAAACTTTTTTACTCAATTAAAATAAAGTTTAACTTTAATATTTTTAAAAATAAAAAATTTCTGACTCAATTTTATAATAAATCTTTAATATTTATTACAAAATATATTTATGACATTTGTATAAAATTAAATGTTAAAAATAATTTAAATCAATATGTAAAATTTATACAGTACATTACCTAATTTATGGGAAAGTTCATCTTGGCCCCTTTTACTAGTCCACTAATAGGAAATGCTGAGCAAGGCCCCATTCATCGACTCTAGATATTGGATAGAAAAAGCACCCAACCGGTCTTTGTTCGAAGTAGCAATAATTCCTCCTCGGCGATTCACCGCCGCAGTTGGCTACTCTGACGGTCTCAAGCAAAAAGGCAATAGCAGGAATAAACCCTAAAAACCCACTAATAAAAGCCCTAAATCATAGTCGATTTGTAAGAGAAAGATGGGGAAGAAACAGCACAGCAAAGATCGAATGTACATAACAAAAACAGAATGGGCCACGGAATGGGGCGGTGCCAAATCCAAACAACTCCAAACTCCTTTCAAACGTCTTCCTTTCTATTGCTGCGCGTACGCTCTCTAAAATATACCCATAAGATCTTGCAATTATTATTTATTGATTTTTTTTCTTGTGGTTTGTTTTTTTGCAGCCTTACATTTACGCCGTTTGAGTTTCCAGTTTGCACAGCAGATGGCAGTGTATTTGATTTAATGTTAGTATCCTTTTCTTTTCTTTTAATCTTTTGTTGATGTCAGTGCTGAATTTTGATGATGATGATATGTTTCTTCTTTCTTTTTTGTATCAAGGCACATAACTCCGTACATAAGGAAGTATGGGAAGCATCCTGTTACCGGAGCTCCGTTAAAGCAGGGTGATCTTATACCACTCAATTTCCATAAGAATTCTGAAGGTGCGGATTTTCTTGCTTTATAGTATTCGAAAACTTAATCTGATCACTGAAAGAAGTAAGATGATTTTGTGAATGTATACAGGTGGTAGAAGCTTATCTAAATTTTAATTCGATTTCATTGTTATTCAATCTTGAGATCATGCTGATTTAAGTTAGGAGGAAGAGAAAAGAGAATTAATGCTGAGAAGGATGGTATTTTGTGGAGAAAACTTGTGAATTTAGTACTGTGTAAGAAATTTAATATGTTCTATGTGTTTTTTGAGGAAGACTTAAGTAGGCGGTGGCATCTTTTGAGTTTGGAGTTGAATAATCACATCATTAAGTTATGTATGTTGATCTTTGCTGTGTTAGTCGCTAGGAGAGCCTAACATTGGCATGTCCTTATGGGTTAACCTAATGTGGCTACATCTTTCTGTCTCGGTGATTAATTTAGTTTTAGTTCAACCAATTCTATTGCTTAGTTTACTTGTTTCCTTGAAATTAAGCTCAAATGTCTGATAAATACATTTTTCCTTTTAATTTCATTACTTTTGTTGTATTTTTCTTCCTTGGTCTACTTGTAGGAAAACTTTCCTCATACCCACTGTATTACTAAAGCCTTCCAATCTCTCCCTTCTTACTGCTTCCAAATGGCTGTTTGATGCAAAACTTGCCATTCGTTTGATGATTCTTTTGTATCTGGATGTCTACGCAACTTAGTTTACATCCATGTGCTAACCATATTACTATATTTTGTATTTTCTTCATAGGAGAGTATCATTGCCCTGTGCTGAACAAAGTTTTTACAGAATTCACACATATAGTTTCTGTGAAGACTACAGGAAATGTGTTCTGCTATGAGGTAGCTTTGTTCATTTTTTGCTTGTTCATTTATTGTCCGTAGTCATGCTCTTGTTTCTTTCTGCTCTTATTTATTCTTTTGCTTGTCTTATAGGCAATTAAAGAATTAAACATCAAGACAAAAAACTGGAAAGAACTACTGACGGATGAACCGTTCACTAAGGATGACCTCATAACAATTCAGGTGACTGATAAATTTACATTACATTCCCCTTAGCCATGTTGCACCATGTAGGTGATGTTGCCTATCACCTAAGAAGCTGCTCTTAACTCTGCGGGTATGCTTTGCAGAATCCAAATGCCATTGATAGTAGGAGTACTCTTGATTTTGATCATGTTAAGAATGGTCTGGAAATTGATGATGAAGGTAGGCTATTTCCTTTGCCAACCTTTCTGGTTCAAATGCATTGTTTTAATATGCCTTTTCAAACTACAAGGTGACTTCAGACTTTGTTTTCCAGAGCTAAAGAAGATGAGTTCAGATCCATCTTATAATATAAACATATCTGGAGATATCAAGCAAATGTTGGCAGAGCTTGGAACCGAGAAAGGAAGGCAAATTGCTCTTCATGGAGGTGGAGGCAGCAAGGCACAAAATGAAAGGGCTGCTGCCCTTGTTGCCATTTTGGCTGCCAGGTCACGCATTAAAGAGGATCCCCAATCAACTTCAAACAAACTTCCAAGAGCTTATAGTATTGTAGATGCTGCATCTGCTTCAGTTCATGGAAGAAGTGCAGCAGCAGCTAAAGCTGCACCAGATGACAAAACTGCTGCTCGGATAGCTATGCACATGGCTGGTGAGAGGGCGCCTGTGAATTCAACAATGGTAAGTTTTTCCCAAGTCCAAGCTTTCTGCAAGACACAAGATCAGACATTAGAGAAATTTTTATGCTACTATACTCTCCTCAAATAAAAGTAGGACCTGCCATCACAACTACCAATGTGTCCCACTTTTATGTGATCAGGAAGCAGTACTCTAGGAATGCTGAAATTGCTCATACTAGAGCCGCAAACCAATGATTAATCTGGGATTTACTAAAGCATGCCTCTAAGTATGAATAGCTGAATATACTTTGTTCTCTCCTTTTGACCTTGAAGTCTTATCCCAGTGTCATATAGCTGTGACAAATGCAATCACTGCTTGTTTTCATTTTTGACATGATCTGAATCTGGTTTTGTCCATCTCATTGAGCAATGGGAGTTCAATCTTTTTTTGTTCCCTTTTTTTAGGGAAGATATGAAAGATGCAAAATGGGAACACCCTGTTTTGACTTGATTTTTTACTTCAGGTAAAGAGCCGTTTTACAACTGGTGCTGCTTCACGATCCTTCACTTCAACCTCTTTCGATCCTGTCACAAAAAATGAGTTTGAATATGTCAAAGTTGAAAAAAATCCAAAGAAGAAAGGTTATGTTCAGCTGCAGACAACACATGGAGATCTAAACATTGAGCTTCACTGTGATATAACTCCAAGGACTTGTGAGAACTTCATCACTCATTGTGAGCGAGGTTATTATAATGGAGTGGCTTTTCATAGAAGCATTCGGTATGTTATGTGAATTTGATATTTTTCATCGCTCTGTAAATGCAGAGAGACCATAGATGTTGACCAAGAATTCATCCATCGTCTGTAGGAATTTTATGATTCAAGGTGGTGATCCTACTGGCACTGGGAGAGGAGGCGAATCTATATGGGGGAAGCCTTTCAATGATGAGCCAAACTCCAAGTTGCTCCACTCTGGAAGGGGTGTTGTCAGCATGGCTAATAGTGGTCCCCACACCAATGGTTCTCAGTTTTTCATCCTCTACAAGTCTGCCAATCATTTGAACTTTAAACATACAGTTTTTGGTGGAGTTGTTGGTGGCATGACTACATTGGCGACAATGGAAAAAGTTCCTGTTGATGACAATGACCGACCTCTGGTGAGTTATTCAGATTTCTTGCTCTATATATATATATATATATATATATATATATATATATATCTATCTATCTATCTCTCTCTGTGTGTGTGTGTGTGTGTGTGTGTGTTCCTTGACTAATTTGGTACGATAATGGTATTCTTACAATTGAATGGCAGTTGACTCGGCAAATGTGAAGTGAAAAATACATTATTTAGTCTGTGGACAGCAAATTCTTTGATAATACGATTTCCAAAGGCTTGTATTAGTTATTTTCATAAAAGTTGACTTCTTGTAAGTATTGGGGGAGTCGGATATCAAAATTTTGTGAGATATGGAGAAGTCTCATTAGTAGCATGTGAAGGGAATAACGTTATCATTTACTGAATCCTTGACCTTTTCTCCTCTCAATTAAAATGCTTGCTAGGACCTTCGTGTTGCAATAACAAAAACCTGAAAGACACTACGGTTGCTCTATATATTGCTGCGTCATGAATTTATATTGAATAACCTGCTTGTGATCCGATGCCTCATATTTGTCATTGTTCATCTACAAATAATGCAGGAGGAGATAAAGATAACTAGTGTAACGGTATTTGTCAATCCTTACACAGAACTTGATGAAGAAGAGCAAGAGAAGGCTAAAGATGAGAAGGATATTGGGGACGAAGAGAATGTAACTTTCTGGGCCCCTTTTGGAGTAGAGAAGCGGCATTTTAAGTTTCTTTTCATTAATTTTGGTCTTGAGAGAGTGATGTGGATTTTGTTTGTTTGTTATTTTTTAGGAAAAGATTGGGTCATGGTATAGCAATCCAGGCACAGGAACTACAGAAAGTGGAACTGTGGGTGGTGGTGGTGGTGGTGGTGGTGTTGGAAAGTACTTGAAAGCAAGAAATGCTAAAACTGAACCCACTGCAATCGACAGTGGTTCATCAACAATTGCTGTGACGAAGAAGAGGAAAGTGGGAGTTTCGACAGCGGAGTTCAAGGACTTCTCTGGCTGGTGAAAATTTCCTAATTCGTGTACCGTACTCAGACATTGGAATATGCGGCATAGATGGAGGTAGGTAAGCAGAACATATTCTTTCAAGGTGCTTAAAAATTGGAAGTAAAATTTTGAAGGGTGGTATTTCATTGTTGAGGTTGTCTGTACAATAAGATGTATTACTAAACTACTAGCAGAAATAGTTTACATATGATGAGTGCATGCAGATTTTGTCCCGAGCACTCTCTCTCACTCTCGCGCGCGCACAAGCACGCATGAGTCAGCACCCGTAAAGGTGAAATCACTCTTGTATGCTGGTATAAATAATTTCATGCTGGATTGTCATTATCTCATGATGGACGACGCCCCATGATTTTCCTCAAATTATGTTTCTCCTTAATTTTTCGGGGCATAACTATGTGCAATTTGACATTCCAGTAAACAAAGATATTTCTGTTTCCAATTTTGATGGAGATGCTGCGATCAAGGGATCGACTCCTTTCTTTATTGCCATTCCCAGCCACTTCGTAGTTCAAGATTTCATCCATAGTTTTTGATATAAAACTAATAACCTAAATATTCGTTTTCTTTATCCCTGAAAAACCATCCGTAGCCTTGAAATCTCTTTTATGTTTTTAAATTTAAGATTAAAAAAAATTTGGATGGAGAATCAAAATAATGATATTGAATTTTATCGTCTAAATTTAAATTAATTATATAGAAAACATTTAACATTGATTGGTTAGTTTAAGGATGATTAAAATTGAAGGTATACTTTAGGTTTGAATTGAATTATATCTTAAAATTTAAGATAGAAAATCATTTTATTAATTTTATATTCAAAAGATGGACATAACCTTGAAAAAAGCAAAAGCTTGAATACACATTAGGTTAAAAGTGAAATTGAAAAAAATACAAGAACTAGTTCTTAAATGTTTAAAATTCAGAGAATATTAGGCCAGTTTCGTTTTTGGATGGAAGTGTTTTTATTAAAAGTTTATGAAATTTTATTTTCAAAATTGTGTTTGGTTATTGTTATATAT
>Ga0325401_1000445_pt1 | contig 29560 bp, 23 predicted proteins | sample PopdelMetagenome_FD_205666 | JGI IMG/M metagenome (GOLD analysis project Ga0325401, IMG submission 205666) | Populus deltoides microbial communities from Bellville, Georgia, United States - Xylem-PdKOR-R2 | ecosystem: Host-associated > Plants > Phyllosphere > Stem > Wood/Secondary xylem | place...
CCCGCCAGGTCGCCAAGGAGATCCAGCGCGAGACCGGCCTGGAGCCCGTCGAGGACGACGAGGAGCCCGAACCGGTCGTCGCCGCCCCGGTCGAGGCCACCCGCCGCGTCGTCCCGCAGTCGGTGGTGTCCCGCCAGCTCGCCAACCCCTTCCTGGCCCCGGACTACGAGGCCGCCGCCGCGCTGCGCGGCCCCCGGGTCGGTCGGCTGGCCGGCTGGGAGCTGATGGGTCCGCTGCTCTCCTCGTTCGAGCGGGCCAGCGGCGGCGCCCCGGCGTGCATGCCGCTGCCCTTCCCGACCAGCCGGTTCACCCCGGCCGGGCGCGAGCTCATGCCGCACCAGGGCCAGGTCGTGGCCGCGGCCGCCGAGGGCCACCGCAGCTTCCTGCTCGCCGACGAGCCCGGCCTGGGCAAGACCGCGCAGGCGCTGCTGGCCGCCGAGGCGGCGCAGGCCTACCCGCTGCTGGTCGTCGTCCCCAACGTGGTGAAGACCAACTGGGCCCGCGAGGCGGCGCAGTGGGTGCCGCACCGCCCGGCGACCGTGGTGCAGGGCGACGGCGAGAACGTCGACGGGTTCGCCGACATCGTGGTGGTCAACTACGAGGTGCTCGACCGGCACCGCGGCTGGCTGGGCGAGTTCGGCTTCCGCGGCATGGTGGTGGACGAGGCGCACTTCATCAAGAACGTCACCTCCCAGCGCTCGCAGCACGTGCTCGGGCTGTCCGAGGGCCTGCGGCTGCGCACGGCCAAGCCGCTGCTCATGGCGCTCACCGGTACCCCGCTCATCAACGACGTCGACGACTTCCGGGCGATCTGGCGCTTCCTCGGGTGGGTCGACGACAGCAAGCCGCTGGCCGAGCTGACCGAGCGGCTGGAGGCCATCGGGCTCGTGCCGGCCGACCGCGAGTTCTACGACGCCGCCCGCCGCGCGGTGGTCGACATGGGCATCGTGCGCCGCCGCAAGGTCGACGTCGCCGCCGACATCCCCGCCCGCCGCATCGCCGACCTGCCGGTCGAGCTGGACGGCGCCGTGGGCCGGTCGATCCGCGCCGCCGAGCGCGAGCTGGCCCAGCGCATGGTCACCCAGTACCGCTCGGCGCTGTCCTACCGCACCCTCGTCGAGGACGAGGCCGACGGCGGGCTGGACATGGACCTGGTGCGCCGCGTCGCCAAGAGCGAGCTCAAGGACGCGATGACCCGCCAGACCGGCGAGAACGTGTTCTCGATGATGCGCCGCATCGGGCTGGCCAAGGCCGAGCTGGCCGCCGACTACGCCGCCCAGCTGGCCCGCAGCGCCGGCAAGGTGGTGTTCTTCGCCAAGCACATCGCGGTGATGGACACCGCCGAGGCCTCGTTCGAGAAGGCCGGGATCCGGTTCTCCTCGATCCGCGGCGACCAGACGCCCTCGGCCCGGCAGAAGCAGGTCGACGCGTTCGTCTCCGATCCCGACGTCAAGGTCGCGGTCTGCTCGCTCACCGCGGCCGGCGTGGGGCTCAACCTGCAGGTGGCCTCCAACGTCGTCCTGGCCGAGCTGTCCTGGACCGACGCCGAGCAGACCCAGGCGATCGACCGCAGCCACCGCATCGGGCAGACCGAGCCGGTCACCGCGTGGCGGATCATCGCCGCGCAGACGATCGACTCGCGCATCGCCGAGCTCATCGGCAGCAAGGCCGGCCTGGCCGCGCGGGCCCTCGACGGCTCCGACGAGGAGGTCGCCGGCACCGGCGACGTCCAGCTCGAGGCGCTGGTCGCGCTGCTGGTCGACGCGCTCGGTGAGCCCGCGCTCAGCTGATCCGGCGGGTGCGCACGAAGCCGGGCTCGTCCACCAGCGGGACGAGCCCGGTGCGCGCGAACTCGCCCCACACCTGGCGGAGCTGCCGGCCGCGGGCCTCGACGTCGGCCCAGTCGGCGCCGGCGATCAACGGCGCCGCCCGCCAGGCGGCCTCGTCGGTGAACAGCAGCGGCAGGTCGACGCAGTGCGCGGCTCGGTAGGGCCCCGGCGGGCCCCACTCCAGCCGGTAGGTCGACGCCTTCCCGCCGGCCGCCGCGTGCCGTCGGGCGAACCGGCGCACGGCTGCGCCGTAGACCTTCCGGCTCAGGACGGCGACCGCGGCCCGCGTGAGCAGCCCACCGACGAGCGGCGCCCCGAGCACCCGGGCGGGGAGCCCGGTGAGGCCGGGGACGAACAGCGCGACCTCGCGGGCGGTGCTGCCGATCAGCAGGTCGACCTCGGGGGCTGCGGCGGACCAGGCGGCGTCGAGGTCCCGTTCGGCGGGGAGGGGTGCCCGGCCGTACCGGGTCCCGAAGGGCATGGCGGCCAGCAGCCCGAACGGTGCGGCGGCCGCCTCCACCCGGGCCTCGGCGGCCAGGAGCTCGTCGAGCGGTGTGGTGGCGTCGAGGTCGCCGGCGGCGGCGTCCATGGCCGCCGACATGCGGGCCCGGCCCCGGCTGATGCCCAGCGGCGCGCTCTGCACGACCGCCCGCCGGAACAGGCCCCGGGCGCCGTCGGCGACCATCAGGTGGGCAACCGCGTCGCCGCCGGCCGACTGCCCGAACAGCGTGACGTGCGCCGGGTCGCCGCCGAAGCCGGTGATCGCGCGCTGCACCCAGCGCAGCGCCTCCAGCTGGTCGAGCAGGCCGAGGTTCGCCGTGCGGGCGCCGCCGTCGCCCAGGTAGCCCAGCAGGCCGAGCCGGTAGGTGACCGCGACGACCACCACCCGCTGCTCGCGCACCAGGGCCCGTGGGTCGAACACCGGGGCGTCACCGGCGCCGGCCCGGTAGGACCCGCCGTGCAGGAAGACCATCACGGGTGCGTCGACGGCGTCGGCGGGCGCGGTCACCGACAGGCGCAGGCAGTCCTCGTCGACGGTGAGGCCGCCGGTGGCGTCGACGAGCAGGTCGTCCAGCAGCGGGGTCGGGTTCTGCGGGCAGGCGGGGGAGAGGCGGGTGGCGTCGACCGACCCGTCGTGCACCGGCTCGGCCACCGGTGCCCGAAACCGATCGGCCCGGGCGTACCGGATGCCGGTGGCCCTGACGAGCCCGCCCCCGCGCCACGCAGTGAACACCCCGGCCGGGGTCTCGACGTCCACCAGGTGCCCGTCGTGCCGCAGGTCCCCGCCGTGCTGCAGATCCCCGCCGTGCTCCACCTCGGGCACGCTACGCACCGGGCAGGGACCGGGGGCGGGGCACCGGTCCGGGCCCGGGCCGTCGTCGGCTGCTCCTCCGCAAAGTCTGTGTAAAGACCACCCGCTGCGGCGGGGTGTGTGGTGCCCGTCATACCTAGCGTCGGCGCATCGACACCAACGGAGGTGCCCCATGAGCGCGACGCCGGCCCCGGCTCGACCCGAACCACTGACCTCACCCTCGACCCGGCGGGCGGTGTTCAACACCGTGCGCGGGTCGTTGGGCAACCTCGTCGAGTGGTACGACGTCTACATCTACACGGTCTTCGCGACCTACCTGCAAGCCAACTTCTTCGCCGCGGGGGAGCCGAACGCCGGCATCTACACCCTGGCGATCTTCGCGGTGACCTTCGTGATGCGACCGGTCGGCTCGTGGTTCTTCGGCCGCTACGCCGACCGGCACGGCCGCCGTCCGGCGCTGGTGTTCAGCATCTCGCTCATGGCCGCCGCCTCGCTGGTCATCGCGGTCACCCCGACCGCCGAGACCATCGGCGCCGGCGCCGTGGTCGTCCTGGTGCTCGCCCGCCTGGTGCAGGGCTTCGCCACCGGCGGTGAGTACGGCACGTCGGCCACCTACATGTCCGAGGCCGCGACCGAGGGCCGCCGGGGCTTCTTCTCCTCCTTCCAGTACGTGACGCTCGTCGGCGGCCACGTGCTGGCGCAGGCCACGCTGCTGGTCCAGCAGGCGTTCCTCACCGACGAGCAGATCAGCGACTTCGGCTGGCGCATCGCGTTCTTCATCGGGGCGATCAGCGCGGTCGTGGTGCTCTTCCTGCGCCGCGGGATGGACGAGACCATGCGCCACGACGGCACGAAGAAGTCCGGGTCGATGGTCGAGCTGCTCACCGCCTACCCCAAGCAGCTGCTGGTCTGCTTCCTGGTCACCCTCGGCGGCACCATCGCCTTCTACACCTACAGCGTCAACGGCCCCCGCATCATCAAGGGCGTCTACGCCGAGGACGGCATGACCGGCACGTGGATCAACTTCATCGCGCTGGTGCTGCTCATGCTCATGCAGCCGGTCGGCGGCTACCTCAGCGACCGGGTCGGCCGGCGTCCGCTGCTCATCGGCTTCGGCATCGCCGGGGTGCTGTGGACCTACACCTTCCTCACCCTGCTGCCCACGGTCACCTCGCCGGTCGCCTCGTTCCTGCTGATCACCGGCACCTACGTCGTCCTCACCGGGTACACCTCGATCAACGCCGTCGTGAAGGCCGAGCTGTTCCCCTCGCACGTGCGGGCCCTCGGTGTCGGCCTGGGCTACGCGCTGGCCAACTCGATCTTCGGCGGCACCGCCCCGGTCATCTACGAGGCGGCCACCGAGAACGACGCCGAGTCGGCGTTCGCGATCTACGTGACGGTGGCCATCGCGGTCTCGCTGGTGGTCTACGCCTTCGTCCTGCAGCGGTCCAGGAACTTCCTGGACACCGAGGTGGTCGAGCGCTCCCCGGAGCCCGCCCGCGTCTGACCGTCCCCGCTGCCGGGCCGTGGCCACCGCCACGGCCCGGTAGCGTGCGCGACCGGAGGTGCGGGGAGACGTGCGGGTGCTGCTGGTGGAGGACGACGCCGGGGTGGCCGCCGCCCTGACCGAGGGCCTGCGCGGCAGCGGCTGGACCGTGCGGCACGCCGCCACCGGCCGCGACGCCGTCGCCGCGCTCACCCCGGACACCGACCTGGTGCTGCTGGACATGGGGCTGCCCGACCACGACGGGCTGTGGGTGTGCGCCCGCATCCGCGAGACCAGCTCGGTGGCGATCGTCGCCCTGACGGCCCGGCGCGCGGAGGCCTCGGTGGTGGCCGCGCTGCGCGCCGGTGTCGACGACTACGTGGTCAAGCCCTACAGCCTGGCCGTGCTGCTGGCCCGCATGGACGCGGTCGCCCGCCGCACCGGCGCCCGGGCGGCGACCGAGCCGGCCGTCGACGCCGGGTTCGAGCTCGACGCCGCGTCCCGCCGGGTGCGCACCCCCGACGGCGACGTCGTGCTCACCGCCAAGGAGTGCGAGCTGCTCGCCGCGCTGCTGCGGCACGCCGGGCGCCCGGTGACCCGCGCCGCGTTGATGGAGGAGGTCTGGGACACCGCCTGGATCGGCGCCTCGCGCACCCTCGACGTCCACGTGGGCACCCTGCGGGCCAAGCTCGGGGCCGGGGTGGTCGAGACGGTGCGCGGGGTGGGCTACCGCCTGGTGCCGGTGGCCGAGCGGTGAGGCGTCGGCTCCTCGCCCTGGCCCTGCTCACCACGGTCGGCGTGCTGGCCGCGCTCGTGGTCCCCCTGCTGGTCGCCTGGGCCGAGGGCCGGGCCACCGACCTGCACCAGCACCGGCTGGCGGACGCCACGCGGTTCGCCAGCCTCGTGGCCGCCGCCGACGCGACCGACGGTCCACTCGGGCTGGGGGCCGACCTGCAGCGCTACCGGGAGGTGACCGGCGTGCAGGCCTGGGTGGTCGGCACCGACGGCACCACGCTGGCCGACGCGGGCACCCCCCTGCCCAGCGGCCCGGCCGTCGACCGGGCGGTGCGCGCCGCGCTGGACGGCGTCCCGTCGGCGCCGCCGGCGGCCATGTGGCCCTGGCGCACCGACCCGCTGGTCGTGGCCACCCCGGTCGGGCGGGACGCCCAGGTGCTGGGCGCCGTGCTGTTCGTGGAGGACACCGGCTGGGTGCGGGCCGAGGTGGGCCGGTGGATGGGGTTGGCCGCCGGCGGCAGCCTCGTGCTGCTGGCGTTGCTGGGCTGGCTGGTGGCCAGCCCGCTGGTCGGCTGGATCGTGCGCCCCGTGGCCGACCTCGAGGAGTCGGTGCACCAGGTGGCCGAGGGGCGACCGGCACGGGCCAGGGTCGAGGGCCCACCCGAGCTGCGCCGGCTGGCCGCGTCGTTCAACCGCATGTCCGAGCAGGTCGAGCGCTCGCAGCAGCAGCAGCGCGACCTGGTGGCCGACGTCTCGCACCAGCTGGCCAACCCGCTCACCGCCCTGCGGCTGCGGGTGGAGTCGCTGGCCGCCGACCGGCCCGCCGACGCCGCGCCGGTGCTGGCCGAGACCGACCGCATGGCGCAGATCCTCGACGGCCTGGTCGAGGTGAGCCGCACCGGCGCGGCCGACCGCACCCCGGTCCCGCTGGACCTGGCCGACCGCCTGCGGGCGCGGGTGCACCTGTGGGAGCCGCTGTTCGCCGACCGGCTCACCTGCACCGTGCCCGAGGGCCCCGCCCCCGCGGTGCTCGAGGACGACCTGGTGGAGACCCTGGTCGACGCGCTGCTGGACAACGCGGCCAAGTACGCCCCCGACGCCGCCGTCGAGGTGGTCCTGCAGCGGCGGGCCCAGGAGTGGGCCCTCGACGTGCGCGACCACGGCCCGGGCGTCACCCCCGCCGAGGCCGCCGAGCTGGGCCGACGGTTCCACCGGCTGCCCCGGCACGCCGACGTCGACGGCACCGGCCTGGGGCTGGCCATCGTGGCCGGCCGGGTGCTCGACGCCGGCGGCCGCACGACCGTGGCCGCCGCGGACCCCGGGCTGCGGGTGACCGTCAGTCTGCCTGCCGGGCCCGGTCGCGGAACCAGCGCAGCGCCCCCGGGTGCAGCGGCACGGGCTGGGTGAACATGCCGGCGGCCAGGGTCGGCTGCCGCACGTCGGGCACCCGGTCGCCGATCTGCTCCTGGCGGTCGAACACCACCGAGCACACGCCGTACGCGGCCTCGTCGGACAGGCTCGCCGCGGCCAGCAGGTAGGTCTTCACCGCCACCGTGCGCACCGGGGCGGGCAGCCGGTAGGGCCCGGCCGGCAGCGGACCGGCGACGTACTGCGGCCCGTGCGCGGCGACCAGCGGCGCGACCAGGTCCCCGAGGTCCAGTGCCCGCAGCGGCACCTGCCGGCCCAGCTCGACCAGGGCCGGCGCAGGGAACCCGCTGCCGTAGGCCAGGGCGTCCACCGTCCCGGTGCGCAGCTGCTCGGTGCCCTCGGCCAGCGGCCCGCCGAGCAGGTCGACCTGCCCCTCGATGCCGAGCGCGGCCAGGCAGCGGGTCACCACGACGCGGCCACCGGAGCCGGGGCCGCCGTCGGCCAGCCGCCGACCGGCCAGGTCGGCCAGGCCCCGGACGGGGGAGTCCCGGGGGACCACGACCTGCAGGAAGCTGTCGTAGAGCCGGGCCAGGCCGGTAGGGGTCAGCGCCGTGCTGAAGGGCGCCTCGCCGGCCAGGGCGAGCAGCGCGGTGTCGCCGAGGGAGAAGGCGACGTCGGCCCGGCCGTCGGCCAGTGCGAGGTCGTTCTCCACCGACCCGGTGGTGCCCAGCACGTCGGCGGCGACCCCGGGCATGAGCAGGCCGGCCTCGGCGGCGAGGGCTGCGCCGTACCGGTCGAACACGGCCCCCGGCGCCCCGGTGGCGATCCGCAGTCGCCCGGTGGCCCGCTCGGCGGGGCCAGCGGAGGAGCAGCCGGGCAGCGCGGCGGCGGCCCCGGCGGCCAGCAGGCCGCCGAGGAACCGTCGCCGCCCCAGCTCCACGGCCGGGATGCTACGGACCGGCCGGGTCCGGCCCCCGGCTCAGCCGACCGGCTCGGGCTGCGGGAACAGCCGGCGCAGCACGTCGGCCAGGGTGACGACGCCGACCACCCGGCCGCCGTCGGTCACCACCGCGAGGTGGTTGCGGGTCTCCTGCATGCGCCGCAGTGCCGAGGCCACCGGGGTCGCCGCCTCGAGGGTGAACACCGGCCGGCCCACCGGGGCGGCCGGGGCGTCGTCGGCCAGCACGAGGGTGTCCCGCACGTGGACGACGGTGCCCAGCCGGTCGCCGTCGCCGAGCAGGATGCGCAGGTGCCCGCTGGCCCGGGTCTCGGCCCGGACGTCGCCGGCGGTGGCCGAGGCCGGCACCGAGGCCACCGGCTTGCCGCTGACCAGGTCGGCGACGGTCATGTCCTGCAGCTGCAGGGCGCCGGAGATCTGGCTGGAGAAGCCCTCCTCCAGGGCCCCCACCTCGGTGGAGTGCTGCACGAGCACCCGCAGGGTGTCCGGGCTGTGGCCGGCGGCGACCTCGTCGACCGGTTCGACGCCGACCCGGCGCAGCATCCAGTTGGCGCTGCCGTTCATCGCGCGCAGGGCCGGGCGGAACACCCACATGAACGCCCGCATCGCCGGCGCCAGCAGCATCGAGGACTTCTCCGGGTGGGCGATCGCCCACGACTTCGGCGCCATCTCGCCCACCACCAGGTGGATGAAGGTGACGACGAACAGCGAGAGCACGAACCCGCTGACGTCGGCGACCACCGGGGGCAGCCCGACCGCGACGAACGCCGGGGTCAGCCAGGCGTCGACGGCGGGCTTGCTGAGCGCGCCGAGGGCCAGCACGCAGGCGGTGATGCCCAGCTGCGCGCCGGCCAGGACCAGCGTGAGCTCGGCGGAGTTGCGCAGCGCGGCCCGGGCCGACCGGCTCGTGGCCGCCCGCTCCTCCAAGCGGTGCCGCTTGGCGGCCAGCGCGGCGAACTCGACGGCGACGAAGAACGCGCTCAGCGCGATGATGACGACGGTGGCCAGCACGACCACCACGGGGTTCGAGCTCATCGGGCCTCCTCCACGACGGCGCGGTCGGCGAACTCGGGCAGGTGCACGCGCACCCGCGAGGGCACGTGCCGCTCGACCTCCAGCACCTCGACCTCGGCGTACCGGACCGACGGGACGTCCTCGTGCACCAGCTCGGTGGGGTCCGGCGGCAACTCGATCCGCACCCGCTCACCCGCCTCGGGCAACCCGCCGTGCGCGGCGATGACCAGGCCGGCGACGGTCTCGTAGTCCCCGCGGGGCAGGTCGGTGCCCACCGCGCGCTCGACCTCGTCGACCGGGGCGTCACCGGCCATCTCCCAGCTGCTGCCGGCCGCCGCGGACGGGACCGGGAGCTCGACCGGCTCGGGGTCGTGCTCGTCGTCGATCTCGCCGACCAGCTCCTCGGCGAGGTCCTCGACGGTGACCACGCCGGCCAGCACGCCGTACTCGTCGACGACGCAGGCCAGCTGGTTGCCGGTGCCGGCCAGCTGCTCGAGCACGGCCGGCAGCGCGGTCAGGTGGGAGACCACCAGCGCCGGGCGGGCGATGGCCCGCACCGGGGCCCCGTCGCCCTCGAGGGTGGTGAGCAGGTCCGCCAGGTGCACGACGCCGGCGATCTCGCCGTCGGCGGTGAGCACCGGGTAGCGGGAGTGCCCGGTGCTCATCACCTCGCGCAGCCGGCCCAGGGTGTCGGTGTCGGCGACGGTGTCGACCCGGTGCCGGGGGATCATCGCGTGCTCGGCGTCCTGCCCGGGGAAGTCGATGATGCGGTCCAGCAGCACCGACAGCTCGGCGGGCAGGTCACCGCTGGCGCGGGAGTCCTCGACGATGCTCTCGAGGTCGCGGGCGGTCGCCGAGTGCTCCACGTCGTGCACCGGCTCGATGCGCAGGGCGCGCAGCAGCAGGTTGGAGGACTGGTCGAAGAACCAGATCAACCAGCCGAACAGCTTGAGGTAGAGGACGGTCGAGGTGGCCAGCCAGCGGGAGACCGGTTCGGGCCGGGCGATGGCCAGGTTCTTCGGGAACAGCTCGCCGAGCAGCATCTGCACGAGGGTGGACAGCAGCAGCGCCGCGATCGCGCCGACGCCCACGCCCACGGCGGTGGGGACGCCCACGCCGCCCAGCAGCGTGCCCAGGCTCTGCCCGATCAGCGGTTCGGCGGTGTAGCCCACCAGCAGCCCGGTGACGGTGATGCCCAGCTGGGCACCCGAGAGCATGAACGAGGTGCGCCGGGTGACCTGCAGCGCCCGCTTCGCGGCGGCGTCACCGGCCTCGGCCCGCGCCCCCAGCCGCGAGCGGTCCACCGACATGTAGGCGAACTCCTGGGCCACGAAGTAGCCGGTGGCCACGGTGATGGCGACCACCACCAGGATGCCGAGCAGGAGGGTGAGGACGGCGGCGGTCACCGGCCGGTCCGGTGGTGCGGGTCGGCGGTCACGGGTCTGTGGCTGTCGGCCATGGCTCTTCCTGCTCGGGGACGGGGTCGACGGCGGTGGTGCGCCGTCGACGCGCCAACGAACGGTGCCGCACGACCGTTCCTGGGCGCGCCCTGTGCCCGCACCCCCGGCTACGGTGGGGTCCTCATGCCCGAAGGTGACACGATCTACCGCCTCGCCCGACGGCTGGCCGTCCTGACCGGCACGACGGTGCAGAAGAGCGACTTCCGGGTGCCGCGGTTCGCCACCGCCGACCTCTCCGGTGCCCGGGTGCTGGGCACGCAGCCGCGCGGCAAGCACCTGCTCACCCGCTTCGACCACGACGGCCAGGCCGTCACGCTGCACACCCACCTGCAGATGGACGGCGAGTGGAGCATCGTCGGCGCGGGCAAGATGCTGCCCCGGCGGCTCATGGGCGACGCCCGGGTGGTGCTGATGACCACCGGGGCCACCGCGATCGGGCTGCGGCTGCCGGTGGTCGAGCTGCTGCCCACCGACGCCGAGCACACCGTGGTCGGCCACCTGGGCCCCGACCTGCTCGACGACGTCCGCCCCGTGCCCGAGATCATCGCCGAGGCGACCGCGAACCTGGAGTCCCAGCCCGACCGGCCGCTGGTGTCGGCGCTGCTGGACCAGCGCCTGGTGCTCGGGCTGGGCAACGTGTGGGTCAACGAGCTGGCGTTCCTGCGCGGGCACCTGCCGCTGACCCCGGTCGGCAGCATCGAGGTCGAGCCGCTGGTGCGGCTGGCGGTGCGGGCCATGCGCTTCGCGGTGCAGCCCGGGGGTCCGGGACGCGTGACCACCGGCAACACGCGACCCGGGCAGCGCTACTACGTCTACGGCCGCACGGGCGAGCCCTGCCGGCGGTGCGGCACCACGCTGGAGTTCTCGCCGGAGGTGCCCAACGACCCCGGCGTGCGGCACACGTGGTGGTGCCCGCGCTGCCAGGTCTGACGCAGGGGTGATTGTGCAACAATCTCACCCGTGAAGCCCGTGGTCGCCGTCCTGCTGGCCGCCGTCTGCTTCGGCACGACCGGCACGGCCCAGGCCCTGCTCGACGTCGACGCCTCACCGCTGGTGGTGGGGCTGGCCCGCATCGCGCTGGGTGGCGGGTTGCTGGCCGCGGTCGCCCTGCGCGGCGCGCGTGGGGGTGCGGCGCCCGGCAGCGGTCTGCTGGCCCGCGTGCCCACCGGGTGGGTGGTGGCCGGGGGAGCCGGCGGCGTGCTGGCCTACCAGCCGACGTTCTTCGCCGGCACGACGTCCAACGGCGTGGCCGTCGGCACCGTGGTCGCCCTGGGTTCGGCGCCGGTGGTCACCGGGCTGCTCGACGCCGGGCTGCGCGGACGCCGCCCCGAGCGACGCTGGTGGACCGCGACGGCGCTGGCCCTGGTCGGGCTGGTGCTCGTCGCCGGGGGCTCGGGCGGCGCGTTCCACGGCGGGGTGCTGTGGTCGGTGGGCGCCGGGGCCTCCTACGCCCTCTACGCGGTGGCGGTGAAGGAGCTGCTGGACCGCGGCTGGGCGTCGGGGCCGGCGGTGGGCGCGGTGTTCGGCTCCGCGGCCGCCGTCGCGGCACCGGTGCTGCTCGTGGTGGGCCCCGGCGGGCTGCGCACCGCCGACGGGCTGGTGCTCGTGCTCTGGCTGGGCGTGGTCACCACCGCCGTGGCCTACCTGCTCTTCGGCTACGGCCTGGCCCGGTTGCCGGCGACCACCGTGGCCACCCTGACCCTGGCCGAGCCGCTGTGCGCGGCGCTGCTGGGGGTGGGCGTGCTCGGCGAGCGGCTGGACGCCGCCGCGGCCGCCGGGGTCGTCGTCCTGGGGCTGGGCATCGCCGTCCTGACCGCCCGCCGGCGGCGTGCCCGGGCAGGTGCCGGTGCCGCGGCGGCGTGAGGCGGGGCCGGGGCCGACCGCGAGCACCCGGCTGGTCGACGACCTGCGCCGGCAGGTGCTGGCCGGTGAGCTGCCCGCCGGCCGGCCGCTGCGCGAGGAGGACCTCGCCGCGGCCACCGGGGCCTCCCGGCACACCGTGCGGGCCGCGCTGGCCCGGCTGGCCGACGAGCGGCTGGTGGTCGCCGAGCCCTACCGCGGGGTGCGGGTGACCGCCTTCGCCGCCGCCGACGTGGTGGCCCTGCAGGAGCTGCGCGGCGCGCTGGAGGGCGAGGCGGTGCGGTTGCTGCAGGCCGCGCACGGCACCGCCTGGCCGGCCGCGGTGCTGGCCCCGGCCCGCGCCGCGGTGGCCGCGCTCGCCGCGCTGACCGGCGAGGACTGGCCCACCGTGGCGACCGCGCACGCCGCGGTGCACACCGCCCTGGTGGCCGCGGCCGGCAGCCCGCGGATCACCGAGGCCTACGCGCGGCTGCACTCGGAGGTGCTGCTGCTCCTGGTGCACGTGCGGCCGGCGTACGACGTGCCCTCGCTGGCCGCCGAGCACGCCGACCACCTCGAGCAGGTGCAGCGCCGGGGGCCCGACGCCGTCCGCGAGCACCTGGCGGCCAGCACCGCTGTGCTGCTGGCCGCCCGGGGCTGACGCTCAGACCTCGATGCGCGCGCCCATCACGACCGTGCGCTCGCGGGGCAGCTCGAAGGCCCGCGCGGCGTCGGTGGTCAGGTGCGAGGTGGCGGTGAACACCGCCCGCCGCCACCGGGGCAGGGCGTCCTCGCGGCGCTCGCCCGAGGGCGCGCGCCGCACCTCGATGGTGGACAGGAACCACGAGGCGTCGTCGAGGCCGACCTCGACCCCGGCCTGCGCCAGCACCCGGGCCAGGGCGGTGGGGACGTCGGTGCGCTGCCGGTAGCCGAAGTGCAGGGTCACCAGCAGCACCGAGCCGTCGGAGCCCTCGGGCACCTCGACCCGGCCGATCTCCTCCTCGACCACCCACGGGGTGGGCGCGGTGGTCAGCGAGACCACCACCACCTGCTCGTGCAGGGCGTGCAGGTGGTCGACCGTCGAGCGCATGGCCAGCGGCACCGTCGGCGCCCCGCCGCCGGCGGCCCGGTCGAGGTAGACCGCGGTGCCGGGCACCCGCACCACCGGGTGCTGGTCGTCGCGCAGCTCGGCGAGCAGGTCGGCCAGCGGGCCCTCCTGCTCGTGCCGGGTGCGGGTGACCTCGCGGCGGCCGCGGGCCCAGGTGGCCATGACGGTGAACAGCGCGATGCCGATGACCAGCGGCACCCAGGCGCCGTGCGCGAGCTTGGTGAGGTTGGCGCCCAGGAAGCCCAGCATGACCAGCCCGACGAACCCGCCGCCGAGCAGCACCACCGGCCGCGGCCAGCCCCAGCGGTGCACCGCGATGACCGACACCAGGGTGATGGTGACCAGCACGGTGCAGGTCACGGCCATGCCGTAGGCGAAGGCCAGCGCCGCCGAGCTGCGGAAGGCCAGCACCAGCAGCACGACGGCCACCGCCAGCGCCCGGTTGACCGCCGGCACGTAGACCTGGCCGATGGTGTGCGAGGAGGTGTGCACGATCCGCAGCCGCGGCAGGTAGCCCAGCTGCACGGCCTGCCGGACGACGGAGAACGCCCCGGTGATCACCGCCTGGGAGGCGATGACGGTGGCCGCGGTGGCCAGCACCACGAGCGGCACCAGCGCCCAGCCGGGCACGGCGCGGAAGAACGGTGCGGTGATGGGGCCGTCGGGGGACAGGTCGCCGAGCACCAGCGCGCCCTGGCCGTAGTAGGAGAGCATGCAGGCCGGGTAGACCAGGAACAGCCAGGCGCGGGTGATCGGGGCCCGGCCGAAGTGGCCCAGGTCGGCGTACAGGGCCTCGGCGCCGGTGATCACCAGCACGACGGCGGCGAGGGCGAAGAAGGCGACGCCGGGCTCGGTGACGACGAACCCGACCGCGTAGGTGGGCGACAGCGCGCGCAGCACGCCGGGCTCCTGCAGCACCCGGCCCAGCCCGGCGCCGCCGATGACCAGGAACCACAGCACCATCACCGGCCCGAAGGCGGCCCCGACCCGGGCGGTGCCGTAGCGCTGCACGGCGAACAGCCCGACCACGATGACCAGCACGGCGGGCACCACGAAGTCGGCCAGCCCCGGGTCGACCACCGTGACGCCCTCGACCGCCGACAGCACCGAGATGGCCGGGGTGATCATGCTGTCGGCCAGGAACAGGCCGGCCCCGGCGAGGCCGGCCAGCGCGAGCCGGCGCACCACCCGCGGGGGCAGCCGCCGTCCGTCGCGGCCCCGCCGGCCGACCAGGGTGATCAGCGACATGATGCCGCCCTCGCCGTGGTTGTCCGCCCGCAGCACCACGCCGACGTAGAGCCCGGTGACCACGATCGTGGCCGACCAGAAGATGAGCGACAGCAGGCCGAGCAGGTTGCCCTCGGTGAGCGGCACCGGGTGCGGGTCGTCGGGGCTGAAGAGGGTCTGCAGGGTGTAGATCGGGCTGGTGCCGATGTCGCCGAACACCACGCCCAGCGCGCCGAGGGTCAGCGCCGTCCGGGTGGGCGTGCCGGCGCCGGCGCCGGGCGCCCGGCCCTGCTGGCGGCGGGGTCGGCCGGTGGGCCCGTCGGCGGGCGGTGCGGGAGCGGTCTGCTCGGTCACGACGCGACAGTGAACCCCCTGCACCTGTGCTGCACTCCCCGCCTCGCCGCCGGCCTCGCCCGGGAGGGTCACGCCAGCCCGGCGGCGCCCGTCGCCCGCAGCTGGTCGAGCACCGCGCGCACCGCCGGCTGGGCCGCCGAGGGGCGCCGGACGGCGGCGACCACCCGGCGCACGGCGGGCGGGTCCAGCGGCCGGGTGACCACGTCGAAGCGGGGGTCGACCGCCAGCGCGGGCAGCAGCGCGACCGACCGGCCGGCCTCGACGTGCTGCAGGGCGATCAGGTAGTTGCGCAGCCGGCAGACCACGTGCGGCTCGAACCCGGCCTCGCGGCAGCGCCGGGTGGCCAGGTCGGACATGTAGGAGCCGGGCACGTCGAGGGTCCACCGCTCGCCGGCGCAGGCGGCCAGGTCGACCCGCGCGGCCGCGGCGGCGGGGTGCCCCGGCGGCAGCACGACGACCACCTCGTCGCTGCCCAGCGGCAGCAGGTCGACGGCCGGGCCCAGCTCGGTGCCGGCCAGGTCGGTGGTGGTGACGATGACGTCGACGTCCCCGCGGCGCAGCGCCGGCATGCTCTCGTGCGGCTCGAGCTCCAGGACGACCACCTCGACGCCGGGGTGGCGGGCGGCCACGGCCTCGGCGGCGGGGACGGCGAGGGCGTGCACCGCGCTCTGGAACACCGCCAGCCGCACGGTGCCCGCGGGGTCGCCGTCCAGCCCGCCCAGCCCGGCCTCCACCTCGTCGAGGCGGGCCAGCACGTCGCGCGAGCGGTCGGCGAGCACCTGGCCGGCGGGGGTGAGGCGCACCCGGCGACCCTCGCGCTCGACCAGGGCGGTGCCGGTCTCGCGCTCGAGCACGGCCAGCTGCTGGGAGACCGCCGACGGGCTCAGGTGCGCCCGCCCGGCGACCGCCCGCACGGTGCCCAGCTCCTGCAGGTCGACCAGCAGCTTCAGCCGCCACGGGTTCAGCACCGGGCCAGTGTGCAGCACAGCTGCACAGCAGCGTCGGGAATCGGTGCTGGACCTGCGCAGGGCCCGCGGTCAGGCTGGGCGCCGTGGACCTCGGACGACACCTCGTGCGGTACCTGGGCTCGGGCAGCTTCACCCCGGAGGTGATCGCCTCCGCCGAGGGCAGCTGGGTGACCACCGAGTCGGGGCGGCGCCTGCTGGACTTCACCTCCGGGCAGATGAGCGCCATCCTCGGGCACGCCCACCCCGACGTCGTGGCCACCGTGCGCGACCAGGTCGGCCGGCTGGACCACCTGTTCAGCGGCATGCTCAGCCGCCCGGTGCTCGAGCTGGCCGAGCGGCTGGCCGCCTCGCTGCCCGACCCGCTGGACAAGGTGCTGCTGCTGACCACCGGCGCCGAGTCGAACGAGGCGGCGCTGCGGCTGGCCAAGCTGGTCACCGGCGGGCACGAGGTGGTGGCGTTCTCCAGCTCGTGGCACGGCATGACCGGCGCCGCGGCGGCCGCCACCTACAGCGCCGGCCGCAAGGGCTACGGCCCGACCACCGTGGGCAACTTCGCCATCCCGACGCCGAACGCCTACCGGCCCGACGTCGTCGACGCCGCCGGCGAGCTCGACTGGCGCCGGCAGCTGGACCTGGCGTTCGCGATGGTCGACGCGCAGTCCACCGGGGCGCTGGCCGCGTGCATCGTGGAACCCATCCTCAGCTCCGGCGGGATCATCGAGCCCCCGCCGGGCTACCTCGCCGCGCTGCAGGCCAAGTGCCGTGAGCGGGGCATGCTGCTGGTGCTCGACGAGGCGCAGACCGGCCTGTGCCGCACCGGCACCTGGTACGCCTTCGAGCGCGACGGGGTGGTGCCCGACATCATCACGCTGTCCAAGACCCTCGGCGCCGGGCTGCCGCTGGCCGCGGTGGTCACCACCGCCGAGATCGAGGCCGCCGCCCACGAGCGGGGCTTCCTGTTCCTCACCACCCACGTCTCGGACCCGCTGGTCGCCGCGGTCGGCACCACGGTGCTCGACGTGCTGGAGCGCGACGCCCTCGACGTGCGCGCCGCCGAGCTGGGCGGGCGGCTGCGCACCGGCCTGCTGGAGCTGGCCGACCGGCACGAGGTGGTCGGCGACGTGCGCGGCCGCGGCCTGCTGGTGGGGCTGGAGCTGGTGGTCGACCGGACCACCAAGCAGGGCTCGGACGTGCTGGGCCGCGAGGTCACCCGCCGCTGCTACGAGCTGGGGCTGCACATGAACGTCGTCCAGCTGCCGGGGATGAGCGGGGTGTTCCGCATCGCGCCGCCGCTCACGGCCACCGACGCCGAGGTCGACGAGGGCCTGGCGGTCCTCGACCAGGCCCTGCACGACGCGGTCGAGACGGTGCTCTGACCGGTACCCGAGGACCACGGGGACGGTCCTGCAGGCTGGTGCGCCGGGCCGGCCCGACCCCCGATGCTGGAGCGGTGACCACCGACCCGACGCCCACCCGGGACCCCGGCTCAGCGCACCCGGTCGAGGGCGGCGGCGAGGTCGTGCAGGTCGGCGATGACGTGGGCCGGCGCCGGCCCGTCGGGGTCCACGCGGTGCCCGGGCCGGTCGACCCGGACCACGGCGAGCCCGGCCTCCAGCGCGCCCCGGGTGTCGCGGGCCGAGGCGGGCACGTGCACGTCGACGCCGGCCGCGACCGCCCGCCGGTAGAGCTCGGCGGCCGGCTTGTAGGCGCGCAGCCGCTCGCTGGTGAGCCGGTCGGCCTCGGCCACGAACGGGGCCACCCGGGTGCGGGCGAGCAGGGCGTCGTCGACGTTGGACAGCACCCCCACCCGGTGCACGGCGGACAGCCGGGGGAGCGCCTCGGCGACGTCGGACCACAGCGGCCAGTCCGGGAGCGAGGCCAGCAACCGGTCGGTCAGCGCGGCGACGTCGTCGGTGGGCCAGCCGCGGGCCGCCCAGGTGCCGGCCAGCGCCAGCCGGCAGTGCTCGGCGAAGGGCACCCAGTCGGTGCGGTCGCGCTGCGAGGCCTTCGACCGGGCGTCCCAGTCGTCGTGCAGCACGGTGCCGTCGACGGGCGCCGGCGCGAGATCGGCCAGCACCGGCGACGCGCCCGACCGGCTGTCGACCAGCGCGCTGAACAGGTCGATGGTCACGAACACCCCGCGAGCGTCGCACGGTCGTCGAGGCGGGCGCCCGGTACCGCCCGGACGACGGTCGGCGCGGCCGGGGTGCTCGTGGTGCTGGCGGCCGTCGCCGTCCTCGGTGGGTGCGCGGTGCCGGCCGCCGCCGCGCGCCCACCCGGGCCGACCGACCCCTACGCCCGGGTCCCTGCGGTGCAGACCACCGAGGCGGTGCCCGTCCCGCGCACCGGCGAGGTCGGGGTCGTGGCCGACGGCCTGGCGGCGCTGGGCTGGTTCTGCGCCCGGGTGCGCGCGAGCGACGAGGTGCAGCAGGTGTGGTGCCGGGCCCCGGTGGACCGGCCGGCCGACGTCGGGAGCGGGGGCGGCGACGACGCGGTGCCCACGGTGGACGTCGTGGCCACCACCGACGGCGACGTCGGCTACCTGCGCACCACCCGGCCCGACGGTCCCGTGGGCGACGACCAGCGGTCCGACGCCGAGCTCCGCGAGCTGCTCGACGCGACGGTGCTGACCCTGTGGCCCGAGGACGCGGCGGCCGTGACGGAGGTCCTCACCGGTGCGCGGGCGCACGAGGAGATCGGTCTCGGGACGAACCTGGCCGACTCCCGGCCCCCGTCCCGGGCGGGCGCCACCACCGACCACGCCGCGTACTGGGCGGGGGAGGGCGGGGACACCCGGCCCGGCGCACGGGTCGCCTGGGCACCGGCGCTGACCTTCGTGCTGGCCACCCCGGCACTGCCCGACGCCCCCTGGCCGACGGGCAGCGACCACGCCGTGCGCACCCCGGTGGAGGCCGCGCCAGGGCTGGAGGCCGGCGGGTTCGACTGCCACGGGCCGCAGGAATCGCCCTGCACCCGGCCCGCGGGGAACCAGCAGGTCGACCACCTGAGCCCGTTCGGGCGCAGTGAGCCGGTGCTGGCTGTGCGGGTCGGGATCGGTGGGGGGTCGCGCCCGGACGGCAGCCCGACGACCCTGGCCGACCAGGGCCTGCCGCAGGGGCTGACGTTCCTGACCGACGAGGTCCGCGGCGCGGTCGAGGCGCGGGTCGAGCAGGCCCGCCTGGACGGCGAACCGTTCGTCGGCCTGGTCGCCGGCGCGGTCGTGGTGCTGGGGACCGCGCCGTCACCGCTGCGGCAGCCCGGCGAGGTCAGCGGGGTCGAGGTCACCGTGGGCGCCCCGCTGGTCACCGGCGTCGGCCCGTGAGGGCTGGTCCCGGGGGCGGCGCACGACGAGACGGATGACGCTGGCGGAGCGGCGCACCCGGGGTGCAGCGTGCGGGGGACCGGCGAGGTCGAGCACGGGCCGCCGCCGGGCCCACCACCGGAGGACCGCATGCCCAGCGCACCCGAGCCCGGCCGCCACCTCTTCCGCGCCCCGCGCAGCACACCGGCCTCGCGGGGCGCGCGCCCGCCCCAGCACCGGGTGGAGCACCGCCCGGGCATGGTGGTCGAGCGCGACGTCGCGGTGCCCTTCGGCGACGCCGGCGAGGTGCTGTACGTCGACGTGCACCGCCCCGACACCGACGACCCGGCCGCGCCGCTGGTGAGCTGGTCGCCCTACGGCAAGCACAACCCGGCGCCGATCGGGCAGATCTACCCCGGCAGCGGCGTGCGCCCGGAGTGGACGTCGGACCTGACCACCTTCGAGGCGCCCGACCCCGAGTACTGGGTGCCGCACGGCTACGCGGTGGTGTGCGCCGACGTCCCGGGCACCTGGCACTCGCAGGGCCGGGCGACCTACCACTCGCCGGAGGAGGCGCACGCCTTCGCCGACCTGGTCGAGTGGGCCGGCACCCAACCGTGGAGCGCGGGGAAGGTCGGGCTCTCGGGCGTCTCCTACCTGTCGAGCCTGCAGTGGTTCGTCGCCGCGCTCGACCCGCCGCACCTGGGCGCGATCAACCCGTGGGAGGGCTGGAACGACACCTACCGCGAGGTCGCCCGGCACGGCGGCGTCCCGGAGACCTCGTTCTGGCCCTACATCTGGGAGCGCTGGGGCGCCAGCACCACCGAGGTCGAGGACCTGGAGGCCGAGACCGCGGCGCACCCCTGGTTCGACCGGTTCTGGGCCAGCAAGACCCCCGACCTCGAGGCGGTGCGGGTGCCCGCCTTCGTCGTCGCGGGCTGGGCCGACCAGGGCCTGCACCTGCGCGGCACCCTGGAGGGCTTCCGCCGGCTGGGCTCGGCGGAGAAGTGGCTGGCCGTGCACGGCGGCAAGAAGTGGGCCTCCTACTACGACCCGGAGAACGTCGAGCGCCAGCGCGCCTTCTTCGACCGGTACCTCCTCGACCGCGGACCCGGCGCCGACGACTGGCCGCCGGTGCGGGTCGAGGTGCGCGACACCTACGACCGGGGCACCTGGCGGACGGCCACGCAATGGCCGCTGGAGGACGTCGAGCCCCGCCGGCTGCACCTGGACGCCACCGACGGGTCGCTCGGGTGGGACGCACCGAGCCGCGCCGGGACGGCGTCGTGGGACGGGCTGGGCAGCGGCCTCGCCCCGCACCGGGCCACGTTCACGGTCACCTTCGACGAACCGGTGGAGCTCGTCGGCCACATCCGGGCCGTGCTGCACGTGTCGGCGGCGGAGTCCGAGGACCTCGACCTGTTCCTGGCCCTGTTCAAGCTCGACGCCGAGGGCCGGCAGGTCGGGTTCGCCCACTACGGCCAGTTCGAGGACGGACCGGTCGCGCTGGGCTGGCTGCGCGCCTCGCACCGCGAGCTGGACGACGAGCGGTCCACCGAGCAGCTGCCCGTGCTGGCCCACCGCCGGGCGCTGCCGCTGGTCCCCGGTGAGCCCACCCGCGTCGACGTCGAGGTGTGGCCCTCGGGCACCCGGTTCGCGGCGGGGGAGTCGCTGCTGCTGGTGCTGCAGGGCACCGACGTCATGCGCTACCCCGAGCACCTGACCTACGCGCGGCACACCGACACGGTCAACGTCGGCCGGCACACGGTGCACACCGGCGGCGAGCACGGCTCCCACCTGCTGGTCCCGGTGCTGCGCCCGCACGACTAGGTCGAATGTCGCTGTCGGTGCGCGCCAAGCGGCCCGGGCCGACGGCGACATTGCGGTGTTCCGGATCACAACCGCTCTCCATAGCTTTCCCTCAGCGGTCCACGACGGAGGGGAGCACCGATGGCGACGACGCCACCGGCCGAGCCGGGCCTGAGCGTGCGGGGGGTCTCGCTGCGCTTCGGGGGCATCACGGTGCTCGACGACGTGTCCTTCGACGCGCCCCGCGGCGGGATCCTCGGCCTGGTCGGGCCCAACGGCGCGGGCAAGACCTCGCTGTTCAACTGCATCAGCGGGCACTACCAGCCCAGCGCCGGCTCGATCCTGGTCGCGGGCACCGAGACCGTCCGCACGCCGGCCTGGCGGATGGCCGAGCTGGGCCTGGCCCGCACCTTCCAGCACCCGGCCCTGCGGCTGGAGGCCACCGTGCTGGAGAACGTGGTGCTCGGTGCGCACTCGTGGCTGCCCGGCGGCCCGGTCGCCTGGGCGCTGCGGCTGCCCACCACCCGCCGGCACGAGCGGCAGGCGCGGGAGCGGGCGCTGGAGCTGCTGGAGCGCACCGGCCTCGGCTGGGCCGCGCACACCCCGGCCGACGAGCTGTCGCACGGCCTGCACAAGGGCATCGAGCTGTGCCGGGCGCTGCTGTCGCGGCCCACGCTGCTGCTGCTCGACGAGCCCGCGGCCGGGCTGTCGCACGCCGAGGTCGAGCAGCTCATCGGCACCGTCCGCGAGGTGCGCCGCGAGTTCGACCTGACCGTGGTGGTGGTGGAGCACCACATGGGCCTGATCTCGGCGCTCACCGACCGGGTCGTCGTCCTCGACCACGGCGCCAAGCTCATGGAGGGCACCGCCGCGCAGGCCCAGTCCGACCCCCGCGTGGTCGAGGCCTACCTGGGCAAGCAGGAGGACGCCGCGTGAGCCTGCTCGAGCTGGAGGACGTGCGCGCCTCCTACGGCCACGCCGACGTGCTGCACGGGGTCTCCCTCTCGCTGCCCGACAACGGCGCCACCGGTCTGCTGGGCGCCAACGGCGCGGGCAAGACCACGACCCTGCGGGCGATCAGCGGCACGGTGCGCACCACCGGCCGGATCCTCTTCGAGGGCCGCGACATCGCCGGCCTCGGGCCCGACCGCACCGCAGCGCTGGGCATCGCGCACGTCCCCGAGGGCCGCGGCACCATCGGCCAGCTGACCGTGCGGGAGAACCTGATGGTCGGTGCCTACCGCCGCAGGGACAAAGCCGCGGTCTCGGCCGACGTCGACTACTGCCTGGACCTGTTCCCCAACCTGGCCGAGCGCATCCGCTCCCACGCCGCGGCGCTGTCGGGCGGGGAGCAGCAGATGCTGGCCGTGGCCCGCGCCTTCATGGCCAAGCCACGGGTGATGCTGCTGGACGAGGCGTCGCTGGGCCTGGCGCCCAGCACCGCCCGTCGCGTGTACGACGCCGTCGTCCGGCTCCGCCGGGAGGCCCAGGTGGCGATGGTGGTGGTGGAGCAGAACGCCGTCCTCGCGTTCTCCGTCGTCGACGACGCCACCGTGCTGGAGACCGGCCGCGTGGCGCTGCACGGCAGCAGCGCCGACCTGCTCGGCATGGACGCCGTCCGCCGCGCCTACCTGGGAGGGTGACGATGTCCTACTTCGTCCAAGTGGTGGTCGACGGGCTGTCGAACGGGGCCATCTACGCCGCGCTCGCCCTGGCCATCGTGCTGGTGCACCGGGCCACCGGGCTGGTGAACTTCGCCCAGGGCGGCATGGCCGTCGCCGCCACCTTCGTCGCCTACGCGCTGACCCGCGCCGGGGCGCCGGTGCTGGTCGGGCTGCTGGCCGCCGTGGTCGCCGGCTTCGTCCTCGGCGCGCTGCTCGAGCGCGGGGTCATGCGGCACTTCGAGCGCGGCGACCCCGACACCGCGGTGGTCGCCACCATCGCGCTGCTGGTGCTGCTCACCGGCGGGTCGGCGTTCTTCTTCGGCTACGAGCCGCACCCCTTCCCGTCGCTGTTCCCCAACCGCACGCTGGAGTTCCTCGGCGTCTTCGTCAGCCTGCGCTCGCTGGGCACCATCGCGGTGCTGATCGCGGTCATGGTCGGCCTGCAGCTGCTGTTCCGGTCCACCAAGCTCGGCCTGGCCATGCGGTCGGTGGCCGACAACCCGCAGTCCTCGGCGCTGTCCGGGCTGCCGGTCAGCCGGCTGCTGATGATCGGCTGGGGCCTGGCCGCCGGGCTCGGGGCGATCGCCGGCGTGCTGGTCGCGCCCCAGCTGTTCATCAGCCCCGGGATGCTCGACTTCGTCCTGGTCTACGCGCTGGCCTCGGCCATCCTCGGGGGGCTGGACTCGCCGGTCGGCGCGGTCGTGGCCGCCGCCTTCATCGGGGTCGCGGAGAACCTGGCCGGCGCCTACCTCGACGTGGTGGGCGACGACCTCAAGATCGCGGTGCCCTTCGTCGCGGTGATCGTCATCCTCGTCGTCCGCCCGCAGGGCCTGTTCGGCCGGAAGGTCACGGTGCGCGTCTGATGGCCACCTCCACCACCGCCGGGGCCGGCACGACCACCCCGCCCCGCCCCGCGGCCCGCTCGCCCCGCCGGTCACCGGCCGCCCGCGCCGCCGCCGCCGTCGCCGGCCTCGCCCTGGCCGTCGTGCTGGTCGTCGCCCCGCTGGTGTCCAGCCCCTTCATCAACTACCAGCTCGCCTCGATCATGGTGTTCGCGGTCGCCCTGCTGGGGCTCAACGTGGTCATGGGCTACACCGGCCAGGTGTCGCTCGGCCAGAGCGCCTTCCTCGGCCTCGGCGCCTACATCACCGCCTACGGGGTGCTGAACGGCTGGCCGGTGTGGCTGTCGCTGGTGCTGTCGGCCGTCGTCCCGGCCGCCGTCGGCATGCTCGTCGCGCTGGCCGCGGCCCGGCTGACCGGGCTCGCGCTGGCGATGATCACCCTGGCGCTGCCGATCGTCGGCGTCCCGCTGGCCCGTCGGTTCGACGGCTTCACCGGGGGCTCGCAGGGCCAGTCGGTGAGCTGGCTGCGGGCCCCGGAGTCCCTCGGTCTGGCCAACGACCAGTGGCGGTACTACGTGGTGGCGGTCATCGCCGTGGTCGCGTTCGCGCTGGTGCGCAACCTGGTGCGCGGGCGCGTCGGGCGGTCCTTCGCCGTGGTGAAGGAGAACGAGGCGGTCGCCCTGTCGATGGGGGTCTCGCCCTACCGCACCAAGGTGCTGGCGTTCACCATCGCCTCGTTCCTGGGCGGCCTCGCGGGCTTCATGTACCTGGCCGTCGTGCAGTACACCTCGCCCGAGACCTTGGTGTTCGTCACCTCGATCAACCTGGTCGCGGCCATGGTCATCGGCGGGTCGGCCAGCATCGTGGGCACCGCGCTCGGCGCCCTCTACTACGTGCTCGTGCCGGTGCTGGCGGGGCAGGTCAACTCCTCGCGCACCGCGCTCATCTCCGGCGCCGTCCTGCTGGCGGTGCTCTTCCTGCTGCCGGCCGGGCTGGTGTCCCTGCCCCGCCGGCTGGCCCGGTGGCGCGCCCGCCGCCGGCCGCGCACCACCCCGGCCACGGACGGCGCACCACCCACGACCACCGACGGGACGGCGCCCCCGGTGCCCGCCCCGGCGGAACCCACGACCGACGACCGCTCGTGAACCCGAGGAAGGCCACCCCCATGACCCGATCCCCCCGCGCCGCGCGCGCCAGCGCCGTGGTGGCCACGGCGAGCATCGCCGTGCTGCTGGCGTCCGGCTGCACCCGCGCCGAGAACGCCGGCGGCCCCGGCTCCGACGGCACCAGCCCGGGCATCACCGACGACTCGATCAGCATCGGCATCAGCAGCCCGCTGAGCGGACCGACCGCGGGGCCCGGCTCGTGCACGGTCGCGGGCCTGGCCGCCTACATCGGCGCCAAGAACGCCGACGGCGGCTTCGAGTTCGGCGACGGCAAGACCCGCCAGGTCGAGTTCACCTACCTCGACGACGTGTACGACCCGGCCCGGGCGGTGTCGAACTTCCGGCAGCTGGTCAACGACGGCGTGTTCGCCTACGTCGGCGCGCTGGGCACGCCCACCAACGCCGCGGTCATGCCGATCGCCGAGGAGGAGGAGGTGCCGCAGGTGCTGCTCACCACCGGGGCGCGCACGTTCTCCGAGGACCAGGACGCCCACCCCTGGACCACCGGCTTCCTGCCCACCTACGCCACCGAGGGCGAGGCCTTCGGCCAGCTGCTGGTCGACGCCGACCAGCCCATCACGGTGGCGACCCTGGCCCAGAACGACGACTTCGGCGAGAGCTACCTCGACGGCCTCGAGGAGGCCATCGACGGCAGCCAGGTGCAGGTCGTGGCCTCGGCCACCTACGAGCCGACCGACACCACGCTGGACTCCCAGGTCACCGAGCTGGCCGCCAGCGGTGCCGACGTCCTGCTCAGCGCCGTCTCGGTCACCCCGCTGCAGGTCGGCGTGCTGACCAAGGCCCAGTCGCTGGGCTGGCTGCCGCGGGTGTTCCTGCCCTCGAACACCTCGACCCCGGGCACCATCCTCGAGCCCGGTGGCGCCGAGGCCTACCCCGGCGTCTACACCCCCTCGTTCTCCAAGAACCCGAACGCGCCGGCCTTCGCCGACGACCCGGACGTGCAGGCCTACACCGCGGCCTTCGAGCAGTACGGCGCCTCGATCGCCACGACCTACACCCCGCACTGCGCGTGGAGCTACGCCGAGGGCGCCGTGCTGGACCAGGCGTTCCAGGCCATGGAGGAGCCCACCCGGGACTCGTTCATGACCGCGCTGCGCTCGATCAGCGACTACCAGGCGCCGATGCTGCTCGACGGCATCACGGTGGACACCACGTCGTCGGACGAGTCGGGCATCTCCACCGTCCAGCTGGTCCGCTACGACGCAGCGACCGGGGGCTACGCACCAGCCACCGGCTACTGACGCCCAGCGCGGCCGGGACCCGGGGCACCTGCCCCGGGTCCCGGCCCGCTGTGCATCCTGTTGCCCACCGCCCCGACCACCCGGACGAGCCGAGGAGGCACCGTGCACCCCACCCGGCTCGCCGTGCCCCGGGGGACCGCGCCCGGGGAGCCCGCACCCGCGCACGCCTGGGACGACGTCGCCCGGGTGGCCCCCGACGGGCTGGCCGTCGTCGACGCCGAGGGCCGGTGGGTGCAGCTGAACGCCACCGCCGAGGAGCTGTGCGGCGCACCGGCGGCCGAGCTGGTCGGCGCCCGCTCGCCGTTCCGCACCACCGCGACCGGGGACACCCGCGGCCGCGGCCTGCTCGACGACGACGGCGCCGAGCTGGTGTGCAGCTGGTCGGTGGGTGGGGTGGTGCGCGAGTTCGCCTACCGCACCCACCAGCTGGACGCCGGCACGGGGGAGCGGGTGGTGTCCTTCCGCGACTGCACGTCCGAGCGGCACCGGCGGCGGCGGGTGGCCGCCCTGGCCCGCGCCTCGGCCGGGCTGGCCGCCGAGGGGTCGGTGCGGGCCACCCTCGACGTGCTGGCCCGCGAGGTGCTGCTGGCCGACGCCCTGGCCGGGGTGCAGATCCTGAGCATGGACGAGGCCGGGTCGGGCCTGCGGGTCATGGGGTCGGCCGGCTTCCCGTACTGCCCGGACTTCTTCGACCGGCTGCTGGAGTGCGGGCGGCGCGGCGCCCGGCTGACCATCTTCGAGGCCTACGACCGGCTGGAGCCGGTGGTGGTCCCCGACCGCTGGGCGGCGTTGCGCACCGACCCGGCGTGGGCACCGCTGCACGGCTACCTCGGCGCCTCGGACTGGAGCTGGTTCGCCAGCGTGCCGCTGACCATCCGCGGCCGGCCCGCCGGCGTGCTGAACGCCTACCTGTCCCCGGGGCAGGTGGTGGGCACCCAGACCCTGGAGTTCCTGACCGCCATGGCCGAGCAGGCGGCCGTGGCCCTGGACCACGCGGCGCTGTTGCAGGCCGAGCGCGAGCTGGCCCGCCGCGAGGAGCGCCAGCGGCTGGCCCGCGACCTGCACGACAGCATCGTGCAGCAGGCGTTCTCCATCGGCATGCAGGCCAAGGTGCTCGGCGTCGTGGCCGCCCGCGGCGACCTGCCCGCCGACCGCGTGCGCAGCATCGCCTCCGAGATCGGGGTGCTGTCGCAGACCGTGCTGGCCGACCTGCGCGCGATGGTGCACGAGCTGCGCCCGCTCTCCTCGACGTCGCTGGGCCTGCAGGAAGCGCTGCACGCGCTGGCCGAGAGCACCACCAACCGCACGGGGATGCGGGTCGGCCTGCAGGTGGGCGCCGGGGTCGACGCGATCCCGGCGGAGATGGCCGAGGACGTGTACCGGATCGTCGCCGAGGCCCTGCACAACGTGGTCAAGCACGCCGAGGCCGGCCGGGTCACCGTGCGGGTCGCCCTGCGCGGCGGCTCGACGGTCACCCTCACCGTCACCGACGACGGCCACGGGCTGGCTGCCGGCCCCGGCGACCCGCCCGGGCGGGAGGGCTACGGGCTCACCAGCATGCGCGAGCGCGCGGCCCGGTGGGGCGGCACGCTGACCGTGGGCCCGCGGCCCCGGGGCGCCGCCGGCACCTCGGTGCGCGCCGTCGTCCCGCTGCCCGAGCCGCGGCCGGCCGCCGACCTCACCCGCCCCGCACCGGACCCCGTCCAGGAGGACGCACCATGACCGCACCCCGCCCGCTCGACCGCGGCCACGACGGCGGCCGCGACGGCGGCCGCGACGGCGGCCGCGACGGCGGCCGCGACGGCGCCCAGGACGGCACCGTGCCCGAGCCGGTGATCCGGGTGCTGATCGTCGACGACCACGCCGTGGTGCGCCGGGGCATCCGCGCCTACCTCGAGGTGCTCGACGACCTCGAGGTGGCCGCGGAGGCCGGCAACGGCGTCGAGGCCCTCGCCCGGCTCGACGCCCTCTCGGCGCACGGCGAGCTGCCCGACGTCGTGCTGGTCGACCTGCTCATGCCCAAGATGGACGGCGTCGCCACGACCTCGCGGATCCGCGAGCTGTACCCGCAGCTGCGCACGGTGGTGCTGACCAGCTTCGGGGAGATGGAGCGGGTGCACGCCGCGCTGGCCAGCGGCGCCTCGGGCTACCTGCTCAAGGACGCCGAGCCCACCGAGGTCGTCGCCGCGATCCGGGCCGCCGCCCGCGGCGAGGTGTTCCTGGACCCCGCGGTGGCCCGGCAGCTGACCCAGGAGATGGTCTCCCCGCCCACCGGACTGGGGTCCCTGACCTCCCGCGAGCGCGACGTGCTGGGCCTGGTGGCGCACGGCCGCTCCAACCAGGAGATCGCCGACGAGCTGGTGATCAGCGAGCGCACCGCCCGCACCCACGTGAGCAACGTGCTGCGCAAGCTGCAGCTCACCTCCCGCACCCAGGCCGCACTGGTCGCCGTCCGCCAGGGCCTGGTCCCGCCCCAGGGCTGAGCTCCTCGTGCACCGCGCGGAGGCCGGGCCCCTGGTGGGACCCGGCCTCCGCCGTGCCGACGTGCCGCGGTCAGCTGGCCGAGGTGCGCCAGCCCTGCTGGTAGGTCTCGCGGGCCATCGCCGCGTACGGCGTGGGGCTCACGATCGCCCGCACCGAGAACTGCTCGTGCGGCTCGACGGTGGTCTTGCCCGACCCGCCGTCGGGCTCGCCCCACACCACGGTGACCTCGGCACCCAGCGGGACGTCGGGGGCGACGGTCGCCAACGACAGCGCGGTGCGCTCGTTGGCGCTGTAGCCGGTGAACATCGACACCCCGACCACGGTGCCGTCGGCGTCGAGCACGGAGTCGAAGTTCGACGAGCCGTAGTTGGCGTTGGGCAGGTCGAAGAACTGGTAGCCCGGGCCCGGGCGCACCGGCGAGGCCAGCAGCTCGGCGACGTCGTCGGCGTTCCAGGCCAGCGTGACCTTGCGCCGCTGGGTGGCCGGGTCGATCGCCTCGAGGGCGTCGCGGCCGATGAAGTCGTGGTCGAACTTCACGAAGTTGCCGTACCCGAGCTCCCACGGGTTCGTGTAGTAGTCGGTGATGTCCTCGGACACGAAGCTGCCGGCCAGGGCGTTGGTGGCCTCGTAGCCGGCGGCGGGCAGCCACTCGCGGTAGGCCCGCAGCTCCTCGCCGGTGTAGATCGCCGGCAACGGCGAGGGGATCCAGCCCGACTCCAGGGTGTTGCAGCTGTAGGCGCGGGCGCCGGCGGGCTCGATGCCGAACTCGGCCCCGGCCTCCAGGATCGCCTCGCGCACCTTGTCGTAGCTGCCGTACGGGCCCCAGATCTCCAGGCCCGGGGCGCCGGCCATGCCGTGCCGCAGCGTGCGGATCTCCTCGCCGGCCACGGTCATGGTGCCCATGCGGAAGAACTTCACCTTGTCGACCGGGCCGCCGTTGACCTTCTCGATGACCTCCCAGGCGCGCGGGCCCTGGATCTGGAAACGCCACACGTCGCGGGTCACCGGCTTGCCGTAGGGCCGCGAGGGCGAGCGGGGGTCGTTGCGCACGTCGACGTCGTAGCCACCGGTCTCGGCCTGGAACACCAGCCAGTTGGCCACCGGCGCGCGCCCGACGTAGACGAACTCGTCCTCGGCCAACCGGAACACGATGCCGTCGCCGATCACGCCGCCGTCGGGGGCGACCGGCACGAACTGCTTGGCCGAGTCGACCGCGAAGGCGGCGGTGGAGTTGATGCCGGTGGCGGTGATGAGCGCGAGCGCGTCCTTCCCGGAGATCCACAGGTTGGTCATGTGGTGGGACTGGTCGAACAGCACCGCGGTCTGCTGCCAGGCCTTGACCTCGCGCCGGAAGTTCGTGAACTCCGAGGGCAC
>Ga0325401_1000448_pt1 | contig 29499 bp, 10 predicted proteins | sample PopdelMetagenome_FD_205666 | JGI IMG/M metagenome (GOLD analysis project Ga0325401, IMG submission 205666) | Populus deltoides microbial communities from Bellville, Georgia, United States - Xylem-PdKOR-R2 | ecosystem: Host-associated > Plants > Phyllosphere > Stem > Wood/Secondary xylem | place...
AGCGGGTACCACTAGCGTGAGCGGCAGTACGCTGACGTTTGCTCCTACCGCTGACTTCAAACCCGGCGAAACCGTGTTTACCACCGTGACGTCGGGCGTGCGCAGTGCTGGCGGGCAAACCCTACCGAAGCCGTTCGTTTTCCAATTTACGGCCGGCACGGCACCTGCCACTTCGCTCTTTACACTTGATAACTCGTTGAGCGTGGGCAACAACCCGCAGAGCGTTGCCCTCGGTGACCTTGACGGCGACGGCGACCTCGACCTAGCTTCGGCTAGCAACAACTACCCCAACGGCACGGTGAGCATCCGGCTAGGCAACGGCAACGGCACCTTCGCGGCCACCCAAGAAGTGCCGGTGGGCTGGGGTCCTTTCCAGGTGGTGCTCGGCGACGTAGACAACGACGGTGACCTCGACCTGCTGGCGGCCAATGCCAGCTTCCCGGTAGCCACCATTAGCGTGCGCCTGAACAATGGCCGGGGCACCTTCTCGGGTACGCAGGAAGTGTTGGTAGGCAACAACCCGCACGCCGTAGCCCTCGGCGACGTGGATGGCGACGGCGACCTGGATCTGCTGGCGGCCAATTACGAGCCCGCTTCCGTCAGCATCCGCCTGAACGATGGCGCCGGAATCTTCAGCAATGGCTCAGAAGTGAGCGTAGGTCCGCGGCCGCTGGGCCTGACCCTAGGTGATGTCGACAACGACGGCGACCTGGATGTGCTCACGGCCAACTCCTTTAACAGCACGGTTAGCCTGCGTTTCAACAATGGCGACGGCACCTTTTCGGGCAGCAACGGTGTAGAAATCGGGGTGGCTTACAACCCCGAGGCACTAACCCTGGGCGACATCGACAACGACGGCGACCTGGATTTACTCACGGCCCACCCAGTTGGCAGCACCGTGAGTGTCCGCTTCAACGATGGCAGCGGCAGCTTCTCGGGCACGCGGCAGCTTACCGTTAGTCGGGAACCCCACGCCCTAGCCCTCGGCGACACCGACGGCGACGGCGACCTCGACCTGCTTACCGCCAACTACGGCAGCACCAACGCTAGTCTGCGCCTGAATGATGGCCTAGGCAACTTCAGCCGCAGTTCGGAAGTCCCCGTTGGCGGCAAGGCCATCAGCGTAGCCATGGGCGACCTTGATGGAAACGGCGCCCTCGACTTTGTGACAGCTCATCAAGGGTCCAACTCCGCTAGTGTGCGCCTCAACAAAACGACTACCGCTGCAAAGGTGCTGGCGACAACGTCAACGCCTCGGCACCTAGCCGAGCAAGTGGAGCTGTACCCCAACCCAGCGCACACCAGCGTGCAGCTACACCTTCCCGCCGAACTCACTCGCCAGCCCGTGCAGATTAGCCTGCTGAACAGCCTGGGGCAAGTGGTGTTGGAGCAGCAGCTCGCCGCTGGGCAAAACGCGCCCGAGCTGAAGCTAGGCCAATTGGCACGCGGCCTCTACAACGTGCAGTTGCGTACAACATCGGGCCTCATGGTAAAGCGCTTAGCCGTGGAATAGGCTCTGCGCCATACAATCTCCATAGCTGTAGTCCGAACGTGACCGAAGCCGAAAGCTGGCTTCGGTCACGTTCATGCTTATCTACCACAAGCACCCTATTACCCTGTTCCTCAATTTATTTTCTATGATTTCGAAGTTTACTTTCCCGCCCCTCTCGGCTTGGGCAAGCGCTCCAGCCCGATTAATCGACGGGGCACGTGCCAGCCTGCTTCTGCTGGTGCTAGGTGGCTCAGCCCAGGCCCAAGCGCCCGTCGTCACGAGCTTCGTTCCTACTCGCAACGCGCTAGCAGCCCCACGCACTGCGTCTGTGACGGCCACGTTCAGCCAGCCGCTGCGCAACACAGCCAGCACGCAGCAGGCGCTACGCGTTTTCAGCCAACAAGCCGGCGGCAAGAAAGTCGGTACGGCCACGGTTAGCGGCAACACGCTATCCTTTGACCCGAGCACCGACTTTAAGGCGGGCGAAAAAATCACGGCAACTATCACCTCGGCGGTGCAAAGTAGCGGCGGCCAGAACCTAGCCCAGCCCCAGGTTTTTCAGTTTACCGCGGGGGCTACGGGAGGTACTGCTAACTTTTTCAACCAGCAAATCAACCTTTTAGGCAGCAACACCGCGTACCCGGCGCTCGGCGACGTGGATGGCGATGGTGACCTCGACGTGGTCGGCGGTGCGGGCGTGCGTCTGAACACGGATGGCCTAGGTACCTTCGGGGAGAATCAACCCCTGCCGACCCCAGCCGCCTACAGCCTAGCCCTGGGCGACGTGGATGCCGACGGCGACCTGGATTTGCTGACGGTGAATAACAACGCCACAGGCACCGTGAGCGTGCGCCTAAACAACGGTACCGGCACCTTCAGTGGCAGCCAGGAAGTGCCGGTGGGCAACTACCCGGCTAACCTCACCTTAGGCGATGTGGATGGCGACGGCGACCTCGACTTCTTAACGACCAACAATCCGGCCACCAACACCAGCAGCGGCTCCGTGAGCGTACGCCTAAACAATGGCAGCGGCGTTTTCGGCGGCAACCAGGAAATAGTGACTAGTAGCCGAGCCTCCACGGCGCTCGGTGATGTCGACAGTGACGGCGACCTTGACCTAGTGCTAGCCCTCTATAACAGCTCCGCCAACAGCGTAGTGCAAGTCCGCCTCAACGATGGCACGGGCGCATTTGGCACCGGCCCAACGGCCCCCATCGACCCCGCCATTCTTCAGCTGTTGCTAGAGGATATGGACGGCGACGGCGACCTAGATATAGTAGCCGCCCACCTCAACGTTACGACGGGCATACCGGGCCCCATTGCGCAAGGGCGAGTGATTCTGTACCGCAACAACGGCACGGGCACCTTCGCCAGCGGCCAGGCGATAACCGGCCTTTCCAACCCCGGCCGCATCAGCCTCGGCGACCTCGACGGTGACAACGACCTCGACTTGCTGACTACTTATACCGGCTACCGCTTCGACCCGCCGACTATTAGCATAAACCTCAACAACGGCACCGGCACCCTCACGGCCGCCAGCGCCAAGCCCTACAACCCAGGCATCGCCAACACCGTGCTCGGCGACGTGGACAACGACGGCGACCTGGACTTTCTGGCTAGCACCATCTTTTTCAACCAAAACCCGCCCACGCTCACCAGCGTGACGCCAAGTGCCGCGCCGGTTGGCGCCACCGTTGTGCTGCGCGGTAAAGACCTGCGCCAAACGACCAACGTGGCCCTCAACGGCGTAGCGGTACCCGGCTTTGTGATAAACTCCGATGCCCAGCTCACCTTCACCGTGCCTACTTATGCCACTTCTGGCTCCGTGGCCGTGGTTACGCCCGTGGGTACTGCCAGCCTAGCTTTCACCGTGGCGTCACCTTCGCTGGCCGTAACGAGCACGCTCCCCGCGCGTAACGCTTTGGCGGCTCCGCTCACCACCGACGTAGGCGCCACCTTCTCGCAGCCGATTCGTAATAATGCCGCTGGCCTAGGTTCGCTCAAGGTGTTCAGCCAACAAGCCGGTGGCCTGAAAGCAGGCATGCTGCTGATCAGCAACAGCTTGCTGCTGTTCAACCCCACCTCCGATTTCAAGCCCGGCGAAACCGTGGCGGCGACCATCACGCGCGCCGTGGAAGGTCGCAACGACGAGCGCCTAAGTGCTGGGCAGGTGTTTCAGTTTACCACGACTACGGCGCCCAGCTCGGCCTTGTTCAGCAGCGCTCCTGCGGTATCACTTACCAATCCCTACAGTGGCACGCTGGGCGATATGAACGGCGACGGCGCCCTTGACTTGGTTACCACCGACAACCTGAGCGGCACCATAAACATTCGCGTGCGGCTGAATGCAGGCAATGGCACCTTCACCAATGGCCAACTGATTACCTTCCCCGAGACGTCTTACCTGAGCCAGACGAACACCATGCTCGGCGACCTGGACGCGGATGGCGACCTTGACTTAATAACCTCCAGTGGCGTGTACCGAAACACCAACGGCGTACTAGCTAGCTCACCCACGGGCGACCCCGGCAGCGTTGCCCTCGGCGACGTGGATGCCGACGGCGACCTCGACCTGATTGCCTCTAGCCTTGCGGCCGTCACGATACCGGGGCCCATCACCAACACGATTCGCACGGCGCTGGTGCGCCTCAATAACGGCAACGGTACCTTCACCCAAACCCAGCAGCTCACGGTGGGCAGCAGCGACAACAGCCCGCCTACCTTCGCACTGCTGAAAGACGTGAACAATGACGGGGCCCTCGATTTGCTCATCTCCAGCACCGCTGCCAACCCTATCACCACCGTGCTGCACCTGAACAATGGCTTCGGCACCTTCGACCCGAGCGGCCGGCAGTTGCCCGTCGCCAATCCGATTGTAGGCGACGTGGACGGCGACGGCGACCTGGATCTGGTGGGCACAGCCAACGGCACGCCTACCATTCTGCTCAACGATGGCCGCGGCAACTTCGGTAGCGGTCCGGCCGTGAACCTAGGTGCCGGCTTCACACCTTCCGCCCTGGGCGACGTGGACGGCGACGGCGACCTCGATTTATTTGTGGTGAGCCCTACGCAGGCCGGCATCCGCCTGGGCGATGGCGCGGGCAACTTCGGCGGAGCGCTCAACTTCTCCTTGAACGCCAGCCCCCGCACCCTCACCACCGGCGACCTCGACGGCGACGGCACCCTAGATTTTGTAGCGCTCGGCTTCAACAGCGCCAATAGCAACGGTACCGCAAGCGTGTACTTAAACAACCACGTCATTCCGACGGCCGTGCTGCCGGCGCACCTAGCCGGGCAGATTAGCTTGTACCCTAACCCGGCACGTACGATGGTGCAGCTCCGCCTACCCGCCGCCCTAGTGACGCAAGCCTTCCAGCTGCAACTCCAGAACACGCTGGGACAAGTGGTGCTAGAGCAAACCCTGCCGGGCAAGCTAGCTACGGAGCTAGCGCTGCCGCAGTTACCCGCGGGCGTGTACAACGTGCGCCTCACAACTAGCGAAGGCACTGTTACCAAGCGCCTGCTACTCGAATAACAGCCTAGCTAGGCCGCAACCCAACGGCAATTATTTCAACAAAAAGGGCCGACCATTATGGTCGGCCCTTTTTGTTGATAAGGCATGCTTGCTACAGCCCAGCTTACTCTATGATCTTCAACTATATAAGGACAAAATTTTCTTCTTAAAAGCTTTGTAACTAAACCCATTATTTATTGGATTACGGCCTGAAGCAGCTTACCTTTTCTTAGGCTTCAGACGGGAGGATAGGTGCAGTTGTAAAGAGGTCAGTTATACTTTCTTTCCACCCATATTTCTGTTCTGCTTATGCTATTTTCCTTTATTCCTTTATCCCGCCCGGCCGTTTTTCGGCTCGTTCCTTGGGCTACCCGCTTAGCCAGTGCCGGCTTAGTCATGGTAGCGCAGGCCGGCGCTGTTTACGGCCAAGCCCCCACCTTAACGGCTTTGTCGCCGGCGCGCAATGCCACGGCCGCGCCGCGCACCACGAGCGTTGCCGTCACGTTCAGCCAGTCCCTGAGCAACTCGCCCGGTACCCAGCAGGCTATCAAGGTGTTCAGCCAGCAGGCCGAGGGCAAAAAGGCAGGCACCGGCGTTGTCAGCGGCAACACGCTCACATTTGCGCCCACTAAGGCTTTCCGGGCCGGCGAAACCGTTTTCGCCACCATCACGTCGGCGGCGCAAAGCAGCAGCGGCCAGAACCTAGCCTCGCCTCAGGTGTACCAGTTCACGACGGCCACGGCGCCGAGTACGGGCATTTTCTACAGCACGGGCCAGCCTTTCGCGTCGAGCACGGGCAACACGGCCTACAACGTGGTGCCAGCCGACGTCGACGCTGATGGTGACCTCGACTTGGTGACCAGCGCCGGGGTGCGCCTGAACAATGGCCTAGGTAGCTTCGGGGAGGCACAGGCGCTGCCCGTAAGCGCGGCCACGGCCCTCACGCTCGGCGACGTGGACAGCGACGGCGACCTTGATTTGCTGGCGGTCGGCTCCGGCAGCAGCAACACGGTGAGCGTGCGCTTGAACAATGGCAGCGGCACCTTTAGCGGCAGCCAAGAAGTGGGCGTTGGCAGCTACTGCGTTGCCATTACCCTCGGCGACGTCGACGCAGATGGCGACCTGGATTTAGTGACGACCAACAACCTCTCCGCCGATGCCTCGACCAACGGCAGCGTGAGCGTGCGCTTGAACAACGGCAGCGGCACGTTCGGCGGCGGTCAGGAAATTGCCACCAGTCCGCGCCCGACCACTGTGCTCGGCGATGTAGACAACGACGGCGACCTGGACCTAGTCGTGGCAACCTACGGCACAGGCGCCGTGAGCGTGCGCCGCAACAATGGCCTAGGCAGCCTCGGCAGCGGCCAAGAACTGGTTGGGACGGCGGGCGCATACCAACTGCTACTCGGCGACGTAGACCGCGACGGGGACCTAGATTTGCTTTCGGCCAACGCCCAGCCCGTGCCTGGCACCACCTTCAACACGGGCCAGCTCTACCTCTACCGCAACGACGGCGCGGGCACCCTCGGGGCGGGCGAATACCTGACCGGCAACGATAACCCCGGCTACGCCAGCCTCGGCGACCTAGACGGCGACGGCGACCTGGATTTGCTGACGACCAATGCGGGTTTCCGACTTGTTTCGGGAGGCGTGCGCACGCTCTTAAACGATGGCACCGGCAAGTTTACGGCGGGCGTTTACACCTCCAACAGTGGCCAGTTTGAATATAGCATCGGCTCTGTCATTATCGACTTCGACAACGACGGCGACCTAGATTACCTGATCAACAACTTCGGCTCTCTGACCGCGGCGACGAACCAGGGTGTGCCCACCATCGCCGCTCTCACCCCGACGGCGGGGCCAGTGGGCACTACTATTATCATCACCGGCACCAACTTCTTGCGCACCACCAGCGTGACCCTGAACGGCGTGCCACTGGCGAGCTTCACCGTTAACTCGGCCACGCAAATCACTGTTATCGTGCCCCTGGGCGCTACTTCCGGCCCGTTGGTCGTCTCGACGCCAGTGGGCAACGCTAGTGCGCCGTTCACCGTCACGCCTGCTTCCTCGCTGGCCGTCACGGCGCTTCTGCCAGTGCGTAATGCTCTAGCGGCCCCGCGCGCCACCGACGTCGCCGCGACGTTCAACCAACCCCTGGGTACCGGTGCCGCCACCCTAGGTGCCCTCAAGGTATTCAGCCAGCAGGCCGGGGGACTCAAAGCGGGCGTTGCCACCATCAGCGGCAACACGCTGCGCTTCAACCCCAGCCAGGACTTTAAGCCCGGCGAAACGGTGTACGCCAGCGTCACGCGGGCCGCGCAAAACAGCAGCGGCGCCACCCTGACCGTGCCGCAGGTATTTCAGTTTACCACCGCTACCACGCCCAGCACCGCGCAATTTACTACCGCCCCCGACCTCGCCCTGACCACTCCCTACTACCTAGCCCTGGGCGACCTGGACGGTGACGGCGACCTCGACCTAGTTTCGGCGGGGGCTGATACGCGCGTGCTTATCCGGCTGAATACGGGCAACGGCACCTTCACCAACGGCCAAGAACTAACGCCCGCAACAGGCAACCTTCGCATTCTGCTGGGGGATATGGATGGCGACGGCGACCTGGATGTGGTGAGCCAAGAGGGCCTGCGCCTGAACAACGGCAACGCCACTTTTGGCAGCCTGCAACAGCCCCAGCAACCCCAACCCGATACGGGCGGACTCGCGCTGGGCGACGTGGATGGCGACGGCGACCTCGACGTGCTGGCCAACGGGTTCAGTTCGTTTACTAATCCCAACGGCAGCCTCTCCTACAACTTCTATGTGCGGGTGAAGCTGAACAACGGCACCGGCGCCATCAGCGAAGTGCAGCAGGTGCCCGTGGGCTTTGCTTCTACGCAAGTGGTGGCGGGCGACGTGAACAACGACGGCATTCTGGACCTGCTAGCTTCCAGCCCCACCGGCGGCACGGTGAGCGTGCGCCTGGGCACCGGCTTTGGCACCTTCGCCACCAGCGGCGCGGAGCTGAGTGTGTCCACGGTAGACACTAGCGTGCTACAGTTGGCCGACGCCGACAACGACGGCGACCTCGACTTGTTTGCCACTAACACCGGCAGCACCGTCACCGTGCTGCTGAATAACGGTCAAGGCAGCTTCGGCAACCCGCGCTTCGTGAACCTAGGTTCGTATTCCGTCTTCGCGGCCGTGGGCGACGTGGACGGCGACGGCGACCTGGACTTGCTGGCCGGGGGCTTCCCCAACTCGGTGAGCGTGCGCCTGAACGATGGGCTCGGCAACTTCGACGGCACCCAAAACATCACGGTAGGCGATAGTCCGCGCGCCATTGCTGTGGGTGACCTCGACGGTAACGGCACCCTCGACTTCATCACGGCCAATACGCCCAGCGGCGCCGCAGGCTCGGCCAGTGTGCGCCTGAACAGCCAGGTGTTGGCTACGGTACCGGCACAGTTGGCCGGGCAAGTAAGCCTCTACCCCAACCCGGCCCACGGCACCGTACGCTTGCACCTCCCCACGGAACTCGCCGGACCAGGCGTGCAGCTACAGTTGCTGAATGCCTTGGGCCAAGTGGTGTTTCAGCGCCGGCTAAGTGGACAGCTGACCACGGAAGTGCCGCTGCCTCGTCTGCCCGCCGGGACATACACGGTGCAGCTCAGCACGACGCGCGGCCTCGTCCACAAACGCTTGCTAGTGGAGTAAAAAGCTAGGTTTATTTTCCGGCAACGTTTCGCGCAACGGCTAGCTAGTCCACTTCGGAGTAGCTGGCCGTTGCCTTTAGGGCCGCGCATCTACGCTTCGGCTGCGCTAGAAAAGCAGGCGGAAGCTAGGGTAGGCTGCATTTTCTTCGCTTTCAAGCTACTACCTAGGTTTAGCCGTCTGAGGTGTACAAAACACTGTAGGACTATAGATAGATTTATTATTTTTTATCAAACCCTTCGTAAGTTTACGTTGCTACCTCGTGCACAACGGGCCGTATACTGCTCCGCGCTGATTTTCTTCTGCTTATCCCCTCGCTATGTCTCTAGCTGCTACGCTATTATCTCGCTTATGGCCTTCTCTCTCGGGAGCTAGCTTGCTACCGACGGCGCGCATAGGCACCCTGCTACTTCTGGCTAATGCGGCGCATGCACAGGCCCCCACACTAACGAGCGTGTTGCCCGCCCGCAATGCCTGCGCCGCCGCTCGAACCACCAACGTAGCCACTACCTTTAACCAAGCCCTGAGTACGGGCAGCGCTACCCAGCAGGCCCTGAAGGTTTTCAGCCAGCAAGCCGGGGGTAAAAAGGCCGGCGTCGCGACCATCAGTGGCACTACAATCACCTTCGACCCCACTACCGATTTCAAACCCGGCGAAACGGTGCTGGCTACCCTCACGGCGGAGGCTCGCAGCAACAGCGGTGCCGCGGCCACGCCCCACGTTTTTCAGTTTACCGCCGCTACTGCGCCCGCGCCCGGCACCTTCAATGGGGGCTCAGAGGTGCGGCTGCCTACCCTCAACCACTCGCGGCTAGCCCTGGGCGACGTGGATGGCGACGGCGACGTGGATTTTGTAACGACAAATATCAACAACAACAGCGTGAGCGTGCGCCTGAACAACGGCGCGGCCTCTTTCAGCGGTACCCAAGACGTGGCCGTGGGTAACGCCCCCCTCGCTATTGCCCTCGGCGATGTAGACGGCGACGGCGACCTGGATCTGCTGACGGCTAACCTCAGCGCCAACTCCGTGAGCGTGCGCCTAAACAACGGCACGGGCACCTTCAGCGGCACGCAGGAAGTAGCCGTGGGAGTATCGCCACAGGCCTTAACCCTGGGCGACCTCGACGGCGACGGCGACTTAGACCTAGCCGTGGGGGTAACGGGCGACGGTGCCGTGGCCATCCGGCTGAACAATGGCAACGGCATGTTCAGTGGCAGCACGCAGGTAAGCGTGGGCAACCAGCCCGTGGGTGTGGCGCTGGCCGATGTAGACAATGACGGTGACCTAGACTTACTCACGGCCAACTACGACGATATGGGCAGCACGAGCGTGCGCCTGAACAACGGCCTAGGTGCCTTCAGCGGCACGCAGGAAGTAACAGCGGGCTCGCTCGTGCGCGACCTAGCCGTGGGCGACATCGACGCGGATGGAGACCTCGACCTGCTGCTCGTCAACTCCGCCCAGAACAGCACGGTGGAGGTGCGCCTCAACAATGGCACGGGCACCTTCGGCGGCACGCAGACGGTGCCCGTCGGGACCAACGCAGAAACCCTGATGCTAGCCGACGTAGACGGCGACGGCGACCTCGACTTGCTCGCCACGCACCAAGCCTACGCCGATGCCACGGGCTTTCAGGGCAGCAACGGCGTCAGCGTGCACCTCAACAATGGCCTAGGCGCCTTCATCGGTACGCAGGAAATACCACTGGTTCAACCCGTTGGCTACTTCAACAGCCCCCTGGACCTAGCCCTGGGCGACGTAGACGGCGACGGCGACCTTGACCTGTTGACCTCCAACAATAACAATACGGTGAGTGTGCGGCTGAATCAGAACCCAGCAGCGGCTTTCGTCAGCACGACACTGGCCCCTGCGCGCAACGCCCTGACGGCCGCCCGCACCACGCCGGTGAAGCTTACCCTTAATCGGCCGCTGAGCACTGATTCGCCCACGCAAGGCGCCCTGAAGATATTCAGCGCGCAGTCGGGTGGGCAGAAAGCCGGCACCACCGTTGTGAACGGCAACACATTCACCTTCACGCCTACGACGGCCTTCAAACCAGGCGAAACCGTATTTGCTAGCCTCACTGGGTCGGCGCTCGACCCCGCGGGCAACGCCGTAAAGCCAGAGGTGTTTCAGTTCACGGTAGCCACAACGCGCAGCAGCGGGCAGTTCAGCACTGCCCCCGATGTGGCTGTGGGCAATGCACCCGCCAACGTAACGCTGGGCGACGTGAACGGCGACGGCCGCTTGGACATCCTTAGCGCCAACAACGTCAGCAACACCATCAGCGTGCGGCTCAATGCGGGCAATAGTACCTTCACGAGCAGCCAGGAAGTGGCCGTGGGGCCCGGCAACTTACCGGAGCAAGTCGCCCTCGGTGACCTCGACGCCGACGGTGACCTCGATATGGTAATTGCCACCGCCGGTTCGCCCAACACCAGCGGCACCGTGAGCGTGCGGTTCAACAACGGCCAAGGCGTATTCAGCGGTACGGCGGCTTACTTCGTGAGCTACGCGCCGCGTCGCATCGTGCTCGGCGATATCGACGGGGACGGGGACTTGGATTTTGCCACCGCCAACGGCACCGTGGGCACCGTGAACGTGAAGCTGAACGATGGTAAGGGTGTTTTCATCGACGCGCAGCGCCTGAGCTTCAACTCATCTGCCACGGATCTGACCTTGGGCGACCTCGACGCGGACGGCGACCTCGACATGGTCGTCACGACGCCTTTCGCCGGTGGTATAACGATTCTCCGCAACGAAGGCCTAGGGTTATTCAGCACCAGCGGTACCTTGACGGTGCAAGACGCAGGCAGCGTCAGGCTCGGCGACGTGAACGGCGACGGAGCCCTTGACCTGCTTGCGGGCACCAGTGCGGCTGTGAACGTATATCTGAACAACGGCGGCGGCTCATTTACCAGCGGCCAGGTAATCAACGTCAGCGGAGCGTTCTACTCTCTGGCCCTGGGTGACCTCGACGGCGACGGCGACCTAGACCTAGTTGCCTCCAATTACGATTCGAACGCCGCCAGCATCCGCCTCAATAACGGCGCGGGCGTCTTCACCGGCACCTCTACCGTCGCGGGCGGCAATTCGCTCTACGGCGTGGCCCTCGGCGACGTAGATGGGGACGGCACCCTTGACCTCGCTACCGCCAACCGCGGCAGCAACACCGTCAGCGTGCGCCTGAACAACCAAGTGCTCGCCACCGTGCCGGTCCAGCTAGCCGAGCAAATAAGCCTCTACCCCAACCCCGCCCACCAAACCGTGCAGCTGCGCTTGCCCACCGAGCTAGCCCGCCACCGCGTGCAACTGCGCCTAGTCAACACCCTAGGTCAAGTGGTGCTAGAACAGACCCTAGTTGAGCAAGCTGCCCAAGCGGTGCAACTGCCCCAGCTAGCCGCGGGCGTCTATACGGTGCAGCTCGGTACCAGCCAAGGTGTGGTCAACAAACGCTTGCTGGTCCAGTAACTATCTTCAAGCTTCCTAAAAAGAAAGCCGGTCCATCGTGACCGGCTTTTTCGTTTGGGTGTAGCCGTTATTGTCGGCTATGAGAGTGGGGACCAATAGCACATGATGAATAGGTGTTGTATTAATAAAATATGACTATGCTTATAATATTTATCCTTTATCCGGCCTCCTGCGTAGATTGCCGATAATCAACACGTTGCCCGCGGGCAAGCAGCCTCTCTTCCACCTATCATTCTTTCTATTCCAACATCTACATGCCTTTGTTGCCAACGCTTTACCCCAGCCCGCACCTAGCTCGGCTGGGAGGTCAGCTCTCGTGCGCGCTCCTGCTGCTTGCCAGTACGGCCCACGCCCAAGCTCCTACCGTGACGGGTGTGTCGCCGGCTCGCAATGCTCGCTCGGCCCCGCGCACTACGAATGTGGCCGCCACCTTCAACCAAGCCCTCAGCAACACGGCCGCTACGCAAGGTGCGCTGAAGGTTTTCAGTCAACAAGCCGGGGGCAAGAAAACGGGCGTAGCCACGGTGAGCAGTAACACCCTCACCTTCGACCCAGGTGCCGACTTCAAAGCGGGCGAAACTGTATCGGCCACCGTCACGGCAGCAGCGCAGAGTGCTGGTGGCACAGCTAGCACGCCTCATGTTTTTCAATTCACCACGGCGGTTAGCCCAAGCACTGGCACGTTTAGCATCGGTCCTGAGTCGCAGGTGAGCGGGGCAAGCGGCGGCCTGACCACCGTAGGCGATGTAGATAACGACGGCGACCTAGATTTGCTCGCTGCCAACAGCAATAGTACCGTGAGCGTGCGCCTCAACAATGGCAGCGGCACCTTCACTGGTTCGCAGGAAGTGGCAGTGGGCCAGAACCCTTATAACGCCCTGCTACTGGGCGACTTGGATGCCGACGGTGACCTAGATTTGCTAAGCCTAGGTTATGCTTCTCCTTCCAATGTTTCGAGCCTCGCCATTCGCCTCAACAACGGCCAAGGTGGCTTTTCCGGAGGACAAGCAATTGACTTTACATCCTACGTGCGGAACGTAACGCTAGGGGACGTCGACGGCGACGGCGACCTCGACTTGGTCATTTCCAATAGTCTTGTGAACGTCGGCGCCAGCGTCATCATACAGCTCAACAACGGGAATGCTACCTTTAGCACTGGCTCGTCGATAGCGTTAGGTTTTTCCCCTTACAAGTCGTTGCTCGCCGATATAGACAATGACGGGGACCTAGACTTATTGGCCGCTAACTACCAAGATGATGCAATAGCCATTCGGAAGAATGACGGTCGAGGCATCTTTTCGGGTACGCAAGAACTAGTAGCCGGCGGCACCCCCGCCAACACCGTTGTAGGCGACATTGACGGCGACGGTGACGTCGACCTACTCACTACAGGACCTGGGTGGGACCCAGGCGTGCATATCGGCGTCAATGATGGCAGCGGCAACTTCACGCGTGCCCCCAATATCGTACTCGGCATTACTCCCACTGGCGTAGCCTTGCATGATATAGATGGTGACGGCGACCTCGACTTGATTGCCTCGATTTACAACACTGATGCTTTATTTATCCGCCTGAATAATGGCTTGGGTGTATTTTCAGGTAGTGGCTATTTAACGCTTGATTATTCTCCAGGAGGGTACATTCTCCACGATGCAGATGGCGACGGCGACCTAGATATTCTGATACGCAACAACGACAAAGTGCGTATATGGCTCAACCAAGCGGCTGTTTTCACGGCAGCCCCACTTTCGCCCACCCGCAACGCTCGCTCGACCCCGCGCAACACAGATGTTGCAGTAACCTTTACGCAAACCCCAAGCAACACTCCCGCGACGCAGCAGGCCCTGCGCGTATTCAGCCAGCAAGCCGGCGGCAAGAAAGCTGGCACCGCTACGGTCAGCGGCAACAACCTAGCTTTCAATCCTACTTCTGATTTCAAAGCTGGAGAAACTGTCTTCGCTACCGTTACAACGGCAGCGCAAAGCAACACGGGCCAGAGCCTGACGCGCAACGAGGTCTTTCAGTTCACCACGGCGACCAGTCCAAGCGCCGGGCTGTTCACGGCGGGTAGTATCATTCCGGTGGGGAACACCCCCGGCACGGTAGCCTTCGGCGACGTGGATGGCGACGGTGACCTCGACCTAGCTACTTCTAATAACAACAGCACAGGCTCGGTGAGCATTCGGCTTAACACTGGCAACGCTACCTTCACCGGCGGCTCAGAAGTGGCCGTAGGCATCTTGCCGCGCCAAGTGGTATTCGGCGATGTGGATGGCGACGGCGACCTGGACCTACTGACTGTCAACGTGGGCTACACCATCAACTATGCCTCTAGCAAAGTAAGTGTGCGCCTGAACAACGGCACCGGCACCTTCAGCGGTGGTTCAGAAGTCACAATTGGACCGCAGTTCGGAGCAGGTACTGGCACTTCCATCTTCTTAGGCGACATCGACGGCGACAGTGACCTCGACTTTGTGGCAACATCGAATGTGGGCGGCACCGTTGCCGTATGCCGAAATAATGGCACCGGCACGTTCGTCGCTGAGCGCATCATAGTGGGCAATGTGGCCGATAGTGCCGTGCTAGGCGACGTGGACAACGATGGCGACCTAGACTTGCTGGTGAATGAGCCCCCCGGCGGCCGGGTTTATGTTTGCCCGAACGATGGCAATGGTACCTTTACCATTTACAAACAAATCGTGGGTGTAGCGGGACCTGGCTCCTCTTCTGCTACCGGCATCACCCTCGGTGACGTGGATGCGGACGGCGACCTAGATTTGATAGCTGTCGGTAGCCAAACCGTCAGCATTCGGCGCAACGAAGGCGGCATTTTCTACGATGGCCAAGAAGTAGCCGTGAACGGCCAGCCGAATACGGTAGCCTTGGCCGACGTCGATGGCGACGGTGACCTAGACCTGCTCGCCACCACCGCCAACGCCACGGTAAGTGTGCGTCTCAACAGTGGCAATGGCACCTTCAGCGGCAACCAGAACGTGAGTGGCGGATCGTATATCGCCCTGGGAGACCTAGACAACAACGGCACCCTGGACTTTGCCTTCCCGAACGCCGCCAACGCCGCCGTCGCCATCCGCCTGAACAGCCAAGTGCTCGCCACCGTGCCGGCCCAGCTAGCTGAGCAAGTGAGCCTCTATCCCAACCCCGCCCACCAAGTCGTGCAGCTGCGCTTGCCCACCGAGCTAGCGCGCCACCGCGTGCAACTGCGCCTAGTTAACACCCTTGGTCAAGTGGTCCTCGAGCAGACCCTAGTTGGGCAAGCGGCCCAAGCGGTGCAATTACCCAAGCTAGCTGCGGGCGTCTACACTATGCAGCTTAGTACTAGTCAAGGTACTGTCAACAAACGTTTATTGATTGACTAAGCCTGGTTTTATCAATGCATTATAACCAAGCCGGTCCCTAGGGACCGGCTTGGTTATGATAGCCTAGTTTAGCGCAGAACATTTCCCGCTATAACCCAGTCCTGAGTGGGCTAGAAAGCAGCTTATAATTAGTACATGAGGCATTCTGGTAGAGACCATAAAATCATAGAACTATAACGCCATTTTTTATACTCTATTCAGGATATGCGTACACAGCGAGTCGAATGATTTACTATCAATAAACCAGTTCTTCTCCTAAATTTTCTTTCCCCTTCCAACTTCTACATGCCCTTATCTTCTACGTTTTTTCTGCGCCCTGGCCGGGCTAAGCTAGGGTACAGGCTTCCGCGCGTGTTGCACGTGGGGGCGATGCTATTCTTGGCGGGTGCGGCCCACGCGCAAGCTCCTACTGTGGCCACTGTGTCACCCAAACGCAATGACAACTCGGCTCCGCGTGCTACCAACGTAGCCGTAAGTTTCAGCCAAGCGCTGAGTAATAATGCCAGCACCCAACAGGCCCTGAAGGTGTTCAGCCAGCAGGCCGGCGGCCGAAAAGCGGGCACCGCTACGATCGGTGGCAATACCATAACCTTTGACCCGAGCACCGACTTCAAAGCGGGCGAAACGGTATCCGCCACGATTACGTCGGCAGCTCAAAGTAGCAGCGGTCAGAACTTGGCGCAGCCCCAGGTTTTTCAATTCACCACGGCTACTGCGCCGGCGCTAGGCTCCTTTGTTACCGGAAATCCTATTGCTACCCGGGCCACCCTCGGTTCCGTAGCCTTAGGTGACCTCGACAGCGACGGCGACCTAGATTTTGTTACCTCCGCGGGCAGCCTGCGCCTGAACAACGGCGACGGCAGCTTCAGCACCGGCACTGAGCTCCTGACCGGCGCATTCGACGTAGCGCTGGGCGACGTGGATGGCGACGGTGACCTAGATGTAGTGTCGGCCGTGCGGGCGACGAACAGCACCGTCACGATCCGCCTCAATAACGGCAACGCTACCTTCGCCAACCCCACAACGGTGGGCGTGGGAGTAGCCGCTTACCAGGTAGCTCTAGGTGATATTGACGGCGACGGTGACCTGGATATGTTAGTGGGTATTTCCACCGGCGTGAACGTGCGCCTCAATGACGGCACGGGCAATTTCAGCGTCGGTACCGACGTAGCGGCCGGCACCATCCAGTACGTGATTCGCCTAGGCGACTTGGACAACGACGGCGACCTGGACTATGTTACCCAAACGGGCGCTTGGCTCAACAACGGCAAAGGCGTCTTCAGCCGCGGCCAAGTCATTCCCAGCAGTGGCTATCTGGGCCTAGGTGATGTGGATGACGACGGCGACCTAGACCTCGTGCTGACACCTAACAACAACGACTTAAGCGTTTTGCTTAACAATGGCAGCGCCAGCTTCTCGGCGGGGCAAGTGATACCTAATGCTGGCATAGCACCCACTATCGCCTTGGGTGATGTGGATGGCGACGGCGACTTGGACTTTCTAGCAACCAGTCTGGGCACGCAACTGGTGAACCTGCGACTCAATAATGGCAGCGGCACCTTCAGCGCCGCGCAAGACGTGACGGGCTACGCTCCATCGGACATTCTCAACCTCCCCCTAGGTGACCTGGATGGCAATGGCACCCTCGACTTTGTGACGGGCTACTCCAACCAGAACACCGTGAATGTGCACCTGAACCAGTAGACGGCGGCGGCCGTTCCGGTTGTCACGTCGCTCACGCCGGCCCGCAACGCCCGCTCGGCCCCGCGCTCGACCAATGTGGCCGTCTCCTACAGTCGCCCCCTGATCGATAATATCAGTACCCGCTATGCCTTAAATGTATTCAGCCAGCAAGCGGGCGGCCGAAAACCGGGTGCTGCCACGGTGAGCGGCAACACGCTTACCTATGACCCAACTACGGACTTTAAAGCCGGGGAAACGGTATTTGCCACCGTTGCGGGCGTCCAGAGCAGCAATGCCTCGGCGGCCCGCCTCGTTTTCCAATTTACCACGGCCGTTAACCCGAGTTCGGGTACCTTCAGCGGCGGCTCGGAGGTTGCCGTTAGAGGCACCACGTTTGGCAACAGTGTCGGTCAGGCCGTCGGCGACGTAGATAACGATGGCGACCTCGACCTGGTAGCGGTCAATAGTGAAGCCAATACCGTGAGTGTGCGCCTGAACAATGGCAGCGCTACCTTCAGCGGCACGCAGGAAGTGGCCGTGGGCAGCGTACCCTATGCCGTGGCGTTGGCGGATGTGGATGGCGATGGAGACCTAGACTTATTGGCGGTAAACAATGGCACTGCTGCTACCAATTATGCCAGCACCGTAAGTGTGCGCCTGAACATCAGCGGCACCTTCACCGGCACGCAGGAAGTGAGTGTTGGGGCTGCCGCGCGCGACATAACCGTAGGTGATGTGGATGGCGACGGCGACCTCGACTTTATTACGCCCAGCAACCCTACCAATGCGCAAAGCACCGTGAGCGTGCGCCTGAACAACGGACAAGGCACCTTCAGTGGCACGCAGCAAGTGTCGGCCCTTGACGCTTACGCAACCCTGCTGGCCGACGTAGATAGTGACGGCGACCTCGATATATTGGCCGCTGGCTATAACAGCAACGCTACCTCTAGCTTTGTAGCAGTGCGCCTAAATGATGGCGCCGGTAATTTCAGCGGCGCGGCGAGTGTAGTAGCAGGGGTTGGACCGTTCGGCATTGCCACAGGCGACATCGATGGCGACGGCGACCTTGACTTGCTGGCCACCGGCTCGTCGCCGAATGATGGGGTGCAGGTGCGTCTCAACAACGGACAAGGCACCTTCAGCAACGGCCAGAGCGTGGTGGCCGGTGTAAACGGCCCGCCGGTTGGCATTGCCCTCGGCGACGTGGACGGCGACGGCGACCTGGACCTGGCTACGTCCAACAACAACGACCCTAGCCTAAGCGTGCGCCTAAACAATGGCAACGGCACCTTCGCCGGCAGCCCCAACGTGAACCCAGGCAGCTATGTGCGCGGCATCACGCTTGCGGACGTCGACAACGACGGCGACCTCGATATTCTGGCGCGCTATGCTAACAGCAATGCCGTGAGTATTCGCCTCAATCAGCCAACAGCCCTAGCTCTGACGGCACTTTCGCCGGCGCGCAACGCCCGCTCGGCATCCCTCAGTACCGATGTAGCTGTCACGTTCAATCAAGCTATCAGTACCACAGCGAGCACCCAACAGGCCCTAAAAGTCTTCAGCCAACAGGCTGGCGGCAAGAAAGCGGGTATCGCGGCGGTGAGTGGCAGCACTCTGTCTTTCAACCCGAATACGGATTTCAAGGCCGGCGAAACTGTCTTCGCCACCGTCACGACGGCGGCACAGAGCAGCGCCACGCAGAACCTAGCTAGGCCACAGGTATTTCAGTTTACGACGGCGACCAGCCCAAGCTCTGGTTTATTCTCGGCGGGCAGCTTGGTATCGGTGGGGGCCAACCCTAGCACCGTCGCCCTAGGTGACGTGGACGGCGACGGGGACCTGGACCTGGCTACGTCCAACAATAACAGCACGGGCTCGGTGAGCATCCGCCTCAATAACGGCAACGCCACTTACAGCAACGGCTCGGAAGTAGCCGTGGGCATTCAGCCGCGCCAAGTGGTATTCGGCGACGTAGACGGCGACGGCGACCTGGACCTACTTACCGTTAACCTAGGCACTACTGCCTACAACAGCACGGTGAGTGTGCGCCTCAATAATGGCACGGGCAGCTTCAGCGGCGGCACCGAAGTATCGTTGGCCAATCAGTTTGGCGGCACCGCTTTGGGCGGCACTGCTATCGTGCTGGGTGATCTGGACGGCGACAGCGACCTGGACTTTGTAGCGACGACGGGCACGAACGCCGTAGCGGTTCGCTTGAATAATGGCAACGGCACTTTCACGATTGGTCTGAATGCAACCATGGGATATGTGCTCATCAGTCCAGCCCTGGGCGATGTGGACGGCGATGGTGACTTGGACCTGCTGGTGAATGAGCCGCCCGGTGGCGTCGTTTATGTCTTCCTCAACAATGGCGATGGCTCCTTTGCCAACTCCAGCCAAACCGTAGATGTAGCCGGTGCGAGTTTCTCTACTCCGAACAGCATCACCCTGGGCGATATTGATGGCGATGGTGACCTAGATTTACTTGCTATTGGTAACCAAACCGTTAGTGTACGAACCAACAATGGTGGCACTTTCAGCGGCACACAGCAAGTAGCCGTGAACGGCAGACCCATCGCCGTAGCCCTAGCCGACATCGATGGTGACACAGATCTGGATCTACTCGCCTCCACGGATAACGCCACGGTGAGTGTGCGCCTGAACAATGGCAGCGGCGCCTTCAGCGGCAACCAGAATGTGAGCGGCGGCAGCTACATCGCCCTAGGTGACCTAGACAATAATGGCACCGTCGACTTTGCCTTCCCGAACGCCGCCAACGCCGCCGTCGCCATCCGCCTGAACAGCCAAGTGCTCGCCACCGTGCCGGCCCAGTTGGTGGAACAGGTAAGCCTCTACCCTAATCCGGCGCATGCGTCCGTTTACCTGCGCTTACCTATTGAGCTAGCGCGCCAAAGCATACAGCTGCAAGTACTCAACACCCTAGGTCAAGTGGTACTGGAACAAAAGGTAGCAGCGCAATCCACTTTGGAAGTGCACTTGCCTAAGCTAGCGGCTGGCGTCTATAACGTGCGGTTGGGCACCAGCCAAGGCGTTGTGAATAAGCGCTTGCTGATTAACTAACAGCTATTATCTACTGCTCTTTAAAATAAAAGCCGGCTCCTTCGTGGAAGGAGCCGGCTTTTATTTTCCAGCTAAACCTAGCTTGTACTAGGGGCGACGGTTCACGGCATTCAGGTCTTCGAAAGCCTGCTTCAGACGAGCCGAGAAGGTTTCTTCGCCTTTGCGCAGCCACACGCGGGGGTCGTAGTACTTCTTGTTGGGCGAATCGGCGCCGGTGGGGTTGCCGATCTGGCCTTGCAGGAAGCCTTCGTTTTTCACGTAGTAGTCTTTGATGCCTTCCCACAGTGCCCACTGCAAGTCGGTGTCGAGGTTCATTTTGATGGCACCATAGCTGATAGCCTCGCGGATTTCTTCGCGGCTAGAGCCCGAACCACCATGGAACACGAAGTTCACTGGCTGCGGACCCGTGCCGAAGTGCTCCTGCACGTAGTCCTGCGAGTTCTTCAGGATGATGGGTTGCAGCTTCACATTGCCGGGCTTGTACACGCCGTGCACGTTGCCGAACGCAGCGGCCACCGTGAAGTTGGGGCTTACCGAGCTCAGCTCCTTATAAGCGTACGCTACTTCCGAAGGCTGGGTGTAGAGCTTAGAGCTGTCTACGTCGGAGTTATCGACGCCGTCTTCCTCGCCACCCGTTACGCCTAGCTCGATTTCGAGCGTCATGCCTAGCTTAGCCATGCGCTCCAGGTAGCGCTTGCAGATTTCGATGTTCTCCTCAATAGGCTCCTCCGACAAATCGAGCATGTGGGAGCTGTAGAGGGGCTGGCCGTGCTGGGCGTAGTACTTCTCACCCGCGTCGAGCAGGCCGTCGATCCAGGTCAGGAGCTTCTTAGCGGCGTGGTCGGTGTGTAGCACCACGGGCACGTCGTAGAGGGCAGCCATTTCGTGCACGTGCTTGGCACCCGAAATTGCGCCGGCAATGCTAGCCCGCTGGTCGCCGTTCGGAATTGATTTGCCCGCGTAGAACTGCGCACCACCGTTCGAGAACTGCACCATCACCGGAGAGTTCACTGCCTTGGCAGTTTCCAGCACCGCATTCACGGTGTTGGTGCCCGTCACGTTAACGGCCGGCATGGCGAAAGCATTGGCCTTAGCATATTGGAAAAGCGACGCGAGTTCATCGCCGTACAGGACGCCAGCGCGCAGGCTGGTCAGGGTTTGTGCTTCCATAAAAGTCAGGAAAACGGGAAATATGAACGGTTGATAGAAACCGAAAAAACAAGGCGGCCCGACTGGCCGACGGCTTGCTACCAGCAGCAAGCAACTGGTAGCGCCCAGGGCCGAAGATAGGAAACGGACTTGGTTAAACTACCTAGCTAGGCTCGCGCAGAGGCTAGAAACTGCGGGCCAATTTATCCTTTTCCTAGGTACAAACGCCTATTGCGAGGGAATCGTGCAGCAGGACGACCGCCGGCTTGGCTACCGCCGGCCCAAGTAGCGGCTCGTTTCAGACAACGCTTTTACCAGTTGAAGCATCTTTCCGCTCAGTTCGTCCGGTTTGCCTTTGTTCAGGCATCGGCTTCCTGCAACTTCAAGCCCGACGAAAAGTTCTGTTTTTCGTCACTCGTCCTTCACACCTGCTGCCTACGCTATGAACGCAACTGCCACGTCTTCTCCTGTTCGCCCTATTCTCCTTTTAGCCCGCTTGCTAGCTTGGTGGAAAATCTGGAGCCGCGAGTGGGAACCTAGCCTCTTTTTAGAAGCTCCTCATGCCCTGCCTTCGGCCAAGCTGCGCAAGCAACGGCTGTTCATCACCTGCCTCTTCTGGCTGCATACCAGCATTTGCATCGTAATTTTGGTGCTGGGCTGGCTCTACTTGTAAGCTAGGTTTTCTAGTAGAGTAGCGCTAGCTTACTGCGCTGTAATTTCCAGCACGTGGCTCGTCAGCGCCGCGGCGCTGGCGGTGGAAGCTAGCACGCCCACCTTCATCAGAAAGTCGCCGGAGTAGGTTTGGCCGTTTTCGGGGATGTTTGATTTGGCGCCGGGCATGAGGTTGATTTCCTGCACGCGGTACTGACGGCTTGGGTCGAGGCCTTGCAGGCGCACGCGGCCGTACTCCTCGCCGAAGCGCGGGCGCAAGGTGTAGGCAAACACGACGGCTTGGCTGCGGCTTTCGTTTACGTACTGCACCACGGCGCGGCTCGTTTCGAGCGGCGACACCAGTCGGTACAAGTCGCCATGCCAAATGACGTCGCTCAGTCGCTTATATTCCTTCACGGCTTGCTGACTGAACTGCAGCTCCTGAGGCGTAAACTCTTCTACCCGAATGTCATAGCCGAGGCGCCCCATCATGGCCACGTCAGTGCGAAACTTTAGGCTCTGCTGCTTATTCCACGACGTAACGTGCGCTGATACAGCAATGGAAGGAAAGAAATACGAGTAATTCCACTGGATAAACACCCGCTCCAAGGCGTCGGTGTTGTCAGAAGCCCAAAACTCGGTGAAGTAGGGCAGCGCGCCATAGTCGACGCGGCCACCGCCACCCGAGCACAGCATCACGGGCACGTGCGGATACTTGCGGCGCATCCGCTCAAACACCTTGTAGAGCCCATGCACGTAGTCGATGTAGAGGTTCGACTGCTTGTTTTTGAGGTAAGGTGAGAAGGCGTTCGTAATCATGCGGTTGCTGTCCCACTTGATGTACCCTAGGGTCGGATTCTTGGTAAACAGCTCATCGACCACGCCGAACACGAAATCCTGCATTTTGGGGTTCGTGAGGTCGAGCACGAGCTGGTTGCGGTAGTAGTGCTCCTCGCGATTGGGCAGCTTCAAGATCCAGTCGGGGTGCTTTTCGTACAGCTCGCTCTTAGGGTTCACCATTTCGGGCTCAATCCAGATACCGAACTTCACGCCGTTCTGGGTGGCCGTTTGCACCAAGTGGCCTAGGCCGTTTGGTAGCTTCGACTTGGTTTCCTGCCAATCGCCGAGGCCCGCGTTGTCGTTGCTGCGGGGGTATTTGTTGCCAAACCAGCCATCATCCAGCAGAAACAGGTCAACCCCCAGTTTCGATGCGTCGCCGATGAGGGCGTCGAGCTTCTGCTCGTTGAAGTCGAAGAAGGTGGCCTCCCAGTTGTTGAGCAGCGTGAGGCGCGACTTAGTGCCGTCGAGCACGCCATATTGCCGGGCCCAACGGTGCAGGTTGCGGCTCGCCAAGTTTTTGCCCTGGTGGCTGTAGGTAAAGATGAACGCGGGCGTCTCAAACGGCTGATTCGGCGCCAACTGGTACTCCGACGCGTACGGATTCATGCCCGACAACACCCGCAGCGCGTTGTGCTCATCCAGCTCAAACGACAACTGAAAATTGCCTGACCAAGCTAGGGTCCCCAAAATCAGCTCGCCTTCCGTTTCCGTAGCTTGCTTATCGAGGGCGAGCATAAAGTGCGGTGCCTGATACATGTGGGCCCGCGTACCTAGCTTGCTATCAATTACTTTGATGCCGCTAGTCAGCTCTGCCTCATGGGGGCGCATTTCTTCGGCCCAGTCGCCGTGAAACTGTGTGAGCCAGTAGTGCGGGGCCTCGAAGTGCAGCATGGCCGAGGCAAAACGGCTCAGTACCACGGGCTTTTTCTCGCGGTGCTGCACCACCATCCAGGTTTTCAGCACGTCTTCGCCGGCGTAGGCGCTGAAGTGCAGCGTCACTTCCACTGGGTACTTGGGGTCTTGCAGTACGATGGCCGTGTGCGTCTGGCCGTTGGCTTCCGCGTCGGTGGTGTGGCGCACGTAGCGCAGCTCTAGCGAGAGGTTTCCGTCGTTGTGCACCATTCGGATGGCGGGCTCAAATAGATCGTTGAGGCCCGCAGGCACGTAGGCCTCGTGGCTGCCCGTTGGCAGGCGCTGGTAGTCAGCCGCTTGCCCTAGCTTATCACCGAAGTAGGTTTGATAGAGCCGCTCCTTCTCTCCTACCGACAAGATCAGCGTAGTGTTCTTGGTTTCAATGCGAATCTGCTTTCCGGCTTGCGCTAGGGCTGCTACCGTGCTGGTAAGCAGCAGGCAGAAACAGAGGAGTACGTTTTTGGTCATAGAGCGGGCGGGAATAGCTAGGGTCAGCGGATGGGGCAGCAAAACAAAAGCTGCCCTTTCAGGCAGCTTCGCAATGTACTTAACTTGTTGACGATTGTAGAGACGCATACTTGCGTCTCGTCGTTGCTGATGTTGTTTGCCTAGGTTGTTCTAGCGTTGTCGTTCAACGGGGAGACGCAAGTATGCGTCTCTACATCGTTCTGCGGTCAGCAACAAAGAGGTAGAGATGCTTCGACAAGCTCAGCATGACCGCTTTTCCATTCATTAGCAACATGGCCTAGGCTACTACGTTTGCCGCCGCCACGGCTTTAAAGGCCTCTTTCGGCGCTTCGCAGGTTGGGCAGCAATAGCTAGCAATGGCTTCAAATGGTGTACCTGGCGCCACCCCATTCAACTCATCACCATAGGTTTGGTCGTAGATGGTGAAGCAGTGCGTACACTGGTAAAGCGTGGGGACTACTGGTTTTTCGGCGGGCTCGGCGGCGGGTTCTTCCGCGTAGAAGGTACCTAGGCCTAGGTCCTCGCTTGTTTGCAGTTCGTAGAACTGGTTGCAGAGCTGAATCAGATACCAGCTCAAACTTTCACGGTTTACCTTCTGTCGGAAGCTGATGAAATCCTTGGAGTTGGGGTTGAAATCGCGCGTGTGTAGGATCTCAAACTGCTCTTCTCGCAACCCAATCTGGTTTGCATTGTGCTGTTGCGACCGAATGACGATGGAGCCAAACAGCCCCGTCTTGGGCTGGGTTTTGATGGCAAAGCACAGGTGAAACGTGCGCACATCTTCCTCGTTGAACTGCCGCACCAACTCATGCTTGAGCGCTAAGCCATGCTCACACAGGTCTTCCACTTGCCAGTTCAGTTCGTTGGCCGCGTGCCGCACGTTGATGCGGTGTTTGCAAAGTGCCGTGTCCCACAAGCCCCGGTCAGCTAGCTCTATCCCTTTGACGATGATGGACTTCCACGGCGTAGTGTACAGCTGCCCAATGCGCGTTTTCAGGCAGATTTTGCACAAGTCCTTCAAGAAGGATATCGAGAACAGCTCATCGCGCCGGTAGATGCCGAGCCACAGCTTGTTGCCGTAGCGGTTGAAGCCTTCGTAGTACGGCAGCGTAAACGCCGGCACCTTCAGCGGCGCCGTGATGGGTTGCAACACGAAGCTGCCGCTAGCGGAACTCACCAGCCCGTAGAGCAACGCGCCATCGGCCGCGGGCTGGTCGTAAAACTTGTCTTTGTGGGCAAAAATCACTCGCTCGATGGCGCTGCTGAGGCTAGGTATGTCCTCGGAATACACCAGTGAAGGCCAGCAATATAGACTGTTCGTCTTCGGGAAGCGCACATACAGGTACCAGTAGTTGTTGGTATCCGAAGCAATGAAGTTCAGGTTTCCCGAAAAGAAGGGAATGAATGTCTGGTTGTTATCAATGAGGTTGATCTTCAGCTGCGGCCGGTAATCAAACAAGTCCAGAATGTCCTTGTACACGCCCTCCCGCAACCAATTGGCGTGCTCAAACACGTCCTCCGTCACGTAGGAGCTGACGATATTCGGGTTCACATCGGCGCTCAACTCGTAGATGATATCGGCCGAAGCTAGCTGCTGTTGCAAGCTGCGCTTCTTCTCATCGGCCACGGTAAACAGAATCTGCTGCCGATTGCCGAATTGGATGTGCTCCACATCGGCGCTTTCGGCTGCGTCGAGGATAGCAAGTAAGTCCCCCGCCGATACAATGCCGCCGGGCAAGTTGATTTTGATGATGTGGGTTTTCGGTGGCATTGGGCAGTTAGTTTGACTTATCTCCTTATTTGAGCTAGGATTAACAACTCCCCTCCTTTTTTCAAGGAGGGGTTGGGGGTGGTTCAGCTAGAGTTAGAAAACTAAAGCTAGCTTGTTGTTCAACGACAAGGGACCACCCCCAACCCCTCCTTGAAAAAAGGAGGGGAGCTTCGTTCTAGACCTCGCTTTCTACAGCACTTCCAGCGTCAGCAGGCTTTCTTCCAAGATCTGTTTCACCTCCGGCCGGCAGGAGCCGCAGCCGGTGCCGGCGCCCGTAGTAGCACACAGTTCCTTCAGATCCGTGCAGCCGGCAGCTATTTTCTGGCGGATGTTGTCGCGGCCGACGCTGTTGCAACTGCACACGAGCTTGCCGAGTACGGGTTCGGCTTTGGCGCCGCTGCGCAGGAGTTGCAGGCGCTTCTCCCCTAGCTCAATCTTGCCCGCAATCAGCTCGCGGAACTCCTGGAACTCGCTTTTATCGCCGATGAGGATGGCGCCCACGAGGCGGTCTTGGTGGATGATGCACTTCTTGTAATAGCGCTTGGCCTTGTCCATGAACACAATCTCCTCGTACTGCTCTGGGTTGGGTGCCTCAGGCAAGCCGATGCTGCACAGGTCGAAGCCGTGGATTTTGATGATGTTCATGAAGGTGCTGCCGCCGTAGTAGCTGGCAATGTCGCCGCTGAGGTAGCGGGCTACCACGTCGGCTTGCTGCTCGGCGGCGGCCGTGATGCCGTAGAGCGTGCCTTCAAACTCGGCTATTTCGCCGAGGGCGTACACGCTCGGGTCGCTGGTTTGCAGGCGCTCATTCACCACCACGCCGCGCCGACACACCAGGCCACTTTCGCGGGCTAGCTCCAGGTTGGGCACCGTGCCGATGGCCATAATCAGGGCGTCGCAGTCGATGCGGCGGCCGCTTTTCAGGCCCACGCCGGTAAGGCGGGAGCGGCCGTAGTACAGTTCCACTTCGTCGTTGAAGTACAGGTCGCAGCCTTGGTCCACCATTTCCTCCTGCAACAACTGGCTACCTAGGGCGTCGAGCTGGCGGTCGAGGAAGCGGGAAATGCGCTGGATGATGGTGACGCGCGTGCCGATTTCACGCAACGAAGCCGCCATTTCCAAACCTAGCAAACCGCCCCCGACAATGACTACGTGGGCATTTTCCGGGAGGTGGTTTTTGAAGTTATCGGCGTCGGTGCGACTGCGCATGCTGAAAATGCCCGGCAATGAGGGCACGTGCTTGGGCACGGCGGCGCGGCTGCCGGTGGCCATTATTAGCACGTCGTAGTCGGTGCGCTGGCCGCGTGAGTCGATGACAAACTTGTTTTCGCGGTCGACGTGCTCCACGCTCACACCCCGGAGCAGCCGGATATTGTAGCTAGGCTCCTCGTGGTCCTGCATCTTCACCAGCCGCTCCCAGCCCTGGTGCCCGCTGATGTAGTCGGGCAGCATTACGCGGTTGTAGAACGGGAATTCTTCCTTGCTGAAGATGGTGATTTCGTCGTCCTGGTTCAGCTCGCGGTATGATTTCACGAAGCCATACGCCCCAGCGCCGGCGCCAATGACCACAATGCGCTGGAACGGCTTGCGGTATTTCTCCACTCGCACCGCGCAGTACTTGAAATCGGGCTCCTTGGAAATCGGGTCGAGAGCGCCGCTGGTCACGTTGTTGGCGCGGTTCAGGTCGTTACCCAGAATCTTGCCCCAGTGCATGGGCAGGAACACCACACCCGGCTTGATGTTGCTGGTGAGCCTAGCTTGCACACGCACCTTCCCGCGCCGCGACTCCACCTCCACCAAGTCATTCTCCACGATGCCGAGGCGCGGCGCATCCTGCGGATGAATCTCCAAGAACGCCTGCGAAATGTGCTTTTTGAGCTTGTTGACCTTGCCCGTTTTGCTCATCGTGTGCCACTGGTCGCGGATGCGGCCGGTGGTCAGGATGAAGGGGAAGTCCTCGTCCGGCTCCTCGCTGCGAAAAGCAACGGGCGTGGCGTGAATGATGGCTTTAGTAGACGGCGTATAGAAGACACTGTCGGCAAAAAGGCGGGGCGTACCTAGGTCGCTTTGACCCACTTTGTACGGCCACTGCACCGATCCTTTCTCCTGCAACACGCTGTAGCTCAAACCCGAAATATCGAGATTAGTACCAGCCGTCAAGCGGGCGTGTTCGCGGTAGATGGCGGCGGGCGAGCTATAGTCGAAGCCGGAGTAGCCCATGATGCGGGCAAAGCGGCAGATGATTTCCGCGTCGGGTAGAGCTTCACCGGGGGCATCCACCACTTTCGCGAGGTGACTGATGCGCCGCTCGGAGTTGGTCATGGTGCCCTCCTTTTCGGCCCAAGCGGCAGCGGGCAGAATGACGTCGGCGTAGGCTAGGGTTTCGGGCTTGTTGCTGATGTCTTGCACCACCACAAACTTGGCTTTCTTCAACGCCTCTTCCGCCAGCCGCACGTTCGGCAAGCTGGTTAGCGGATTGGTGCAGATAATCCAGATAGCCTTCAAGTGGCCATCGTTCAGCGCTTCGAACATCTCGGTCGCCGTCAGCCCCGGCTTGTCCGACAACGTGGTGCCGCCCCAGAATTGCTGCACCTCGGCGCGGTGCACGGGGTTAGCTAGGTTACGGTGCGCCGGCAGCAGGTTCGACAAGCCGCCTACTTCGCGGCCACCCATGGCGTTCGGCTGGCCCGTGAGCGAAAGAGGCCCCGCGCCAGGCTTCCCGATCTGGCCCGTGATGAGGTTCAGGTTCAGCAGGCTCAGATTCTTATCGACACCTACCGCGCTCTGGTTCAAGCCCATCGTCCACATAGAGATGAAGCCTTTAGCCGAGCCGATGTACTGCGCCGCCAAGCGAATTTGCTCTTCTGGCACGCCGCAGATGCGGGCGGCTTCGACCAGCGTGCGCTCAAACACAACTTGCTTGTACTGCTCGAAGCCCTCGGCGTGGTCATTGATGAACGCTAGGTCGATGTCGCCATTCTCGATCAGGGCGCGGCCGATAGCGTGGTTTAGCACCACGTCGGTGCCGGGCGTGAGTTGCAGGTGCAGGTCGGCAATGGCGCAGGTGTCGGTCACGCGTGGGTCCACCACGATGATCTTGGTGGCGGGGTTGGCAGCTTTGTGGGCTTCCACGCGGCGCCACAAAATCGGGTGGCACCAGGCGGGGTTGGCGCCCGTCACGTAGAAGCAGTCGGCTAGCTCGATGTCGTCGTAGCAGACCGGCACGCTGTCTTCGCCCAAGGCCATTTTGTAGCCCACCACCGCGCTGCTCATGCACAGGCGCGAGTTGGTGTCAATGTTATTGCTGCCGATAAAGCCTTTTATCAGCTTGTTAATCACGTAGTACTCTTCCGTCAGGCACTGACCCGAGGCGTAGAAGGC